>TARA_R110002126_G_scaffold8097_29_pt1 | contig 12107 bp, 11 predicted proteins | sample TARA_R110002126 | Tara Oceans TARA_R110002126 (sample SAMEA4397536) | marine metagenome | biome: Polar Biome; feature: [DCM] deep chlorophyll maximum layer (ENVO:01000326); material: water (ENVO:00002006), including particulate matter (ENVO:01000060) such as... | depth 30 m
ACTCCGCCCGTCTGATTCTCGTGCCCACCCGAATCTCCGGCCCGTCACGTTTCGAAACGTCGTTTCCGGACATTGCGCGATATTTAGAGTTGTTCTATCGCGGCAAAGTGATTTGATCTTGCCGGCGAAACGACCCCATAATTCCACTGGCGGCATGACGCGCCTTCGGGAACGCCAGACCGCATACCGGCGCGCAATTCGCCGGCTCGCAAGTCGATCGATCCGATCGAACAAAAGGGAGGGTGCGTAAAACCATGGAACCGCCCTACAGCCACCAGGCGACCGTCAGGCCGGGTTAGTCCCCCCAAGGCGCTCAAGGCCGAACGGTCACACTGCAGACAATTACTGCAGACAACCAACGATCTGCTCTATGCCAACCTGGCCCGGATTCGATCCGGGCGCGAGATTGCATTGCGTCTCGCATCCCCGGGGCCCCGCTTCCCCCCAGAAGCGGGGCCTTTTCGTCGCTGACGCCTGGTCGCGGACGCGCAACGCCCCGTTACCGGTCCGCAGGGATCCGGCCTGACTACGGAGTCTTGCCGGCCGCGCGGCGGCGTCCCCGCCGGGCCATCATGTTGAGGGCCTCGACCAGGGCGGAGAACGACATCGCGGCATAAATATAGCCCTTGGGCACATGGGCGCCGAAACCGTCGGCGATCAGCACCATCCCGATCATCAGCAGGAATCCCAGCGCCAGCATGACAACGGTCGGGTTCGCCTGAATGAACTCGGCAAGCGGCTTCGCCGCAAACATCATCAGCCCGACCGAGACGACGACCGCAATCACCATGATCGGCAGATGCGGGGTCATGCCGACGGCGGTCAGGATACTGTCCATGGAAAACACAAGGTCGAGCAGCAGGATCTGACCGATCACCATGGCGAAACCGGATGCCGAGACCGGTCCCTTTGCCGCGGAGTCTTCGGGATCGACGTTGTGATGTATTTCCGACGTCGCCTTCCATACCAGAAACAGCCCGCCGGCGATCAGGATGAGGTCGCGCCAGGAAAATGCCTGGTCGAACACCGTAAAGACCGGCGCGGTCAGACCGACGATCACGAAGATCAGGCTCAGCAGCGCCAGCCGAAGGATCAGCGCGCCGCTGATACCGACAAGACGCGCGCGCGGCCGGTCCGCTTCCGGCAGCCGGTTGGTCAGGATCGAGATGAAAATCAGATTGTCGATGCCGAGCACGACCTCGAGCACGATCAGCGTCGCAAGCGCCGCCCATGCCTCCGGACTGGCCGCGAGCATTGCAAGGTTTTCCATTGGTTTTTTCCTTCCTGTCCGGATCGAGTGCCGGTTTTCAGTCAGCCGGGTCCCGCAGCGCGCTCGCGATACGCGCCCGGACATCGGCCGGTTCGCGCTCCACCGCCTCGGCGAGACGGCGGACCTGATCGCGCAGGCCGTGGACCTGATCGAGCAGGGGCAGAATGACATCAAGGGAATCCGCGTCGAGCTCCAGTTCGGTGCGGAATTCACGGATCAGCCGCACCCGCGCGACGTCGATTTCCCGGAACCGGAAGCCGCGCCCGCTCTGTTCGGGCGTGACCCAGCCACGTTCGACCCACAGATAAAGGGTCTCCCGCTCGATGTCGACAAACTGCTTCAGGACTTCCGTTTCGTCGATCATGTCGCGCTCTCCATTCCGGGCTTCCCGGCACGGGGATCGTAAGGGTGGCGTTCCGCCCACTCGGTCAGAAAGAATTTCAGCTCGTCGTCGGGCGCGTCCGGCAGGACGACTGCAAGCGTCACGATCTGGTCGCCGGCCCGACCGGCATTACCGCCGCCGGCCGGCCCCGCGGGCATTCCCTTGCCGCGAAGCCGGAGCGTCGTGCCGGTATTGGCACCCGCCGGAATCGTCATCGCAACGGTTCCGGTCGCCGTCGGCACTTTTACCTTTGCGCCGAGCACCGCCTCGTTCAGGGAGATCGGCAGGTCGATGTGGATATCGTCGCCGCGGCGTTCGAACAGCGGGTGCGCGGCGACGTGGATCTCGACATAGGCGTCGCCCGCCTCGCCGCCGCCGATACCGGCGGCGCCCTTACCCCGCAACCGCAATACCTGTCCGTCGCGCTGGCCTGCCGGGATCGTGATATCGAGCGATTTGCCGTCCGGCATGGTCACGCGGCGCTTGGCGCCGTTCACGGCCTCGAGGAACGACACCTCCATCGTGTAGCGCATATCGGCGCCGCGGGTACGGAAGTTGCCGCCGCGTCCCCGACCTGCGCCTGCGCCGCCGCGCGCGTTCTGCTCGCGGAAAAGATCGGCGAAGATATCGCCGATATCTTCGTATCCCGCCGAGGAATGGTAGGGCTGCTCGCCGCCGGCCGATGCCTGTTGGCGGTAATAGTGCCGCGGCGTCTCGTTGCCCTCGGCATCGATCTCGCCGGCATCGTATTGTCTGCGCTTTTCCGGGTCCGACAGGATATCGTTGGCGCGCTGGATATTCTTGAATGTCTCTTCCGCCGCCGCATCGCCCGGGTTGAGATCGGGATGGTTCTTTTTCGCAAGCGCGCGATAGGCCTTGCGGATGACCTCCGGCGTCGCGTCGCGGGCGACACCGAGGACGGCATACAAATCGGTCTGAACGTCAGCCAAGACGAACTCCTGCTCTAAAAACCAAATTCAGCGCGCAGTATACAATTGGCGATCGCACGCTGAATTTCCACCCGGTGGATTTCCATAGGACATATCGGTGCGGGCGACGCGCCTAGATCCACTTGAGACGCTTTAACAACCAGTACTCGATCACGCCGGCCGCACACAGGCCGACGGTCACGGACGCGAACGACCACGGCCATTTTTCGCCCGGAATCCCGCCGACATTGATCCCCAGCAGCCCGGTCAGCAGGCCGAGCGGCAGGAAGATCGCCGCGATCACCGACAGGACATAGGTATTCTTGTTCAGGCGTTCGGCAAGCCGGCTCGACAGTTCGTCCTGGACCACGGCGGCGCGTTCCCGTGCCGAATCGAGGTCTTCGACATAGCGGGTGATCTTGTCCGCCACCTCGCGCAGGCGCAGCCGGTCCGCCTGCCCCATCCAGTCGGCCGGGTCGTTGACGAGCCGCTGGATCGCTTCCCGGTTGGGCCCGATGAACCGGCGCAGACCGATCGCCTGCCGCCGGATGGCGCCGAGCGCGAAGCGCAGTTCGTTACTCTCGGCCGTCACCACGGCTTCCTCGAGGTCGTCGACCTGTTCGTCGAGCTCGGAAATCACGGTGCCCATCCGGATCGTCAGCCCGTCCGCCAGCATGATCACCAGGGCGGCCGGCGAAACCGGCGCACGGTTGCGGCGGATTGCCTCGCGCACGTCGTCGACCGCCATCAGCCGGCGGCGGCGGACGCTGATCACCCGCTCGCCGTCGCACCACAGGCGCAGCGACACCATGTCTTCGCTGTCGGCCCCGGGGTTCATGTTCACGCCGCGTATATCGACAATTACGCCTTCATCGAAAGTCGTTGTCCGCGGACGGCTTTCGGCAGCGACCAGCGCTTCGCACGCCACCACCGGCAGACCGCTCCGCTTAAACAGAAAATCCCGGGTATCGTCGACATCCCGCTGGAGATGAATCCAGGCAAATCCCGGCCCCCGCCGCGGCGCCGACAGGTCATCCGCCGACAGGTCCCCCCACGTCATCTTCTCCGCCTTGCCCGCGCCATCGAACCAGAACGCATCGATCAGCGCCTCCTGTGCATCGCCCGGCGGATTTCCGCCGGTATCGGGAGACGCTGTCGGGCTGTCTGAACTGGTGGCCATATTGTCTGTGTCTTTCACGTCGTTCAAAGCAAACGGGGCGCATAGATCGCCGCCGGAGTGTGAAGCGCCGCTAAAGCGGTTTCAATCGCTAACTTCACGCCAATGCCCCCTAAAACGCGCCCGTGACGTCGAGAAAAACCAGGACGATCGTCGCCGGCGCAACCACCCGCAGCAGCCACAGCCAGACCGTCCCCATAGCCGTCCCGTCCAGCCCGGCGGCGGCCCGGGCGTCGCGCCCCGTCAGGTGCCACCCGGCATAGGCGCACACCAGAATGCCGCCCAGCGGCAACAGGTAGTTCGAAACCAGCCCGTCGACCAGGTCGAAGATGCCCATGTCCAGGAACCGGATATCGGACAACAGCCCGAAGCTCAGCGCAGAAGGAATGCCGAGACCGAAGGCTGTCGCGCCGACCGCCAGCACCGCCCGGCGGCGGCCGAGCCGCGTCCGGTGCACCAGGCTGGCGACCGGCACCTCCAGCAGCGACACCATCGACGTCATCGCGGCGGCGACGAGCAATCCGAAAAAGACGGCCCCGACGAACTTGCCGCCGGGCATGGCGAGAAATATCTGCGGCAGAGTGATAAAGGCGAGCTCCGGTCCGGCACGGGGGTCCATGCCGAAGGCGAAAACCGCCGGGAAGATCGCAAGCCCCGCGACAATCGCGAAAAACGTATCCCCGGCGACGATAACCGCCGCCGAACGCGGCAGCCGCGTGGTGGGGCCGAGATAACTGGCATAGGTGATGAACACGGCCATGCCGACGCCGATCGAAAAGAACGCCTGCCCCACCGCGGCCACCAGAACGCTGCCCCGGAAAACGGCATCCCAGTCCGGCAGCAGCAGAAAACGCCAGCCCGCGCCGGCACCCGGCAGGGTGGCGCTGTACACCGCAAGCGCAATCACGCAAAGCGCCAGCAACGGCATCAGAAAGCGGTTCGCCGTCTCTATCCCCGCCCGCACGCCGCCGGCGACGACGAACATGGTCAAACCCAGGATGGCAAGCTGCCAACTCAGCGGTTCGCCGTTACTGGCGATGAAACTTCGGAAATACGCCCCGAAGCCGGTTTCCGCGGTATGCCACAGCGTGCCCGTTACCGCGCCGATGAAGTATTTCAGCGCCCACCCGGCGACAACGGCATAGAAGCTGAGGATCAGGGTACAGCCGACGACCGGGATCCAGCCCGCGAACCGCCACGGCGACCTGGGCGACGTGATCGAAAAGGCGGCGACGGCATCCCCGCGGCTGCGCCGGCCCAGCGCCATTTCGCCGACAACGATCGGCAACCCCACGAGCAGGACGCTGAGCGCATAGACGATGAGGAACGCGCCGCCGCCGTTTTCACCTGCCACGTAGGAGAAACGCCAGATATTGCCGATCCCCACCGCCGAACCGATGGTCGCCAGAACGAAACCGGCGCTTGTCGCCCATTCCTCGCGTGCCGCTGACACGTTCATTCCCCCGCCATAGCGGGCAGACCGCCACGGCCTGCCCAAACCCGGACCGGATCAGAATACCGTCAGCCGGGAATGCTGTCTTTGATCGGGATTAAACGGCGGGCTCCCGCCCGTCAGGGGCGGACACTGGCATAGTTGTAGACCTTCTTCACGCCGTCGCCTTCCTCGAGCTTGGCGAGGGCCTTCTTCATTTCCTCGCGCGAGCGCGCCCGTCCGAGCAGGTACAGATTGCCGAACGGATCGCCCGTCACCCGGAAATTCACGTCGGCGATGCCGGCGGTGCCGAGGAGCCGTGCGCCGGCCTTGGTCTCGAACGCCAGGACGTCTTTCCAGTCCATCATGCGTCCCGCCTCGATGGCTTCCGCCTTGGCCTTGTCCGTCATGTAGGTGACATGCCAGTAAAGATGCTTCACGCCTTCGACCTTGCGCACGCCGGTCTCGAACTTCCTGTAGGTCTCGGGGTCGGCGAACAGCCCGGTGACCAGGAGTTTCTGTTCGTAGATCACGGTCGATGCCTTGATCGTGCCGAGCTCGGCCATCACCTTGTTGACGTCGATGACGATCGCGTTGTCGCGCGCGATATCGGACGACGAGCGCGCCTCTATCGCCCGGTCGATCAGGGTCTTGGGGCCGAGCAGAAGATCGCTGAGCTGCGCCGAGGCGGGAGCGGCGGCGAGAAAAATCGCAAGAAACGGGGCGAGAACGGCGAACGCGGTACGACTCATGTCAGTACTCCGGACAGTGAAGCTATGGTCTCAATATCGGACCCGATTGCGGCGATTTAAAGGCAAATTTGCGGCGCGCGCCCACTGCCGTCCCGGCCGCATGCCGAAATTCGGGGTGACCAAGGGGGACAGAACGTCGGGAAGAACCTGCGGTTCCGCCTAGCGGATGCCGGTATCGATGGATGGCAGGACTTCCGCCTCGGCCTTGACCACGTCTTCCGGAAAATCGATCTCCACCCACGGGGTGCCGGTTATGTCCTCGAAAGCGAAATCCTGCGGCGCCGCCAGGATTGCGTCGCGGATCGCCTCTTCATACGGCGCCTCGCGGTCGCCGCGCGCGATATAGGCCTGCGCCCGTTCCGTCAGATTGCGGGCCATATCCGGCGACCATTTGAAAAAGCCGACCGATTCGCCGCACCAGTCGTAGGGCGTGTCGACGATCTTGCGGAAATCCACCAGGCCGGTTTCACCCCGGACGCAGATTTTGACCGGCTCGTCGCCCTCCTCGAAGTCGCGGTCGACGAGCAGACAGTTGGCATGCTCCGAATTGGCCAGCCGCGCCATCAGCCGCGGATCGTAAAGCACGTCGGCATCCATCAGTATCACCGGCCCGCCGGCAGACATCATCGCCTCTCCGAGCACCGCCATCGTGATGACGCTGCCTTCGGTATAGTCAGGATTGTGGACAAAGGCGATATCGCCCGGAAATCCGGCGCGCAGCGCTTCCGCCTGGAGGTCGTCGGCCCGGTAGCCGGTGCCGATGGCGACACTTTCGACGCCGATCCGCGCCAGGTTCGCAAGATGACGCGACAACAGCGACTGACCGCCGAATTCCAGGAGGGCCTTGGGCGGTTTGTCCTGAATGTCGCCAAGGCGGTTCCCAACCCCGGCTGCAAGAATACAGGCGCGCGCAACGTTCATGTCTCGATCATCCCCGTTTACCAGCCGCCCGGCATTCCCGGGCGGCGCTGCAAGGGCGGCAACCTAGATAAAAACACGCCACCTGTCATTCGCACCCGACATCCTCCCGAATACTGGCCCGGATACTGCCCCAGGATCGCCGCATTCCCGTTCGATAACAGGCCTGTCATTGAACAGGCGCACCGTTCGCCCTACATACTCTCTTCGAATGGACCGGTACGGGCCGGGTTGGAGAAACATTTTGAAAGACAGAGAACTTAACCGCATCGCGGCGCTGGGCATCTTGGCCGCAATCTGTGCGGGCACGGCGCCTGCCGGGGCGCAGTCCGGCAATCAGACGGGCATTCAGACGGGCAATCAGGCCGGAAACACGACCTTTGTGGCACAGGCGCAGGCGCAGCAGCCGGAAGCCCTCATCAAGGATTTCAGCGATACGCTGCTGGCGGCGATGCGCGATGCAAAGTCGCTCAGATTTGCGGGGCGGCGCGACCTGTTGCAGGGGAAAATCTCCGAGACGTATCATCTGCCCGTCATGGCCCGTATCGCGGTCGGCGCGCACTGGCGCAAACTGTCGCCCGAACAGCAGAACCGCCTGGTGGCGGATTTCAGCCGTCTGACCATCGCGACCTACGCCAACCGGTTCAACGACTGGTCGGGCGAATCGTTCGAGATGCGCGGCACGGAAAACGTGCGCGACAAAACGGTTCTCGTCAGAACCGCCATCATCCGGCCCGGCAAACAGGCAGTGGAGATCAATTACCTGATGCGGCAGTTCGAAGCCGGGTGGAAGGTCATCGATATCTTCCTCAAGGAATCCTATTCCGAGCTGGCAACGAAGCGGTCGGAATATTCGAGCATCCTGCGCCGCCAGGGCTTCGAGGCCCTGATCGGGCAGATCGGCGAAAAGATCGCACAATACGAACGCTCTCCGGACTGACATGCGATCGATTGGAATACGCACGACCGGACAACTGGCGCTGTTTGTCCTGACGGTCGCGCTGGCGGTCCCGGCGGCCGCGGAACCTGCCCCGCTCGATAGCGCGCGGATCGGCCATCTCGCCGGACTTCGACAGATCGACGGCCGGCCGGTCGATGCGAACCGTCTCGCCGGGCGCCCCGTGCTTGTGTCGTTCTTTGCCAGCTGGTGCAAACCCTGCAATGCCCAGTTCGAACATATGAAACTGCTGCACCTCGCCCATGCGGCGGACGGGCTTGAAATTGTCGCGGTCAACCTGTCCGAAAACGCCGCCGGGTTCGCCGATGACGGCAAAAGACTGGGCCTTTTTCTCGGACGCCACACCCCGGTCTTTCCCGTCGTCGAAGCCACCGACGGGACCGCGAAACTGTTCGGAAACGTGGAAGAGCTGCCAACGGTGTTCGTTTTCGACCGCCAGGGCCGGGCTATCCTTCACCATGTCGCTGAACAGAATCCGGGAAGTTCAGGTCCCGGTTTCGAAACGCTGCGCCGGGCGGTAAGCGACGCGCTTGGCATCGGGGCGGCAGATCGCCGGGAGAACGGACGGAACGGCGGACAGGACGGCGGATCAGAATCCTTGCCTGTTCGGGCCGTTTCTGTAACAAAGTCTTCATATTTCAAACACTTGGCTGAAAGTAAACGCTGATGGCGACGAATATCGATTCCGGCGCGGCAACTGGAGGGAGTCCGGCGGCTCCGCAGACGTCTCCCTCCAAATCGGCGCGCCTGCGGGCGCTGCTCGAAGGCCCCGAAATGGGCTTCCTGATGGAAGCGCATGACGGGCTGTCGGCAAAGATCGCGGAGGAAGCCGGTTTCAGCGCCGTGTGGGCGTCCGGTCTGTCGATGTCCGCCGCCCTCGGCGTGCGTGATTCCAACGAAGCGTCCTGGACCCAGGTGCTCGAAGTGCTGGAGTTCATGTCCGACGCGACATCGATCCCTATCCTCATGGACGGCGATACCGGCTACGGCAACTTCAACAACGTCCGCCGCCTTGTCGCCAAGTTGTGCCAGCGCGGCATTGCCGGCGCCTGTATCGAGGATAAGCTGTTCCCCAAAACCAATTCGTTTATCGGTCACGGCCAGCCGCTGGCCGACATGGAAGAATTCTGCGGCAAGATCAAGGCCGGCAAGGACAGCCAGACCGACCCCGATTTCGTCCTCGTCGCCCGCGTCGAAGCGCTGATTTCCGGCTGGGGCCTGGACGAAGCCCTGCGCCGCGCCCATGCCTATCAGGAAGCGGGCGCCGATGCGGTGCTGATCCACTCGAAACAGTCCAGCGCCAACGAAATAATGTCGTTCATGCGCGAATGGGACGACAGCTGCCCGGTGGTGATCGTGCCGACCACCTATTACGGCACGCCGACCGACCAGTTCCGCGCCGCGGGAATCGATGCGGTCATCTGGGCCAACCATTCGGTGCGCGCGTCGATCAGCGCCATGCGCGATGCGGCGAAGACCATTTTCGAGCAGGAAAGCGTTGTTGCGCTGGAAGACCGGATCGCGACCGTGAAGGATATCTTCCATCTCGCCGGCAATGCCGAACTGAAGGATGCCGAAGACCGCTACCTGCCCGTCGACGACGACGCGCCGCGCGGCATCGTGCTGGCCGCGACCCGCGGCAGCGCGCTCGGACCGCTGACCGAAGACAAGCCCAAATGCATGGTCGAAATTCAGGGCCAGCCCCTGCTTCGCCGGCTGACGCGCGCCCTGCGCCAGTCCGGTATCCGGGACGTCGCCGTGGTTCGCGGCTATGCCAAGGAAGCCGTCGACCTGCCGAACCTCACCTATATCGACAACGACGCCTTCGAAACCACCGGCGAGGCGGCCTCGCTCGCCACCGCCATGGACCGGCTGACCGGCGACACCGTGATCGCCTATGGCGATATCATGTTCCGGCGCTACATCCTGGATGCGCTACTCGACGTCGAAGGCGATATCGTGCTCGCCGTCGATGCCATGTGGCGCGAACGCACCGACCGTTCGGAGACGTCCGGCCGCGACCTCGTAAAGTGCTCGCGCGCGTTTTCGCCGAGCTTCATCGAAGACGATCCCGTGCTGTTCGAAAGCGTCGTCGCGAATGCGGCGGACGCGGACGACCATACCGGCGAGTGGATCGGTATCGCCCGGCTCACCGAAAAGGGCGCCGACCTGGTGCGCGCCGAGCTCGATGCCATGAAGGCCGACGGCAGTCTGAACAGCGCGGATCTCGCCACCCTGTTCGCCCGGCTCGCGGCGAACGGCAACGCGCCCCGCATTCACTACGTCGCCGGCCACTGGCTCGACGTCAATGACGCCTTCGATCTCGCCCGGGCGCGCGACTTTCTGTAGGATTTAGGCCGCTCTCCCAAGGGTCGTACCGGCGCAGTCCGGATTCTCCCTGCCCTGGGACCGAGCTCCCGGCTTACGCCGGGATGAAGCCGAAACTTGGAAGAAAACAAAAATGATCAAAGCCGACGACTTCCTGATGCCCGCCCGCGACGCGGGATACGATTTCTTTACCGGGGTGCCCTGCTCCTTCCTGACCGAGATCATCAACCGGGTGATCTCCGACACATCGCTCGATTATGTCGGCGCGGCGAGCGAGGGCGAGGCCGTTGCAATTGCCTCCGGTGCATGGCTGGCGGGCCGCAAAACGGTGGTGATGTGTCAGAATTCGGGTCTCGGCAATACGGTGAACCCGCTGACATCGCTGAACCACCCGTTCCGGATACCCACTATGATGATCGTCACCTGGCGCGGCCAGCCGGGCATTACTGACGAGCCGCAGCACGAACTGATGGGGCCGATTACCCCGGAATTGCTGGATACCATGCGTATTCCGCATGCCGTATTCCCCCAATCGGAAGACGAGATACCTGATGCGCTGGCCCTCGCGCGGAAGACGATGGACGAAACCGACCTGCCTTTCGCGTTCATCATGCCCAAGGGCTCGGTCGCGCCGGAAAAACTGGACGAATCCCCCCGCACCCTGCCGCCGCGCGGCACCTTGACCGATTTCAGCGAAGGCGGCGCCCGACCGACCCGCTACGAGGCGCTGGAATGCCACCTCGCCCATGTGCCCGCGACGGCAGGCGTCATCGCCTCGACCGGCAAGTCGGGACGCGAATTGTTCACCCTCGACGACCGGGACCAGCATCTGTACCAGGTCGGCTCCATGGGCTGCTCCAGCGGCATGGCGCTCGGCGTCGCGCTGAATTCGGACCGCAAGGTGATCGCGCTTGACGGCGACGGTGCAGTCCTGATGAAAATGGGCGCGCTGGCCACCGTCGGCGCCTATCGCCCGAAGAACATGATTCACATCGTGCTCGATAACGGCGTCCACGATTCCACGGGCGGCCAGTCCACGGTGTCGGCCTCGGTCGAATTCGCCGAAATCGCGATCTCGTCGGGCTACGTATCGGCGGCGAAATGCGATTCCATCGACGGATTCGCCAAGGCCTATTCGGCCGCACTTGCCGCCGACGGCCCGCACCTGATCCATATGCGCATCCAGCCCGGCTCGCTCGACGTGCTCGGCCGTCCGACGGTCAAACCGCCGGAAGTCGCGCGCCGTTTCAGGACATTTCTCGCGGGTTAGACCGAACGCCAGGGCGTTTCCCGTTTTGACGACACCCGCGCGATTCCGCGCAAGCGGAAAATGATCCAGCCCCCGCCCGTTGACTTGCGCGCGCCGTAGGGCAAAAACATCCGCTCAACCGGGAGAAGACTCATGGCCGATATAACGCTCTACAATTTTCCGCAGTCGACCTGCAGCCAGAAGGTGCGGCTCGCCATGTGGGAGAAAGGCATTCCGTATACCGACCGCATTGTGATCCATACCGAGCGCGAACATCTCAGCGACTGGTATCTGAAGCTCAACCCCAACGGCGTCGTGCCGACCATTACCGACGGCGACGACGTGGTGATCGATTCATCGGTGATCCTCGAATATCTCGAAGACGTCTATACGGACCATCCGATGTCGCCCACCGACCCGGTCGAAAAGGCCCATATGCGGAAATGGATGCGCTATCTCGAAGAGGTGCCGACGCCCGCCATTCGCGTGCCGTCCTTCAACAAGCATCTCGCCAAACGCTACGAGACAATGGAAGACGAGGCCTATCAGGCGATGGCCGACAAGCACCCCGTGCGCAAACATTTCTACAAGCGCATGAACAAGACGGGGTTCAGTGCCGAAGAAACGGAAGAAGCCCTCGACCGGCTCGACAGCGCCGCCCAGCGCTTCGCCGATGCGCTCGACGCCCACGGCAAGGACTGGATCATGGGCG
>TARA_R110002126_G_scaffold22899_4_pt1 | contig 12106 bp, 7 predicted proteins | sample TARA_R110002126 | Tara Oceans TARA_R110002126 (sample SAMEA4397536) | marine metagenome | biome: Polar Biome; feature: [DCM] deep chlorophyll maximum layer (ENVO:01000326); material: water (ENVO:00002006), including particulate matter (ENVO:01000060) such as... | depth 30 m
GGGCGTGAAAGGCCTGCGCGAGCTTGCGGTCCTTCTTCAGGATCAGAGTCAACTCCTCCGGAAGCATCCATTCGCGCTTCGCCTTGAAGTCGACCTGGAGCCCGGCCTTCTCGACGGCGATGGCCTGCTTCACGTACGACTTCACCACGGACTTCTTGATGTCCGCCTCGCTCGTGAACTCCAGGCGCAGCGCGGATTGCGAGTTCTCGCCCTGGCTGCGCAGCGCGCCGTGCGTGTCCTCGAGCAGGACGCCCTTGAAGAACATGAGCGCGCAGTGCTCCTTGAACGGCTGGATGAGGGCCACGTTCTTGGCCTCGATCATGTAACAGGGCTTGCCCCACTTGAGGGCCTCGTCGAGTCCGGAGTCCAGGAGGATCGACCTCAGCTTTCGAATCTCGGCCTGCCAGGTCTTGGCGCGAAGGACGAAGGCTTCGACCTTGGGGTCGCTTTCGTTCATGGACTTCATGGAACCATGGGCTGGGTCTAGCCGCCAGTGTGCAATCACCGAAGCCGCCTTCGCCAACGCCCCACAGTCCTAGCCCTTGGGCAACCCGCGCATCACCAGCACCTTCGGCTCCGACATCTCGTCCATCGCGAAGCGGATGCCTTCGCGGCCGAAGCCGGAGTCCTTCGTGCCGCCATAAGGGAAGTTGTCGACGCGGAACGTCGGGACGTCGTTGATCAGCACGCCGCCGTAATCGAGCTCTTCGAAGGCCTGCATCGCGCGCGTCAGGTCGTTCGTGAAGATGCCGGCTTGCAGGCCGAAGCGGCTGGCGTTGCACTTGGCCAGGGCGGCGTCGAACGTGTCGAAGGGTTCGACGACGGTGACCGGGCCGAAGACCTCGTCCTTGCAGACGCGTTGGTCCTCGTTCACGTCGGTCAGGATGGTCGGTTGCAGGACCTGGCCGTCGGCTTGGCCGCCGCAGTGGAGCTTGGCGCCGGATGCGACGGCTTCGGCGATCCAGGCGAGGACGCGCTCGACGTGGACCTTCTCGATCATCGGGCCGACGACGGTGTTCTCGTCCATCGGGTCGCCGCAACCGAGCGCTTCGGTCTGGGCGATGAACTTCTCGAGGAACTCGGCATAGAGCGAACGGTGCACGAGCACGCGCTGGACCTTGATGCACACCTGGCCCGCGTGGGCCCAGGCGCCGGCCACGATGGACGGCAGCGCGGTCTCGAGGTCGGTGCCCTCGTCGACGATGCACGGGGCGTTGCCGCCGAGCTCCAACAGAACCTGCTTGCGTCCGGCGATGGCCTTGAGCTTCCAACCGACGACGTCGCTGCCGGTGAAGGACAGGACCTTCATGCGGTCGTCCTCGACCATGCGTTGGGCGGTGGAGGGGCTGCAGTGCAGGACGGAGAGGGCGGCGCCGGGCAGGCCAGCCTCCTCCATGATCTCGGCCAGGAGGTAGCCGGTCAGGGGGCACTGGGGCGGCGGCTTCAGCACGGTCGTGGTTCCGATCGCCACGGCGGGGCTCAGCTTGTGGGCGATCAGGTTGAGCGGGAAGTTGAACGGCGAGATGGCCGCGACCGGACCGCGGGGCACGCTCTTGTGCAGGCACAGCCGACCCTCGGCGTGGGCCTGGAGGTCGATCGGCAGGACCTCGCCGACCGGTCGCGTGACCTCGGCGGCGCCGAGCTGGAACGTGACGATGGCGCGCTGCACTTCGCCGTGGCTGTAACGAATCGGCTTGCCGCTCTCCTGGGTGAGCAGGGTCGCCACCTCGAGCGCGCGCCGCTCCAGTCCCGCGGCCACCCCGTTCAGGATCGCGGCGCGCTCGTGGGTCGGCATCCTTCGGGTCGTTTCGAAGGCTTGGGTCGCGGCGCCGATGGCGTCGTCCATGTCGCGGTCCGAACCGACGAAGACCTCCCCGACGACCTGGCCGTCGAAGGGGTTCGTGATCGTGTCGACCTGGGCGGATTCGCGGAGCTTGCCGCCGATTCGAAGGGGGGTGGGCATGGGAGGCTGAGGGGGCCGGGCGTGGGTCCATCGTTCGATGGATCTAGCTATCGGAACGGGGCCCTTCTACCATGCGCAGCCACCAAGGAGGCCTTTCGGTTTCCTTGGGTCCTCTGTACTTCGTCGACCTGGAGAGGTCCGTTTTGCAATCGTCCGAGACTCTGCTCGCCCGTCGCCGCGCCGTGGTTCCCCAAGGTGTCAGCCAGTTCGCAGGAGGAGTCACCGCCGTCTCCGCGAAGGGGGCTCTCCTCGTCGATTCCGATGGCAGGGAGTTGATCGACCTCGCCGGTGGCATCGGCGTGATGAACGTCGGCCATTGCGAAGAACGCGTCGTCGAGGCCATTTGCGAGCAAGCTCGCAAGCTCATCCACACGTGCATCCACGTCGCGACCTACGAACCGTACGTCGCGCTGTGCGAGAAGCTGGTCGAACTCCTGCCGCACGGCGCGAGCACCAAGGCCTTGCTGGTCAACTCGGGCGCCGAGGCCGTGGAGAACGCGATCAAGATCGCGCGACAAGCCACGGGGCGCTCGTCGATCATCTGTTTCACCGAGGCCTTCCACGGTCGCACGTTGATGGGGATGTCGTTGACCTCGAAGACCAAGTACAAGGTCGGCTGCGGTCCGTTCGCGCCCGAGGTGTACCGCTTGCCCTATCCGCGACACTTCCACGACGGAGTTGGAATGACCGTGGAGGAGTTCTCCGATCGCGAGCTCGCGCGGCTCGACGAGGCGCTGACCAACCGCGTCGGTGCCGAACAGGTCGCCGCCATCATCCTCGAGCCCGTGCTCGGAGAAGGCGGTTCGATTCCTGCGCCGTTCCCCTACATGCGAGGGCTGCGCGAGCTGTGTACGCGCTACGGGATCCTGCTCATCTGCGACGAGGTCCAGACCGGGTTCTGTCGCACCGGACGCTGGGCGGCCTACGAACATTCAGGCATCGTGCCCGACCTCTCGACCTGGGCCAAGTCGTTGGGCGGCGGTATGCCGATCGCCGCTGTCGTCGGTCGCGCCGAAGTCATGGACGCCGCTCTCCCCAGCACGATCGGCGGAACGTACGGCGGCAACCCCGTCGCCTGCGCCGCCGCACTGGCCACCATCGCCGTGATGGAGGAGCAGAACTTGAACGGTCGCGCCGAACAGATCGGCTCGGTCGTGCGTGCCCGTTTCGAACGATTGGCGGAGCGCTCCAACCTGGTGGGGAACGTGCGCGGCCTGGGCGCGATGATCGGTCTGGAGCTCTGCTACGACCGCGATCCGGGCCGACCCGCCAGTGACATGGTCGAAGAGGTGGCTGCGTTCTGCCTCGAGCGCGGCGTCATCATTCTGCCCGCCGGACGCAGAGGCAACGTGCTGAGGGTACTTTCACCCTTGGTGATCCGTGATGAAGACCTGGATCGAGGCCTGACGGCCATCGAAGACGCGATTCTTTCGCTCAGTGAGACCCAACTAGCATGATCCCCTTTGCCATCGCAGGCATGCAGCTCGAGCTGTCCGCACTGCACGAGAACGTGACCAACATGGGCGCCCGTCTGGACGTTCTGATGAGCGTCTATCCATGGGTCCAGATGGTGGTGTTCAGCGAGCTCGCACCCTTCGGTCCGCTCACTGCCAACGCGCAGCCTCTGCCCAACGACACGGAGAAGCTCTTTCAGTCCTGGGCGAAGAAGCACGGGATCTGGCTCATTCCGGGTTCCATGTTCGAGACCCTCGAAACCAAGATCTACAACACCGCGACCGTGATCAATCCGGCGGGCGAGATCGTTGGTCGGTACCGGAAGATGTTCCCGTTCCTGCCCTACGAAGAGGGTGTCGAGCCCGGGGCCGAGTTCATGATCTTCGACATCCCGGAAGCCGGGCGCTTCGGTATGTCGATCTGCTACGACCTCTGGTTCCCGGAGACGGCGCGCACGCTTGCGGCCATGGGCGCCGAGGTGATCCTGCACCCCACGCTGACCGGCACCATCGACCGTGACGTCGAACTCTCGATCGTGCGCGCGACCGCTGCGCAGAACCAGTGCTTCGTGTTCGGGATCAACGGCTTCGGCGATTGCGGCAACGGACGCTCCATCATCGTCGGCCCCGCTGGCGAGGTGCTCTATCAAGGGCAGAGCGCCCAGGAGATGATCCCGTTCGAGATCGACTTCGAACGTGTTCGACGCAGCCGCGAGGTCGGTTTGCGCGGTCTCGGTCAGCAATTGAAGAGCTTCCGTGACCGCAAGATCGAGTTCGGCGTCTACGCGCCGGATGGACGCACGTGGCCCTACCTGCAGAGCCTGGGCGATCTGGTCAAGCCGGATCGCGGATCCAGCATCGGGCTGGACAATGCCAAGGAAACGCAAGCATGAGTCCAGAGGAAGGGAAACCTGACTTTCGGGGGCACTACGCCGCCTCGCAGTTCCGGATGGAGGTCTGGAACCAGATCAAGCATCAGACGGCGCGCTTGCGGCGTCGCTCGGACGCCGGGAAGGCCGTCGACGACCTGAAGAGCACGATCGCGGACGAGCTGACGTTGCTGTCCAGCATCGAGCGCTTCTGGGCGTTCCCGGGCACCAAGGTCTGCGAGGACCTGCAACGACTCTGCGACAAGAGCTGGTACCGCTTGCTCGAGGCCCAGACCGCGCGGGCCGTTCGATTGCTCGTCGGCGGTGGATACCGACACCTGGAACTCTCGAGCATCCAGGACATTCACCTCGATAGTGATGCCGATGCTTCCGAGATCAGTCGTGATGTTTCGCTCGACAGCGACCTCGATCGCGAAGAGCGGCCCTACTTCGAGGTCCTGGTCGTGGACGAGGTCGGCGAGGTCGAGATCAAGGCATTGCGCGCGAGCCTCGTCGAGATGCGGCGCGACGAGGACGAGTTCATCTACGACATCGTCGTCGTTCCCAGCTTCGAAGACGCGATCGTCGCCGTCCTGTTCAATCACAACATCCAAAGTTGTGTCGTGCGCTATCAGTTCCCCGTCGAATCGGCGGGCTTGCCCGACGAGTTGCAGCACTACGTGGACATGGTCCCCGATGGCTTGGTCGAACGGGCCGATCGTGATCCGAGCGGCGCACTGGCCGAGGCCATTCGTGCGTTGCGTCCCGAGCTCGATCTCTTCAGCATCACCGACGAGACGTTCGGAAGCGTCTCGGCCAATACAACGCGCTGTTTCCGGCGCGTGTTCTACAGTCAAGAGGATCACCTCGAGCTCCACCTCTGCATCCTGAAGGGCATTCACGAGCGCTTCGAGACACCCTTCTTCGACGCTCTGCGGGCCTACAGCCACAAGCCGACCGGTGTCTTCCACGCCTTGCCGATCTCGCGCGGCAAGTCGATCACGAAGAGTCACTGGATCCAGGACATGGGCAGTTTCTACGGGCGCAACATCTTCCTCGCGGAGACGTCGTCGACCACAGGCGGCCTCGATTCGCTCCTGCAGCCGACGGGCCCGATCAAGCAGGCCCAGCGCAAGGTCGCGCGCGCGTTCGGTGCGCAGAAGAGCTTCTTCGTCACGAACGGTACGTCGACCGCCAACAAGATCGTGACCCAGGGTCTCGTGCGACCGGGCGACTTCGTCTTGCTGTCGCACGACTGCCACAAGTCGCATCCGTACGCGCTCGTTTTGGCCGGCGCTCACCCGGTCTATCTCGATGCGTATCCGTTGAACGAATTCACGATGTTCGGCGGCGTGCCGCTCAGCGAGATCAAGCGTCAACTCTTCCGACTGAAGCAGGCCGGCAAGCTCGACAGGGTGCGCATGTTGCTGCTGACGAACTGCACGTTCGACGGCATCGTCTACGACCCCGAACGGGTGATGCGCGAGGTCCTGGCGATCAAGCCCGACATGGTCTTCCTGTGGGACGAAGCCTGGTTCGCCTTCGCGTGCGCCACACCGACCTATCGGCGTCGCACCGGGATGGCGGCGGCCGCGCAGTTGCGCCAGACCTTCGCGGATCCCGAGTATCGCGCTCGCTACAAGGTGTGGAGCGAGCAGCGCGCCGCCCTCGATCCGGACGAGGAAGCGACGTGGACCGAGCACGAATTGTTGCCGGATCCCGAGAAGGCTCGGATCCGAGTCTACGTCACCCAGTCCACGCACAAGACGCTGACGTCCTTGCGCCAGGGCTCGATGATCCACGTGTACGACCAGGACTTCGAACGCGGGTCCAGCGAGGCCTTCCACGAGGCGTACATGACGCACACCTCGACCTCGCCGAACTACCAGATCCTGGCTTCGCTCGATGTCGGACGGCGCCAGTTGGAGCTCGAGGGCTACGAGTTGGTGCGGCACAGCATCGGTCTCGCCACGATGATCCGGCGCCAGATCGTCGATCACCCGATGCTCTCGAAGTACTTCCGCGTCCTGCGCGCTTGCGAGATGATCCCCGCGCAGTACCGGCCGTCGGGGCTCGAGCGCTTCTACGATCCCGAGGTCGGGTTCACGCGCATCGAGAACCACTGGCGCGAGGACGAGTTCGCGCTCGACCCGCTGCGCATCTCGTTGAACATCGGTGCGACGGGCATGGACGGGGACACGTTCCGCAAGATGCTCATCGAACGTTTCGACATTCAGATCAACAAGACCACGCGCAACACGGTCCTGTTCATGGTGAACATCGGTTCGACCAGCGGATCGGCGACGTACCTGCTGGACGTCCTGTTGGGCGTCGCCCAGGAACTCGACGAGGCCGCCGAGGATCAGAGCGACTTCGATCGGGACGCACGGGCGACCCGGGTGACCAGCCTCACGACGAAGCTCCCGCCGTTGCCACACTTCAGTCGCTTCCACGAGGCGTTCGTCGCGGACCCCACGGGCAACACGCTCGAGGGCGACATGCGCCGCGCGTTCTTCCTCGCGTACGAGATGACCAACTGCGAGCACCTGCTCATGGACGGTTCGGTCGCGGAGGCCCTCGAAGCCGGCCGTACTCTGGTCAGTGCATCGTTCGTGACGCCCTACCCGCCCGGCTTCCCCGTGCTCGTTCCAGGCCAGGTCGTGACCGAGCAGATTCTCGAGTACCTCAAGGCCCTCGATGTCAAAGAGATCCACGGCTACAACGAGGCCCACGGACTCCGCATCTTCACCGAGGACGCGCTCGCGCGCTCTTTCGACGCCCTTTCGCATAACTCTCTCACCAACTAGCTCCTCGCCATGACGACCATGCTCAACGGATTGTCCGACATCCGCCGGCACTTCTATCGCTCCGCCGTTCCGACTTATTTCGTCAGCGCGACGCCTTTCAACCTGCTGGGGATGGACGAGTGGGTGAAGGACTTCACCTTTATCAGCTACATCGATTGCTTCGATGGGGCGCACCCGCATCTGTTCGTGCCGTCCGAGCGTGAGCACCCGGTGTTCGAGAGCATCGAGGAGATCAACAACTACCTGCTCTCGCACCCCGAGGTCGAGGAGCTCATCGCCAGCAACGCTCCGGAAGGCGGCGACGGGCTGCGCGGCAACGTCGTGTTCCTGTTCTTCGACGAGGAGACCGAGGCCATCTGCAAGAAGCTTGGCCTGGACATCTGGTTCCCGTCGGCCGAGCTGCGCACGCGCGTCGACAACAAGCTGATGACGACGCGGATCGGCAACGAGGCCGGGGTCAACAGCGTGCCCAATGCGCTGGCCCCGGTGAAGAGCTGGGACGACCTCTGCGCGATCGCCAAGGAGCACAGTCTCAGCGATGAACTCGTCGTGCAGACGGCGTTCGGCGACTCGGGGCACACCACGTTCTTCATCGCCAACGAGACCGAGTACAAGAAGTACGCCAAGGAGATCGAGGCCGAGGACGAGGTCAAGGTCATGAAGCGCGTGCGCTGCCGTGGCTCCGCGCTCGAGGCCTGCGTGACCAAGGAAGGCACGATCGTCGGCCCCTTGATGACCGAGCTCGTCGGCTTCCCCGAGCTGACGCCTTACAAGGGCGGTTGGTGTGGGAACGAGGTGTTCGCCGACGCCTTCCCCCAAGAGATGCGCGAGCTCGCGCGGCAGTCGGCGTTCAAGATCGGTGAGGCCCTCGGCAAGGAAGGCTATCGCGGCTACTTCGAGGTCGACTTCCTGTCGGATCTCGACACCGGCGACGTCTATTTGGGCGAGATCAACCCGCGCATCACCGGCGCCAGTTCGATGACCAACCTGGCGTCGTTCGCGCACGCGGACGCGCCTCTGTTCCTGTTCCACCTGCTCGAGTTCTCGGACATACCGTTCAAGCTCGACATCAAGGACATCAACCTTCGTTGGTCCGATGCGGACAACATCGACAGTTGGAGCCAGCTCGTCATCAAGCACACGGGCGAGGACGTCACCCAGATCACTGCGGCTCCGGCCTCCGGCGTCTGGGAACTCTCCGCGGACGGCGTCGCCACCTTCGTGCGCGCGCAGACCCACCGCCGCACCGTCAGCAAGGAGAACCGCGCGTTCTTCCTGCGCTTCGCCAAGGCCGGCGACTGGTTCTACGAAGGCGCCGATCTGGGCATCCTGGTCGTGCAAGGTCGCCTGATGACCGAGGACTTCGAACTCACCGAGCGGGCCAAGTCCTGGATCAACGCGATCCGTGCGCACTACAGCACGGGGGAATCGAGTGTGGCCCAGGTCGCTCAGGCCGAGAAGTTGGCCGAAGTCGCCCACTTCAAGTTCCTATGAGATCGAGCCCGCGATGACGTACTCGTTCCGCTGGATGCAGGAGGACGTGCCCGGTGCTGGATGGCAAGAGCTGTTCGAGAGCACCTGGCCGTCGTACCAGAAGTGGTTCCTGAAATCCGGTGACGCTGCCCGACCGGAGTTGTCCGTCTGCCGCAAGGCACTCACGCGCTACATGCCCGAGTTGGTCCCGACATGGGAACGACTCGGGCATCTTGCAGGGGGGAACGTGCGCGTCGCGCGCATGCTCAGCCTGTACTGCCCGGCGCCCTACGTCGTGGGTTGTTCCCAGGCTGTGTGGACGGGCAGCGAGCCCTTGCTCGTTCGCAACTACGACTACCATCCCGACGCGTTCGAAGGCGTGGCGGTCCACACCCAGTGGAACGACACGCGCGTCATGGGCGTCAGTGATTGTTTGTGGGGACTGCTCGACGGCATGAACGAGCACGGCCTCGTCGCCGCGTTGGCGTTCGGCGGCCGCAAGGACGTTGGCGTCGGATTCGGTATCCCGCTCATCCTGCGCTACGTGCTCGAGACCTGTCACACCGTGGACGAGGCCGTAGCCGTGCTCGAGCGCGTGCCTTCGCACATGTCCTACAACGTGCTGTTGACGGACATGACCGGGGACCATGTTGTGGTCGCGGTCGCTCCCGACAGGTCCACGACGGTCGAACGTCGTGCGTTCTGCACCAACCATCAGGACGGCACGGGTTGGGCACGCTACCTCGAGGTGACGCGCAGCTTCGAGCGCGAGCGCCGCCTCGAGAGTCTCATGGGGGACCCGGCCATGACGTCCGCGGAGTTGATCCGGAGCTTCCTGAAGGACCCGCTCTACAGCAAGGAGCATGCACGGGGATTCGGAACGCTTTACACGACCGTCTACCGGCCTCGCGCCGGGCGCATGTCCTGCTTGTGGCCGGATCGGTCCGTCGACCAGGACTTCGACGACTACGAGCCCCAGGAGATCGAGGTCGAGACCCCGGATTCGCCTACGGACTCGCAGGCGGAGTCGAGGCCGTCCGAGTCCGCATAAGCTGGCCCTATCGGTGAGATCGGCACTTGCGATTGGAGCTATGCCCGGTCGCGAGCCAGAGTGTGTCTCTCAGGGTCGGACAGTTCGCACCGTACTCCCGATCTCGACCTCTCACAGACTTCAGACCCCGTCCCGACCATGAATCCCAAGATCCGAACGTTCCACGCCGCGACCTGTGCGGCCGTGCTGGGTGTCGCCCTTCCCGTGTTCGCCAACGGCTCTCGCGATGTGGAGCCGCATGGGGACACCGAACCTGCCAAGTGCCCGATGGGGCACACTTCCTCCGAAACGACCGAGGTGAACGACATGTCCAATCCCGACTGGTGGCCCAACCAACTCGACCTGCAGGTCCTGCACAACAACTCCGCCAAGAGCGATCCGTTGGGCGTGGACTTCGACTACGCCAAGGAATTCGCCAAGCTCGATCTGGCCGCCCTCAAGTCGGATCTCGAGGACCTGATGACGGACACCCAGGACTGGTGGCCGGCCGACTGGGGTCACTACGGTCCGTTGTTCATCCGGATGGCCTGGCACAGCGCGGGAACCTACCGCGTGGCCGACGGTCGCGGCGGCGCGTCCGACGGCACCCAACGCTTCGCACCGCTGAACAGCTGGCCGGACAACGGCAACCTGGACAAGGCGCGGCGCCTGCTCTGGCCGATCAAGCAGAAGTACGGCCAGCAGATCTCGTGGGCGGACCTCATGATCCTGACCGGCAACGTCGCGCTCGAGTCCATGGGCTTCGAGACGTTCGGCTTCGCCGGTGGTCGCGAGGACGTCTGGGAACCGCAGACCGACGTCTTCTGGGGGGCGGAGACCGAATGGCTGGGGGACGAGCGCTACTCCGGTGACCGCGAGCTCGCCAATCCTCTCGCCGCCGTGCAGATGGGCCTGATCTACGTCAACCCGGAAGGGCCGAACGGCAAGCCCGATCCGCTGGCGGCCGCCAAGGACATTCGCGAGACGTTCGCGCGCATGGCGATGAACGACGAGGAGACCGTCGCCCTCATCGCCGGCGGGCACACCTTCGGCAAGGCGCATGGTGCGGCCAGTCCCGAGGGCAACGTCGGTCCCGAACCCGAAGGCGCCAGCTTGGAGGAGCAGGGCCTCGGCTGGATCAACAGCCACGGCGTCGGCCACTCCGGCGACACGATCACCAGTGGTCTCGAAGGCGCTTGGACGGCCGTCCCGACCCAATGGTCGAACGGCTTCTTCGACAACCTCTTCCGTTACGAATGGGAGCTGACCAAGAGCCCCGCCGGCGCGCATCAGTGGACGCCCAAGGACGGGCCGAAGAACGTTCCGGATGCGCACGACGACTCGAAGTCGCACGCTCCGATGATGCTCACGACGGACCTCGCGCTGCGCCTGGATCCGATCTATGGCCCGATCTCCAGGCGCTTCCACGAGGACCCCGCCGCGTTCGCGGACGCGTTCTCCCGCGCCTGGTACAAGCTGACGCACCGCGACATGGGACCGGTGTCCCGCTTGCTCGGATCGAACGTCCCCGAAGCGCAGCTGTGGCAGGACCCCGTGCCCGCCGTCGATCACGAGCTGATCGACGCCCAGGACATCGCGGCCATCAAGCGTCACATCCTGGACGCCGGACTCTCGACCTCCGAGCTGGTTCGGACCGCCTGGGCCTCGGCCTCGACGTTCCGCGACAGCGACAAGCGCGGCGGCGCCAACGGTGCTCGCGTGCGACTCGCTCCCCAGAAGGACTGGGCCGTCAACGACCCTTCCGAACTGGCCCGTGTGCTCGGCGAGCTGACGCGCATCCAAGGTGAGTTCAACGAAGCCCAATCCGGCGACAAGGCCGTGTCCCTCGCCGACATGATCGTCCTGGGCGGCGCGGCCGCGATCGAAGCGGCCGCCGAGAAGGGTGGTACGAAGGTGAAGGTACCCTTCACACCCGGTCGCACCGATGCCTCGGCGGAGCAGACGGACGCCAGCGCGTTCGACGTGCTCGAGCCCAAGGCCGATGGATTCCGCAACTACCTCGGTACGGACCGGACCCGACGTGCGGAGGTTCAGCTGGTCGACCGCGCGAACCTGCTCTCGCTGACCGCTCCCGAGATGACGGTTCTGATCGGAGGCCTGCGCGTCCTCGACGCGAACCAGGGTGGTTCGCAGAACGGCGTGTTCACCAAGCGTCCGGGGACCCTGTCCAACGACTACTTCGTGAACCTCCTGGACATGGGGACGACGTGGCAGAAGTCGGCATCGGACGAGGAACTCTTCGAGGGCCGAGACCGCGCCAGCGACGAGCTGCGCTGGACCGCCACCTCCGTGGACCTCATCTTCGGCTCGCACTCGCAATTGCGCGCCATCGCCGAGGTCTACGCCAGCGGCGACGCCCAGCAGAAGTTCGTCCAGGACTTCGTGACGGCGTGGAACAAGGTCATGGGCCTGGACCGCTTCGAGCTCTGATCCGCTGCTTCCAGCAGCACCGTTCCCAACGGATCGCAGGCCCCCGCGGAGAGTTGCTC
>TARA_R110002126_G_scaffold63825_2_pt1 | contig 12097 bp, 2 predicted proteins | sample TARA_R110002126 | Tara Oceans TARA_R110002126 (sample SAMEA4397536) | marine metagenome | biome: Polar Biome; feature: [DCM] deep chlorophyll maximum layer (ENVO:01000326); material: water (ENVO:00002006), including particulate matter (ENVO:01000060) such as... | depth 30 m
GCAGATCTTTATCCAAATGGTACTAATGATGGTGTTGAACAAAGAACTGGGGATGAGATAAATAGAGCTAGATATGAAGCTCAGAAAGCTAGAGGTTCATTGAATGGACCGTATTACCCTGGAATTGCATATGCAGAAATTGAAGAAGAAATAGATAATGAAATAGATAATGAAATAGAAGAAGAAGATGATAATCCTAATGTTGATGCTAAAGGTAGATTAATTTATGAAACTCAACGTGCTAAAGATAAAAGACAACAAAAATGGGAAAATAAAATTAAACGAGAACAAAGAAGAAATAACAGAATAAGTAATCGGAATCCTAATTATGAAACTGGTGGTAGTATTGATCAATATAAAAACGGTGGTTATGCTTTACCAATGTTTAAAAAAAGAGGAGAGCTTGATATAAGTTTAAAAGAAGATAAGTTAATTTTTAATGCACCTGAAGCTACTAGAGCAGGTATGGCAACAGCTAATTTTATAGCTGATAAAATAAATACTGCTGGAGTTAAAGGAAATGAATCAACTGCTTATTTAGCACCATTAAATAATCCTGTTGCTGGAACTCCTAATCCTGGAAGTTTCACTACTACAACAGGCACATCTGATTTTCAACCTGATAAATGGGGTGGTTTTACAGGAGGTAAATTTGGTGCTTGGCAACCTGAATTATATTCGGGACAGTATTATCAGCGAGATGGTGGTTCAATGGGAATCCCGATGTATGAAAATGGTGGTTATACTATGAATGAACCTTTATACCTTGAAGATAATGAAATAGAACAGATACTTAAAAATGGTGGTAAAGTAGAATATTATTAATATGAAAAGAAGAATCAAAATAACAAAGCTTCCTAACTATGAGCAAGGCTCAGAAGTTAGCTTAGGTGGAGGTAATACTAAACCTGGTTATTCTTTAGGTTCAGCAGAAAACTCTGCTCCGGATCTAAATGTTTCAAGTTTTATTAGCCCAGTTCCTAGAGATCAAGCTAATATTGAAGCAGAGAAAGGTGAGACCATGATCACTCCTATGGGCGATGATGCTAGAACAAAAACATTACCTAAAACCTTTATGATTGGTGGTAAAAAACATCATAGTGGTGGAACTCCTTTAAACGTTCCTGATGGTACATTTGTATTCTCTGATCATTTAAAAGAAAAGAATCAAGATATTCATTCTTTTTTTAATAAGAAACCAAAGAAGTCTGGTTATACTTATGCAGAACTTTCTAAACCTTATATGGTTAATAAAGATTTAAAACATCTTATAAGTGATAGTTCTGATAGGATTTCACAAAATACAGCTAAGATGAATATTCAAAATAAACTTGAGAAATTAAGTTTGTTATCTCTTTTACAAGAATCAAAAAAAGGTTTCGGTGATGAAGAAGAATTTAATATACCTGAAGTAGGTATGATTCATTTGGAGAAAACAGGTTTAGATATTTCTCAAGCTATTCAACCTTATATTGATGCTATTAATCCACAAGCACAACAACAAGCACCAGTACCTCAAATGAAAAGAGGTGGTCTTGTTAAAATGCAAACTGGTGGAGGTGTTAAAGGTCTTAAGCCTGGTCATAGAATTGACAGAACTACTGGTGAAATTATTGATAAAAAAGGAAAAGTAGTTGGTATTGTTACAGCAGGAGGTGATGCTGTTGAGACAAAGAAAACTAAAAAAGCTTCTATACCAGATGATGCTATTGTAGTTAGTAGAAAAGATTTTGCAACAGATGCTGAATACATTGCTGCTCGAGATGAAGCGTTTGAAAAAGCTGAAGGAGCAACGATTTATACACAAGCTCTTAACGGTAGCTATAGTAAAGTAGGTACTCGTAATAAAACATTTGACCCATATGAAGGTGATTTATTAGAAACTATTTTTAATAAAAATCAAAATGTAGCTGATCAGTATTATTATTTAGAACAAAAATTTAATACACCTGAAGCTAAAAAAGCATTACAAGAAAAAGCAATTGCTGCATATGAAAATAAAGCAAATGTTCGTGGAATGTCTCAGTCTCAGATTAATGCTGCGGTAAAAAGATTAAAGGATGATCCTGATCTTGCATATAATCAGTTCATGGATATGCAACAACGTAACATGAGTTTAATAGCTAATGAATATGAGGTATCTACTTTTAAAAATGCTCCGGGTAAAGGTGGTGTTTCAAATAAAGATTTTGAAGAGGCATATAAAAAGATAGGTTTAAAAACTCCTTCTAAAGAAGATGCAGCTTTACAACAAGCTGTTTATATTGGTTATAAGGATTTATTAAAAGATAGAGATGATGGTATTATAACAGATAAAAATTTATTAGCATCATTAAAAAACTTTAACATAACTCAAGTAGGTAAAAGTGATGATAAGATTACAGGTGATAAAGAAGGAAGTATATCAATGATTGATGGTATCTATACAAATACTACAGCTGGAGAGATTGCAGGAATTACTTCAAATCCAGAAATTTTTGAAGAAGAATTAGATGCTGAAGATGCTATTGATACTAAAACAATTAATGGTGTTACAGATCAAACACCATATGGTTGGAGAGCTCCTGATGTAAAAAGATTAATGAGTGCTACTAGGAATTTATCAAGTGATGTTAAAGAACAACCTTGGGCAAAAATTCCTGATTATCATATACCTAATGTATATCTTGATTCTCCAGATGAAAGAGCTTTTAATGAAAGAGGTCAAATAAAAGCATTAGAAGATACATTATCTACTTATGCTACACCAGGCACATTAGCAGCAAGTGCAAGTGCTTTAAGTGGTGCTGGTAATATTGGAAAGTATATTTCTCAAGTTGGTCGTGAAAATAAAGATCGTGTAAATCAACATTCAGTACAAGCAGCAAGTATATTAAATGCTGCTGCTGGAGAACGTGCCCAAATTGCTACATCACTTCATGATAAACGTGCTCTTGTAAATGAAAAGTCTAGAGCTTTTAAACGTGAAGCTACTAAACAATGGGATGATTCATTTGATTGGGGCTATAATAAAGCAGCAGAACTAGCAATGGTAAATGCCCGTACTCCTAATTACAATGTAGATCCTTGGTCTGGTAAAATTTATCATACTCCTGGAGGTCCTCTTACACCAACAGATGGAAATACTAATACTATGATGGACAAAATTGCTAAGTATAAAGAAATTTACCCTAATGTTAGTGATGATGTTATTTATAAAGCTGTTAAAGAAGAAATGGGAATTGTAGATCAAACGCCTTCTTACTTAAATTATGGTTCAGCTGCAACACAACCTAGTTAATAAATATACTAGGTTTAAATAAATACATTATTTTTGTTTAAATATATAATATTATGTCAACGTACTTAGATAACGCACCTACATACCTTCCTACGGTGCAACCGTATGAGCCAAATTTTCAATTATATGCAGGAGCACTGGAGTTTAAGCAAACTAAATATGATACAAATAAAAAGCAATTAAGCAATTTATATGGATCATTATTAAACTCACCAATGTTACGAGATAGTAATATTAAAACAAGAGATGAATTTTTTAAAACTATTGACTATGAAATAAAAAAAATAGCTGATTTAGATTTATCCCTACAAGAAAATGTTCAACAGGCTGGTCAAATGTTTAGTTCTCTTTATGATGATGAAGCTCTTGCATATGATATGATGTGGACTGAAAACTATTCTAATCAAAAAAAACGTGGTAATTCTTTCCGTAATTGTTTTGATCCAGAAGAATGTGGTGGTGCCTTTTGGGAAGAAGGTTTATTAGAATTAGATTATCGTGCTGAAGAGTTTCGTAATATGTCTGAAGAAGAATCTATGAGTGCAGGTCCTGTACGATTTACACCTTACATTGATGTAATGAAAAAAGCTTCTACATTGATGAAAGAATTAGGTTGGAAAGATATATCTGTAGATCAAATTTTAGGTAATGGTTATATTGCAACTACTACAAATGGCCCTGAATTAATGGCTGGACCATTACTAGAATTGTTTAGTTCTGCTTTTTCAGAAGATCCACAAATAAAAAAAATGTATCAAACTAAAGCTTATGTAGAACGTAAGCAATGGGTTAAAGCAAGTGCTACTCAATATGGTTCAGAAAAAGCTGCTGAACAAGTTTGGGTGCAACAAAAACAAGATGCTATTCAAGCAATGTTTGGTCCTATAGAAGATGATCTTGAGTTTAGTAACGATGTTGAACAAGGAAAAAAAGCACAACTTGAAGAACGCATAAAGACTGAAGGTACTACTGGTGATGACGCTTTAGCTGCTGCATATATACAATCTTTAGAAAATGAGCAAAGAATTATTAGTACTACACGTATGGTTGATGGAGTATTAACTACAAGTAAAAGTTCAAATAATGCTCAAACAATTAATCGTGCTGCTGAAGCATTAGATGGTGCTTATGGAGCAATACTTTTTAATTTAGATTTACAAACACAAGCTTTAGCTTTATCTAAAGATGGTTATAAGTATGAACTTAAAGCTGATCCTGTTTATGCTAGTAGAATGGCAGCTCAAGCAAGAGCTGCTGCTGAAGAAACTAAGAATGACTCAAATGGTTATTATGATTGGGGTCCTCAAATTGTATCTCCTTCAGAAGCAGGTGGTTCTATGGTTGTTAATTTAGATGAAAATGCAGAATATGATTATTTAAATGATCAAATTGATGAAAATGATGACATTCACGCTAATACATCAGTTAATAATCATATAATAAGTACAATAAAAACTGATGTTAGTAATGGTCGTAACTCACAATCATCTACAGATTTACTTAATGTTACAGGTTCTTTAATAAATACATATGCTCAATGGGCTAATAGAAGAGGTAGTGCTGGTGATAAACGAGATGCTGCTAAAAAATTAAAATCCTGGAATAATAAAACTAATGCTGAGCAATTAGCTTGGGCTAAAACAGATGGTTTTCAATATATTAATAAAAAGTTAGATGGTAGAGGTCAACAAGAATTATTTGATAATGCTATAAATCCACTTGTTAAACAAAGTAAAACTAATCCAAATAGTAATTATCTTGCAGCTAGTGCAAATGCAATGCATGATCAAATAGCTTGGTCACAAAATAATGAATTTCGTGAAAATACTTGGAATAAGATATCAGCTGCATATCAAACAAAATCAGCAAATAAAGTAGCCTTAGCTTATGAAGGTACACCTTTAGGAAACATATTTGAATATGCTGTTGGAAATAATGGTGTTAGAACAGGTAATCAAACAGCAGTGTCATATGCTAAAGGTATGACTCAAGGTAGTAATTGGGGTACTGTAAAACCTTATGCTAAAGGTCAAAAAGAAAATATAATATCAAAGTTTACAGCAAATGTGCCTGATTTTATGAAACCTGGAGCAGATGAAGTAGTTAGTGTGACAGGTGATACTAAAGGTCAAACTATGCGTAGAGATCAACTTGAAGGTACTCAAGAATATGATACACGTAAAATGCAAGAAGGTTTTTTATTTGCTACAGGTGATGATTTACAAGAAAAAACACCTTTTATAAAAATACCTCAAGGAAATAATAAATTTATAAACTTATCTGTAGGAGATTTCTTTAATAGTGAAGGTTCAATAGATGATGAGTATGTTCAATACATGAATACTTTTCAATGGGGAGATTCACCAGCAAGTGAAGAGTATGAGAAAAATTTCCGTTATGCTAAATGGGCATGGAAGATGGGAGAAAAATCTGATGCTTGGGCTAAAAATGATGATGGTACTTGGGCACCTGATCCATATAAAGAAAGAACAAATTGGTTAAGTAGACAAGCTAGAAATAGTTGGGCTTCAGCATCAGTATATGGTGGTAATCCAAAAAGTGCTACATGGGCTTATGGTGTAGATGAAAATATTGACTATTACAAAAAAAGCACTAACTACAATTTTGAGCCAACAGAATTTTACGGTAATGATTTTTCTTCTGAATTTTCATTAATACAAAGCGAAATTGCTCGTACTGTAAGTGAAATAAGTACACCTGAAGGTAATGCTTTTGGTGATGTAACAGGTTTGGGTGGTTCATATGTAAGTAAAGGAATACGAGATACATTTAATCCTGGTGTTGGAGGTATAGACCATGTATCTAATATGGCTTTTAATGCATATTATCAAGCTTCATTAAAGCAAGGAGGTTTTGGTAGTGATGCCGGAGATAGTTGGCTAGCTTTCGGTCCTAATACAAAAGGTGCAGATAGAACAAAGCATGATAAAGAAGCTTATAGGATATGGAATGAACTTATGCAGATGGCTAATAACTCTGGTAAAAAAGATAATGAAGGACAAGGTAAAGTTACACTTGAATATACATATTTTGGTGTAGGAGGTGGTGATGTAGATGCCCAAGCTATGACTATAATACCTTTTTTTGATGCAGATTCTGAAAAAATGCTTCACAAAAAGATTGTTCAAAGTGCAAAAACAGCAGATAAAACAGATCAAAAATATATAGATGCTTATGCTTTATATACATCAGGTATTACTTTATATCAACCAGATGCAATTGCTAAAAAGAATGGTGGTCATTATTTATACAATACAACTAAAGTAAATAATTTAGAAAAAATAATGGCTGCAACATCAGAAATTCAAATACCAGGATATAATGATATTTCAACTTTAAAAATTGTTAAAGAAAAAACTCCTCAAGGAGAAAAATATGTTATTAAAGGAGATATTCAAAAAGGTTGGGATTATGATAATAATAAACCTCATATGGCTTTTATGTCTATGCAATGGGATACAGAAACACCTCTTCAACAAATTATGTTTCAACAACCTTTTGTTATAAATGGAACACAAGTAAAAGGATTAAGAGGTTATTTAGATTATGCTAGAGACCAATTGCAAAAGTCTGGTGAATATCAATCTGGAAATAGAAGTTATGATCCTTCTTTTATAAGTGATGAGTGGTATGAAAAAATGACTACTCAAATACAACAAGATGCTCCATTCACTAGTTTTGCTAATGAGACTAGATCAGCAAGAGCTGCTAGACTAGCTAAAGAAAAAAGAGGTTTTCGTGAAGGTCGTTTTGGAACAGATAGAAGATAATATCAATTTACTATAATAAAATTTTAACATGGTAAAAAAAAAAGGTGTAACTAATGTTGTTGATAATCTAACTAAGCCTAATGATGTTGTAGAGCAGGATTTAAGCCCTGCTGTTTTTAATTCAGAAACAGGAACTACACAGATTATACCTAAACCTAAGCCAAAGGGAGGTCTTTCTATTAATGCTAGTAAAAATATTGGAGATGCTTGGACTAACTTTAACAATGCTCCAAAGTTAGCTGTTAATCCTATTACAAAAGGTCGTGTACAAACTTTTAATGCAGATTTAAAGCATACTCAATATGAGCGTTATTATAATCATCCTGATTTTAAAGAATTAGGCTTTTCTCCTTTTAGAGATAATGAAACTCAGTATAATGAAAACACAAGTGGATGGAGTGATTTTCAAAGAACTTTTGCTCAGTGGCGTTCTTTAGCAGCTACAGGGTTTACAGATTCAATGTCATTTGGACCAACAGCTGATAGAAAAGCAGCTGCAAAATTTGAAAAAGCAATGGCTATTGGTTCATCTACAAGAGGTGGTGCAACAGGCTTTACAACAAATTTATTTCTTAACTCAGGTTACACTTTTGGTATTATAGCTGAAATGTTAGTAGAAGAAGCAATTCTTTACGGAGTTGGTTTATTTACTGGTGGTTCAACTTGGGGTTTAGCAACAGCAAGAGCAGCTGCTAAAGCAAAGAAAATTGATGATGCTTTAGATTTAGCAAAGGTTGCTAAAGCTGGACGAAAAACAGCTGATGTTTTAGATAGCATGAAAGATATTAATATAGCAAGAAGTTTTTGGGAAAAAACAAAAGGCGTTGGTTCTTATATAGGTAGAAAAGTTGCACCTGATACAGCAGGTGTTTTTAAACATTGGGATGATATCAAAGCTCTTGGCCCATTAGCTCAAATTAATACAACAGCTGCTTCTTTTTATAAAGATGTAAGAAATATTAGATTGGCTTATAGTGAAAGTTCTCTTGAAGCAGGTATGGTTGAAAATGAATTGCTTGAAGAATTTTATCAAAAAGGTATAAGAGAAAATGGAGGTGCCCCATTATCAGATCTTCAAAAGAAAGAAATAAGTCAACGTGCTAAAGATGCATCAATGGCTACGTTTTCTCAAAATTTACCTACAATATGGCTAAGTAATCAGATTGTATTTGATAATTTATTTCAAAGCTTTAGTCCAACAGCAAAAATATTAAGTAAACCAATAAGAAAAAATGCTGCTGGACAAATAATTAAAGAAGCTGGTAAAAATGTTGCTAATCCTTATCAGTATGTTGCTAATAATTTTAGAGGAACTTTAAAAGCATTTACTAAACCTAGAAGCTATGCTAAATTTGGATTAAATTATTTTAGAGCTAATTTTGCTGAAGGTCTTCAAGAGACAGCTCAGGAAATTATATCAGGTGCAGCAAAAGATTATTACAGACAAGATCCTACTGATCCTATGTTACAAGGATATCATACAATGCTTTCTAGTAATATTAAAAAACAAGTCACTCCTGAAGGGTTTGAAGTATTTATGTCTGGTTTTCTTATGGGAGGTCCTGTTAGTATGGTTACAGGAGTTATGAGTAAAACTATAGAACAAGTTAAAAAATTTAGAGATCCGGATTATAAAGCAAAAATGGTTGCATTAGAAGAACAACTTGTATCTGCTGCTGCAGATTATAATGAGTTTAATGCAGATCCAATGAAGATGTTTGATTATAATCTTGAAAATGCTCTTGCTCAAAAAAATATTGCAGAAGGAATGGCTGAAGCAGAAGCTAATGGTGATAAAAAAACATATTATGATTTAAAAAATGCTGCTGGTGCAACTCATATTCTTACAGCTCTTCAAGGAGGAATGCTTGATGGTTTTATAGAACGCATGGAAGATTATTCTACAATGAATGAGGAAGAAATCAAAGAAGCTTTTCCTAAATTAAAAGAAACACCTGGAGCTTATAAGAGTAAAGTTGAGACTATGCTAAAAATGGCTAAATCTCTTGAAAAAGATTATAAAAACTATTCAGCTAAATTTCCTGCACCTACAGATCCTGCAATGTTTAAAGGAAATGCTGTAAGACAAGCTCATGCTGAAGCAAAAATGACAGCTTGGACAGGTGCCATGAAACAGTTTTTATTTATGCGTCAATCATTTTTTAATAATTTTGAAAGACAAAATGGAATATTACAAAAAGCTGGTTCTGAATTAAAAGGAAAAGATTTAAGTGGTGCTGATTTTGTAATGCTTTTTGATAGTTCTAAAACTACTGAAGTTATTGATCAAAAAATAAAAATGCTTGAAAATTTGGGTGATGTTAAACAGCTTAAACCTACACCAGAACAAATTGAAAAAGGAATAGCTTTTAATGAAGCTGAAAATTTTGAATGGAAAACAACACAAGAACTTGAAGCATTAGAAAAATTTGATAAAGCTCGTTCAAAATATGCAGCTATTTCAGAAGCAGAACAATTTGCTGTTGCTAGAGAAGATGCTGCACAAGAATGGTATCAGGCTTATAGTGAGTTGCTTGGTGTAATGAGTAAGGATGTTGAATTTACAGAAGATATAGGTGAAAGCTTTCAAGAACTTTTAGATTATACAGATCTTAGTAAAGAAAGTGTAGCTGTAAAAGATGCTATTAACTTTTTATTACTACCAGAGCAATGGGAGCTTAATCTTGAAAGAAATGAAAGAGCTATTGCTATAGGTCTTGAGAATAGAATTCCTTTCATGAAAGAACTACTTGATGACTATGTTAGTAAAATGGCTAAAGGTGGTTTGTTAAAAGCATTGTTTGATGATGTTGGTGTATTTTTAGATGCTAAAGGAATCGAAGCTGTTGAAGATGGTAGACATCCACAAAATTTTTATGATACATTAGCTCCATATAGTGGTGTTTATGTGAAAGATCCTAAATGGGATCAAGCCATAGATGTTATTAATGATTATATAGAAAATGTAAAAGATAAACCTATTCCTGAAGCTAAAGGTACTACTGAGTTTGATGTATCTACACGGGATAAGTTATCAGGTGATAAAAGAACTTATACTGATTTAGCTGATCAATTTGGATTTGATCCTAAATCTAAAAAGACTGCTGTATCTCAAAAAATTGTATTACAAGCAATTATAGATAGTGACTTTGCTACTGAAGCCGAAATACTTCTTGCAGAACAATATTTAGCAATCACAGATGATACTTCTGATGTAGTCTTTGTAAATGACTTTACTCATCCGGGAGAGTTTAGACCAAATAAAGAGGGTGGTATTGTTACACTGGATGCAAGATATAGTTCAGAAGATTATAGAAATGGTAATCAACCTTTGGAAGTTATATTACTTCATGAAATAACACATAAGTATAGTGTAAATGGTTTAGCAACTGATTCTAAATATAAAGGGAAGATAACAGAACTTATGGAAGTTGCCCGTAAACACTTTGATGAAACAAAGAAAGGTTTGCCTCTATATGGTTTTAAAGATGAAGCAGAGTTTGTTGCAGAAGCAATGAGTAATCCTGTTTTTCAAGATCTTCTTAGAGAGATTCCAATGGAAGGACCTCTTCAAAAAAATGCGTGGACAAACTTTGTTGATGCTGTAGTACGTTTTTTAGAGTCAACTTTTGGAAAAGGTAATGTAGATGGTAGTGTACTTAACGCTGCCGTAGATGTTATTACAGCTAAAATAGATTCTCAATTCGGTGGTAAAAAAGATTCCATTAAAGATGGTCCAAAGATTACACCTTATACTCCAGTTAATACAATGCCTATCTCATTACAAAAATCTTTACTGTATGCATTTGATGTTAATAATGAAACAAGTAAAATATTAAAAGCAAGATTAGAAGGTAATATGGAAGCTAGTGAAGTTTTTGAATCACCTCAATTTAAAGATTGGGTAAACACTCATTCTTCAGCTGGAGCAGTTATTGATGCATTTAATGTTGAAAAAGTTAAAGAAACTCCTAAAACGACTACTGAATCTAAATTAAGATATGTTGGTAAGAATCCTGCTGTTGATGCTCTTGTGACACGGGAAGTAAATGGTGAAACAGAAGTACTTCTTATTAAACGTGGCGATAATGCTGTTGAAGGAAATAAATGGGCTTTACCTGGTGGATTTATAGATACTAATGCAGAACGTGGTGAGGTTTGGACAGAAGGTAAAGAAACTACTTTAGAAGCAGCTACTCGTGAACTTAAAGAGGAAACAGGACTTGATTTTACAGGAAGACCTTCTGATGATTATACTCTTGGGCCATTGGGTGTCAGAGATACTCAAACAAGAGATCCTAGAAATTCTGATGAGTCTTGGGTTGAAGCACGTTTGCAAGGACTTATGATTCCGGAAGGAATGGCATCTGATGATGTGATCGGTCAAGATGATGCTAAAGAAGCTAAATGGTTTACAGCAGAGGAATTAAACAATATGGCTGATGCAGAATTTGCTTTTGACCATGCAAAAATATTGAATGAGCAGAATTTAAAAGAACGTAAATCAAATGTTGGTGGATTAGTTGTTGGTGTGCGTGTAAAAGTCAGTACAAAGAAAGATGGTGAGGCTACAATTATTGAAGATAGGGGTGATAAAGTTTTACTTGATGATGGAAGACAGGTTGCTAAAAAGAATCTCATTCCTATCTCAGAAGCAGAAGCAGGTGAGTATGATACTCTTTCATCAGGAAATACAATTACTGGAGGTACTCAAACAGATCTTAAAGCTGCCAGAGAAAATGTAAATACAGGTGATATTTTATCTATTGATATAGAACGTGGTAAAGGTTTATATCCTAATAAATCTAATCCAAAAGGCTATGATTATTCTATCAATGTTTTAAATAGTAATGGTGATAGGATAGGTTCATTAACTTATAATGGTACAGGAGCAAAAGCTATAATGGCTAGTAAGGATCCATCAAGTGCCAAAATAAAAATTGATACTGTTCAGGCTTTAAATAAAGGTGTTACTTCACTTAAAGGAACTGTTCTTATAGATAAAAAAGTAGGTCAAACAGAACTT
>TARA_R110002126_G_scaffold90650_1_pt1 | contig 12096 bp, 12 predicted proteins | sample TARA_R110002126 | Tara Oceans TARA_R110002126 (sample SAMEA4397536) | marine metagenome | biome: Polar Biome; feature: [DCM] deep chlorophyll maximum layer (ENVO:01000326); material: water (ENVO:00002006), including particulate matter (ENVO:01000060) such as... | depth 30 m
TCTCCCCATGCGAGAGTAGGTCATTTCCAGGCGCCAAATAAAACAAAAAGGCCACTCTACCCGAGTGGCCTTTTTGTTTTGTGTCTTAAACCTAAGCAATCAGAACATCGATGCTAGGTGTAGTTCGCTAGACGCTCACCTAGGCCTTACCAATGCGATGCCCATTAGTAGATAAAATAAGTGTGAACTTTGGTGGCTGGTAAGACAGTTTTAAACCCATTACTTGATTAGTAATGGGTTTTATTCTTTAGAAATAGGCTTTCAAATAGAAAGTGCGGATTGATTTCAGAGTTCAGCTAATATTTTTTCTACGATAGGCTTATTAGCTTCGGGGAAGTCATATTCTGCAATGCTATGCATTGGTACCCATTCAATTTGCTGCTGTTCCATACCTTTAGCTTGGTTTGAGAATTCAGTAATTAAATGGATATCGAGTCTGATATGTTTATCTGGATAATCATGAATGATGTCCATGAAGGGAGTTGAATGAGAGACATCAAGATTAACTTCCTCTTTTAGTTCTCTAATTAACGCTTCAGTAACCGTTTCATTTGTTTCTACCTTACCGCCTGGGAATTCCCATTTTCCGCCTTGGTGAAGGTGTCCAAGCCTTTTAGCAAGTAAAATCTGCCTATCTTGATTAATGATGACACCAACAGCAACATGAATTCTCTTTTGCATGTTTCGACTCCTTATTATTTGAACTTATTGTTTAAAGAAGTCACCTTCATCAAAACCAATGTCATCAAGCATATCTGGGTCGATACTGTTCTTGATCGGGATTGCATGTTTTTCACTTGCCCAATCACCAAGATCGATAAGTTTACAACGTTCACTACAAAAAGGCTTAAATAGCGATTCGTCTTTCCATTCAACTTTGGTTTTGCAAATTGGGCAGTTTACTACTGTTAGCGGCATAATGATTCTTGGTTGTTAGTCTTACTTAGAATGTTAAAGGGTTTAACTGCATGTTGCTAGTGAGAAATCAATAGTTTCACATGTATGGCGGTGTAAATCAAAATCGACAAAATGAATAGCATAACGATTTCGATTACCACTGACGGTAGGATAGCAATTTTGGTCTGAGTTTATCTTTACGCGGATTAAGGATAACGGCTGTGATGAATTACCTTGATAAAACCCTACCGGAGCCTGAGATAATCTAAAATCTTCAGTGGCTCTAATCAGTTCTAAAAGCAACATGATAGGCGCTAGTAAGGGTTGGTATTCTGCAAGCCAGTTGTTTATGTCTCGTTGTCGATATTGCCAGTCTTTGCCTAGCCAAAAGTGCAGTTGAGGGAAATCAAAATTACAGTATGCTCCAGTCATATTAAAACGCTGACGCAAAGAAGTAAGAAATTTATCTCGTTTGAGGCTACAACCAATTCTTTCTTGGGTTTGCAAAGGTGACTTTAACGCGATAAGCCTGTCAGTGAGTTTATCTACTTGATCGTTATCAACACTCGAATGAGTACGCCATTGTGAAATTAATTGAATTTGTTTTTCGATATCTTTTAAGATGTCGGTACGATAATCACAACGTTCAGTTAGCTCAGCAAGCGAAAATAAAGGATTAAAACACTGATATTGATGATCTTGTTCAGCATGCTGCTGTAACTGTAAGGCAAGGTTTTCTATACGTAAATAACTGCGTATTTTTTCATTTAATGGTTGTTCATAAATTAAATCAGTCATTGACGTTAGTTTCTAAATCGGTTGCCTGTTGTAGATATTGTTGATGCAGACGAAATACTTGACTGCGCAACTGCTCATGTTCTCCTTGATTATCAATAATATTATCAGCCAGAGCGAGTCTCTGTTCCCGGGTCATTTGACTCGCGAGAATATGCTCAACTTGTTCTTTACTGACACCATCACGTTGCATCGTCCTTGAAACCTGTAACTCCGGTGCAATATCTACGACCAAAGTAGTATCAACTAAACTATCTAAATGATTCTCAAATAGCAAGGGTACTACCATTATTACATATGCCGAAGTCGATGCTTGCACTTGGTCGAGCATCTTTTGACGGATCATTGGATGAAGTAAATTGTTAAGCCACAAACGTTGCTCAGGATTATTAAACACTTGTGCTCGTAGAGCCGCTCTATCTAAGCTGTTATCCGCTAATAATATTCCCTGGCCAAAGTGCTGCTTTATTGCATTTAGCCCATCCGAACCGATTGAGACAACCTCTCTAGCTATAACATCAGCATCAACTAAGTCTATGCCATATTGTGCGAATAGATTGGCCACAGTTGTTTTACCGCTGGCAATGCCGCCTGTTAAGCCGACAATATACTTTTTTGCCATCATAACGTACTAAGATACCAATTGAGAATGTCATGTCCCCATACTAACGCTATCCAGCCGGCAGCAGCAATATAAGGGCCAAAGGGGATTGGATTGCCTTTGTTGATTTGCTTAGTGATAATCATACTAATACCGACTACAGCACCCACAAGTGAGGACAATAAAATAATCAGTGGCAGCATTTGCCAGCCTAACCAAGCACCAAATACGGCTAATAGCTTAAAGTCGCCATAGCCCATGCCCTCTTTGCCTGTTACCAGCTTAAATAACCAAAATACTGACCACAAGCTTAAATAGCCTGCCGCAGCACCGATAATGGCATCTTCCGGGCTAGTATAAATCCCTTTAAGGTTAATGATTAATCCTAACCACAGTATCGGTAATGTGAGCTGATCGGGTAATAGCATTTCATCTAAATCGATGCCAGTTAATGCCACTAACACAAATGTGAGAATGCTGGCATAAACAAATTGCCATGTTGGGCCAAAGTGCCATGCTAATACTGCGACTAATAACCCAGTGAGTAATTCGATAATGGGATAGCGGCTTGAAATACGAGTTTTGCAATCGGCACATTTTCCACCAAGCATTAACCAACCCAATACTGGCAGATTATGCCAAGGCTTTATATTGGCTTTGCATTTTGGGCAGGCAGAACCGGGTACCGCAAGGTTGTATTTTGCAGGAAAAGCATCAATGGGTTTGTTTAAACGGTCATTACCGACCTGTTCGACAATATCAGGATGATATTCATTGAGGTAAAAGTTACACTCGCTTTGCCATTCACGTTTCATCATCACTGGTAAACGGTGGGTAACGACGTTGAGAAAGCTGCCAATAGTAGCAGCAAAAATAAAGCTAATTGCAATGAACGCCAATGGATACTGGGCCATTGTTGTAACAAATGTTGATACGAATTCAGTCATGTTATTCTTTTTATTTTGAGGGTTACTTAATACTAACCGACAATATTACCCATTTGGAAAATCGGTAAATACATGCCAACGATCAAACCGCCGACTAGTGTACCAATGACCACCATCATAATGGGCTCAATAAGGCTTGATAAACCATCTACGGCATCATCAACCTGCATCTCATAAATGTTGGCCACTTTATTGAGCATTTCGTCTAATCCGCCGGACTCCTCACCAATCATCACCATCTGGATGAGCATATCTGGAAATAACCCCGTAGTGCGCATAGCAACATTCATCTGCATACCAGCCATCACTTCCTGGCGGACTTTAAGTAATGCTTTGCGATAAACATAATTACCTGACGCACCAGCTGCTGATTCTAAGCCATCAATTAATGGAACACCTGCCGCAAAGGTTGTTGATAAAGTGCGGGCAAAACGTGACATCGCCGCTTTGTGCAATATGTCACCAATAACAGGGATTTTAAGCACCATTTGATCGATTCGATCGCGAAAACTTTGGGAGGTACGATGGGCTCGTTTAAAAAGCCAGATCGCAACAACAATGGCAATAATAAAGAAATACCATGAAGCTTGCAGCCAGCGAGATATGCCAATAATGAGTTGGGTAAATGCCGGTAGTTCAGCACCAAAACCGTTAAAAATATCTTCAAATTGCGGTACTACAAATAACAATAATAGTGATGTTACCAATATGGCAACAACAACGACCGCAGCCGGATAAAACATGGCTTTTTTAATTTTAGACTTTAGTTGCTCGGCTTTTTCGCGATAGGTTGCAATACGATCAAATACAGCATCCAAGGAGCCTGAGTGCTCACCGGCTGCAACTAAGTCGACGTATAAATCATCAAAATAGCGGCGGTGAGGTCTTAATGCATCAGAGAGGGGGATACCGGATTGAACATCAGATAAGATAGTACCTAATAATTCACGCACTTTGGCTTTTTCATGACCGCGCCCAAGTAGCTCTAAAGTGGTTACTAAGGGAACACCTGCAGCAAGCATAGTGGCTATTTGGCGAGTGATCATCGCAATGTCCATCGCGGTGATACTTTTTTCACTTTTCCATAAAGGTGGAGATTTTTTACGTACACCTTTTGGGGAGACACCCTGGGTTTTTAATACACTGCGGATTTCAGCTATAGTCGAGCCTTTTAGCTCACCTGAAGTTCTTTGGCCATCACGATTGGTACCTTTCCATTGGTAAGTAAATACTTTAGGTTGGTGTTTGGTTATTTTTTTTGCTTTTGGCTTTTTTTTTGCTGTCGCTGTGGCCATGTAGCCAGTCCTTTTATTTTTCCGTTGCACCACGTTAACCGATTATTATTAATAGAGCATAATCAATTAAATAGTTTAACCACTGTAACTAATTAAACTATAGATGAATTAAAAGCTGGTTACACGGTTAATTTCGGCAATACTAGTGACGCCATGGATGACCTTTAGTAACCCTGATTGGCGTAAATCGCGCATGCCTTGCTGTTTGGCTAAGGTGGCTATTTGAAGTGAGTTACCGCCTTCCATAATAACTCGCGCAATTTCATCGCTCATTTTCATTACTTCATAAATGCCCACTCGACCTTTATAACCACCAGAGCAGAGCTCACAACCGATCGGTTTAAACACAGTAAAGCCTTTAGTGATATTGGCTTCAGTAAAACCTAAGCGTTGCATTTCAACAACTGGAATTATCTCTTCGTGTTTACATGCCGGACACAGACGTCTGGCAAGCCGTTGTGCAATAATTAAATTAACAGAGCTGGCAATGTTATAACCTGGTACGCCCATATTAATTAAACGGGTTAAGGTTTCTGCTGCCGAATTGGTATGCAGAGTGGATAACACTAAGTGACCGGTTTGCGCAGCTTTAATAGCTATTTCAGCAGTTTCTAAGTCGCGAATTTCACCGACCATCACCACATCAGGATCTTGACGTAAGAATGAGCGTAACGCTGAAGCAAAGGTTAAGCCAGCCTTTAAATTGATGTGAACCTGGTTTACACCTTCCAAGTTAATTTCGACAGGATCTTCCGCGGTAGAAATATTACGCTCTTCAGTATTAAGAATGTTGAGACCGGTATATAAGGAGACTGTTTTCCCCGAACCTGTCGGGCCGGTGACTAAAATCATCCCTTGAGGTTTGGCAAGCATTTCTTCGTATAATAAGCGTTGATCATCTTCATAACCGAGTTTTTCAATACCCAGCTGGGCGGAAGATGAATCCAAAATACGCATCACTATTTTCTCACCCCAGATGGTGGGCAAGCTGCTGACACGAAAATCTATCGACTTGGTGCGCGATAGTTTCATTTTAATGCGGCCATCTTGCGGCACACGACGCTCAGCAATATCCAGTTTAGACATGACTTTTAAGCGAGCGGAAATTCGGTTGGAGAGATTGACTGGTGGCTCAGAGACTTCATGCAAGATACCGTCGATACGAAAACGAATGCGGTAGCGTTTTTCATAAGGCTCAAAATGTAAGTCGGAAGCACCTTTACGGATGGCATCAGTAAGAATTTTATTAATATAGATAACAATTGGCGCATCGTCACTGCTATCACCGCTTGGTTCATCACGTTTTTCTGTATCAGCTACCTCCATATTAGCTAGTGCTTCTTCATCAGCACCAGCTAAATCAAGGCCTGATATATCATCCTCGATTATCTTTTCTAAGGCTTTAAGTAGTTTGTCATCTTCAACTAAAATTGCTTCTGCATGCAAGCCAAGGCTGAATTGGAAATCTTCTAATGCTGCAATATTAGTTGGATCTGAAGTGGCTATATAGAGACGATTTCCGCGTTTAAATAATGGTAAGCATTTATGCTTTTCGATGAGTTTTTTATTCAATAACTCATCGGCGATGCTGGATAGATCGAATTCATTTAAATCAAGCAGTGGAGTGCCATATTCTTCATAACATAACTCAGCTATCTCACGAGCAGAAATAAGCTTAGAAATAATTAGGGTAGAGACTAAGGATTGTTTATGTTTACGAGAATCAGCAATTGAGGCCGAAATTTGCTCTTCACTTAGAAGTCTCTTACGGATAAATAATGTCGATAGACCTAAATGAAGTGCTGTAGATGACATATATGGTTACCTGATTAACGCTATAGGTATGTAATTATTACTGCATAGTAAAGTAAAAAACTAATATAAAAAAGGTAGCTATACGCTACCTTTTTTAACTAAATTAATTAACGACAGTTTGCTGGTCTATATTTATCGTCTAAAGTACCACCAGTACATGTCCAAACAATTGTATTAGTAGTAGCTGTTGGAGCTGCGGCATTAAGAATTATAGTTTTACCTGTATCGACTTTAGTATTGAATAAAACAGTTATATTTTGACCCGCAACGGTCACACTTGTAACCGCATTACCTGATATAGCTGTTGCCGCTGCTAGGCCTGCAGCAGCATTGTTCGCGGGGAATGCTGCTTGAGATGAGTAATATTCTGTTACAGCAGCTTTAGCCGATGAAGCTAATCCTAAACCTTCGGTAACATGTGCGCGTTTTGTATAATCCTGATAAGCAGGCAATGCAATTGCAGCAAGGATACCGATGATCGCGACTACGATCATTAATTCGATAAGAGTGAAACCCTTAGCGCTTCTGATTTGATTGATACTTTTCATTTTCTCTCCGTAAAATAGGCTAGGGTAGTATCAGTCCTCGATAACTGCTACTTAGTTTAGTATTTAAGTTAAATGCTTAAATATAGAAACTAAGAATAGTAGTTGGCAGTCCATTTGCCTAAAACCGTAAAGCATAATTGTGTGGTGCTAGATATTAGATACTAGTTGACCACGATTTTTATAGAGCCAATATTGCTTGCGTTACTGAGGGTTAACTCTATTGATACTGTGTAATGCCCAATGGCACAAAACACTATGTATAGATAATAACCTTGTTAACTGCAAACAATGTTAGCAGATTGTTTACTTAATGGCATTTCGGCTGAGCGATAAACACAGAGCAAATACGTAAATGTTAACAACTTACCAACAATGTAACGTGTTTTGCAATCTAATGATTATCGTGCATGGCCGAAAGGCCAACTCGCCTACAATGAACGTTAGTATAAACCGTTACAAAATGGAATAGTATTAGCGTATTAATAAAAAATAAATGTCTAAAAATGCTCTAATTTCACATTTCCCGTACATAATACGATAATTTATTTTTGACATATAAAGTCGAGCAGTATTTTTTTGACAAAAATGCAACAATGTTGTTTTGTTGGCGTTGTTTGTTGGCGGATGTGACAGGTTTATCTCTGAGCTAAAAGCCTAGATTCTAGAACGCTGCGCTGTTAGATGCTATAAAATCTTAGCAGCAAAGCTGTCCCTAGAAGCGCAGCGACCTAGCAGGACGCAGTCCGCTCTAGAACCTAGAAGATATAAGGGTTAAGCCTTTAATCGCAAAGACAAATCTAACGCTTTTACATGTTTAGTTAGAGCGCCGACCGAAATATAATCGACTCCTGTTTGGGCGAAAGTGGCTAGGGTGTCTAAGGTGACATTGCCAGAGACTTCTAATTTAGCGCCATTGCCTTGGTCTTTATAGCGATTATTCATGCTGACAGCGTCAACCATCATGGTGACGTCAAAATTGTCGAGCATAATGATATCAGCTCCGCCATCAAGTGCTTGGGTGAGCTCCTCAAGAGATTCAACTTCTACTTCTACCGGTTTAGTGCCGTCTAACGCACGTGCTGCGGTAATAGCTTGTGAGATGCCACCACAAGCCATAATGTGGTTTTCTTTAATTAAGAATGCATCGAACAAACCAATACGATGGTTTTTGCCGCCGCCGCAGGTTACTGCGTATTTTTGGGCTGTGCGCAGGCCGGGAATGGTTTTGCGGGTATCGAGTAATTGAGTGTGGGTACCCACAAGCTTATTCACGTACAACTTAGTTAAGCTAGCGACACCTGACAAGGTTTGAATGAAGTTCATTGCCGTACGTTCGCCAGTTAAAATAGCGCGTGCTGGTCCTGAGAGTTCACATAGCAATTGATTGGCGACAATTAAATCACCGTCATCAACATGCCAATGCAGTACCACTTCACTGCCCAATTGATTGAAGACTTGTTCTGCCCATGCTTTGCCGCAAAAGACACCATCTTCACGGGTGATTAACGCGCCGGAAACGTGTTTATCTGCTGGAATAAGTTGTGCGGTAATATCTGCATTAAGCATGTCATGAACGGTATTGTGGGCTGTGTGACCTAAGTCTTCATCAAGTGCGGTTTGCACCGCATGACGGATATCGTTTTCTAACATAAGCAAAGTCCTTGCTAAAGATCGTGATAAGGCTAAACAGTATCCGCATTGGGCGGAGTGTTTGTTACAGAAAGCATTTGTTAAAGATTACCATAACTTGGCTATATACTGACACTATGAAGCTGGCAATTTTCAGCCTTGGTATTGCTGTTTAATACAGTTAAATTTACATTGGAACTGCTGATATCTTTATGTTTAAGGGGTGATATGCCAAAAGGCTTATTAGAACAAGGTTGGTTAGCTAGCGCGAGAAAATGTATTTCGCCGCATTTTAATGCTCGGCCAGATAATGAGGTGAGCTTATTAGTGATCCACAATATTAGCTTACCAGCAGGCTGTTTTGGTTTAGGGCATATTGATGGGCTATTTCAAGGTTGCCTGGATATTAATGCCGATGAAAGCTTTACAGCATTGGCTGGCTTGCAAGTGTCGGCGCATTTTTTAATTCGCCGCGATGGTGAGGTGGTGCAGTATGTGAGTTGTGATGACAGAGCATGGCATGCTGGCGTGTCGGAGCATAATGGCCGCAAGGGGTGTAACGATTTTGCCTTGGGTATTGAGCTAGAAGGTACAGACAGCAGTGGCTATACCGACCAACAATACCAGCAATTAATACTGTTAACATTGGAGTTAATGGCGCAGTATCCTATGCTTAACGTAAATAATATTGTTGGCCATTGCGATATTGCTCCTGGACGCAAAACCGATCCCGGTTTCAGTTTTGATTGGCCTCGATATAAGCAGGCCATCGCAGGTAATTGAGGCCTAAGCTTGTAGACTAGTTTATGAGAGAGTCGTTGTTGGGGAACCGCTATCACCTTTCCTACGAAAGCAGCGCTTCTAATGATGACAGCAACAACGCAATAAATTAAAAGGATATTCATGGCATTATTTTCATTATTAGTGGCAATTCTTGTAGAGCGTTTGAAGCTTTTGCCAAGCAGTTGGCAGTTCGATACTGTGATGATGCGTTACCAAAAACAGTTTTGGGACAGCCAATCGCTTAAATCGGAATTTGGCGTAGCGGTGGCGCTGGTGTTGCCGGCTGTATCAGTCTTTTTGATAAGTGTTCTTCTTGATGGCATTTTATTTGATTTATTGAGCTTATTATTTTGGGTGCTAATATCGATTATTTGTTTTAGTCACCAAACATTACGTATTGTATTTAAACAGTATATTCAAGCGGCATGTCGCGGTGATGTTCAAGCTTGTTACCGTTACGCTAGCGAGTTGGACTCTACCGAGTGCTTGGATGTGGTCGATGAACAGGATTTAGGCCGTAAAGTGGGCCAAACGGTGGCGTGGATTAATTACCGTTATTACGGCGCCGTTGCCTTGTACTTGATATTTTTAGGCCCAGTTGGTGCAATATTATATTGTAGCGTGCGTTTTTATAGTGAGTACAACAGTAAAAATAAGCTTGAAATGCCTTTGATTGATGATTTGCAGATGCTATTTGACTGGTTACCAAGTCGGGTATTTAGTTTTGGTTATGTATTAAGTGGCCAGTTTAGTGAAGGGTTAAGTGCTTGGCGACAATATGGCTTAAGTGTTAAAACGGATGCTAAAACCATTGTCACGTATACGGCTGTGGCCGCGGAGTCTTTACCTGAAGCGGGTAATGCACCCTTGAGTGTGCAATCTACATTGGCATTGCTGGCATTAAGTAAGCGTAATTTTGTATTGTTATTAACCATGGTTTCGGTATTAACCATTTTTGGGTTGGTTAGTTAGAGTCTAGGGTCGCTACGCTTCTAGGGCGGACTGCGTCCTGCTAGGGTCGCTTCGCTGCTGAGATTTTATAGCCTCTAGCAGCGTAGCGCTCGAGTTTCTAGGACTTTCGGATAAATGGTCTGACCCCTTGAGGATAAATTTACGTTATCCTCTGGGCTTGAGCGTTTTAAACAAACCTGTGTTCTTTGTCGATATGCTGATAACTAGACATGGCTTGTATGATTTGATAAAGTGCGCTCTCTCATATTAATTGGTAAGACCAATTGACAATTGCTTGTTTAGGGAGCAGGGCGCCAGATGGCTTATATTAAGATTAACCAGCCAAAAATTTCTGATGTGATCATGGAGCAATTAGAGCGGATGATCCTAGAAGGCAGTATACAGCCGGGTCAGAAGCTACCTCCTGAACGCGAACTCGCGGTGCAATTTGAAGTGTCTCGTCCTTCTCTACGTGAAGCGATTCAAAAATTAGAAGCTAAAGGGTTGCTCATGCGTCGTCAAGGCGGTGGCACCTATGTTAAAGAACAACTGTGGCAAAGCCTTGCCGATCCTATCGTTGAGTTAATGCATAACGATTCTGAAAGTCAGTATGACTTACTCGAATTCCGTCACGCTACTGAAGGCATGATGGCGTATTTTGCTGCCTTGCGTGGCACAGATGCGGATATGCAAAACATTAAAAACCGTATTAACGAAGTTGAAACCGCAACGGAAGTAGAAGCGCAGGCCGATGCCATTGTGCGTTTTTATCGTGCGGTCGCTGAGGCATCGCACAATGTTGCTATGCTGCATTTAGTATTAAGTTTAACCCCTGTGCTGCATAAAAATGTGGCACAAAATCTGGAACTTTTAAGCCGACGCGAAGAAGCTTCCACCATGGCAAATGATCACAGACGCGCGTTACTGGCTGCGATTGTACGCCGGGACCCAGACGCTGCACGTGAAGCTTCGAATGAGCACTTAAGCTATATCGAAGAAGTCATGTTGTCAGTAAGAAAAGAAGACAGTCGGTTGCAACGTAGTTTGCGCCGTTTAAAGAGCGGCGTTTAACTGAGTTGTTGTGTCAACAAGCAGCAACTAAAGCCGAAATATAATCCGTATATAGAGAAGGACTGCGAGATGTCTGAAGATATGCTTCAAGATTTAGACCCATCAGAAACCCAAGAGTGGGTTGATGCTCTGCAAGCTGTGTTAGAGCAAGAAGGGCCTGAACGTGCACACTTTTTACTTGAAAAATTAATCGACAAAGCGCGTCGTAACGGTACTCACTTACCTTACAATGCGACCACTGCTTACTTAAACACTATTCCTGCAGGCCAAGAGCCAAACATGCCAGGTAACCAAGAAATGGAACGCCGTATTCGGGCGATTATCCGTTGGAATGCCTTGGCAATGGTGTTACGTGGTTCTAAAAAAGATTTAGAGCTTGGTGGCCATATTTCAAGTTTCGCGTCTAGCGCGACAATTTACGATGTGTGTTTTAACCATTTTTTCCGTGCTCCTAATGAGCAAGATGGTGGTGACTTGGTGTATTTCCAAGGTCATATCGCACCTGGTATTTATGCGCGTTCTTTCCTTGAAGGCCGTATTACTGAAGAGCAAATGGCTAACTTCCGTCAAGAAGTCGATGGCAAAGGCCTTTCTTCGTACCCGCATCCTAAGTTAATGCCGACTTACTGGCAGTTCCCGACGGTATCTATGGGTCTAGGTCCTATTCAAGCGATTTACCAAGCGCGTTATTTGAAGTACTTGACTGACCGTGGTTTAAAAGATTGTTCTAAGCAAACTGTTTACTGTTTCTTAGGTGACGGTGA
>TARA_R110002126_G_scaffold51770_2_pt1 | contig 12087 bp, 9 predicted proteins | sample TARA_R110002126 | Tara Oceans TARA_R110002126 (sample SAMEA4397536) | marine metagenome | biome: Polar Biome; feature: [DCM] deep chlorophyll maximum layer (ENVO:01000326); material: water (ENVO:00002006), including particulate matter (ENVO:01000060) such as... | depth 30 m
AATTACTTTACTACAATTTCTAAAGTAACCAACATAGATCCAGCGCCTTTGTTATTTACAATGTCCATAAAAGCTTTTTTTGATAAATCAATTTCTCTTGATTTCACAAAAGGCCCACGGTCCGTAATTTCTACCACAACAAATTTACCATTTGCTTCATTGGTAACTTTAACTTTTGTGCCAAATGGTAACTTTTTATGAGCTGCCGTGTATTTATTTTTGTCGAAAACAACACCACTTGCAGTGCGTTTCCCATGAAACTTATCTGCATAGTAGGAGGCGTGTGCTTTACTTTTGTAGAATTTTAGCTTTCCAATACCATCCCAAACACTATCCTTTGCAGTCTCCTGCAAAATAATGCCTTGTCTACTTTTCTTTAATGTATCTTTTTGAATTTCTACTTTTCCTTTCTGAAATAAGCCTTTCGACTGAATACTTATAAATGCAAAAGCAAAAAACAATAATAGTAACGTAATTGATTTTTTCATTAGTAACTTATTAGTTTAACTTAGTAAAAACAAAAACCGTACCCCGATAAAAAAAGTCCTGAAAAAGGACTTTTAAAAAAGGTTTACAACCACATAGACCACGGAATTCTACTTAAAATTAAAACTAATCCTAATCCATAAAAAATGGTAAAAGTCTTAAATTTTGATTCACTTGTTGTTAGTTTTTTGTGCTTAGACCAACCAATTGTAATTAATGCAATAGCAATAATATTAATTAAAGGATGCTCTAATGATGTTAAGCGTAGTGCCTTATCAGCCATTTGACCAAATGATGCAAAACCTAAAGGTGACACAAAATATAAAACCATACCTACTAACAATTGAATATGTATACCTATTAGCCCAAAAAGAGCAACCTTACGATCTCTAGCTGTAAATTCTTTTTTAGACAGCATTCCTATCAAAGCATTAGCAGCAGCAATAATTAATAATAACAAGGCAACATAAGCCCAGCCTGAATGAAATTTTTGAATAAATTGGTACATAGATTTTGTTTTTTTGAATAACAAATATAAACAAAAAAGTATAAAAAAAACCACACATTGCTGTGTGGTTTTCTACTAAAAAACAAGTTTATTTATTATTTACCAAAAGTATATCTTAAAGTAAATTGAGCTTGCCATACATCAAATGTTGAAGCATTTTTAGAGTAAGTATCTTTAACTAAGATTCTTGCTCCAGCAGCATCTGTAGTAGTAGCCATTTTATAGAACGGTACATTTCCAGTTGTAGTGCTATAGTTAAGAATATTAGAAGTAGTTACCCTTTGTGAAACTCCCCAATCCTTATTTAATAAGTTAGTGAAATTCAAGATATCAGCTCTAAATTGCAAAGAATTTTTCTTTCCTTTTACCATAATTGAGAAATCTTGAGTAACAGATAAATCTAACCTATGTAACATAGGTAATGTAAATGCATTTCTATCTACATACTGACCTCTTCTTGTTGAAAGGTACTTATCTTGATTGATATACGATTCAAAAGCAGCAATTTGTTGCGCAGGTGTAAACACCACTACGTTTCCAGCCGTAGTTCCTCTAATAGCTGAATCAAAATCACTAGCAATGATATTAGAGAATTGGATATCAGAAGCACTATTTGGTACAAAAAGTAAGTCATTATTAGAAACTCTATCTCCGTTCATATCACCTCCATAAGCGTAAGTGATTGGATTTCCTTGCTCCCCAATGTAACCTAAGTTAATAGCGGTAGATGCCTTAACATTTTTACCGTATTCAATTTTATATCCTAACAAACCAACAATTCTATTTGGAGTATTGTTATTAGATAATGAAACTGGTAAATCATTATTTCCGTTTATAGATCTAGCTCCTGTCCATGAACCTGAGGCGATAGAACCAGCAGACATTAAATCATAAGCATTTGAATGCGTATAGGCAACAGACCCGAACAATCCGTTTTGGTAAGGATATTCTAATTTAACAGTGGTAGAATAAAAGTAACCCTTGTTAGTGTTTGTTAAAACAATTGCATTTGAAACATTGTCATTAATTCTAACAGCATTATCATTACGTCCGTAAACTGGTCTATTATCAGGACCTGAAAAAGTACCTACTGGCGCATCTAAATTAGCATTATAATAATTAACTGCATTGATGTTAGTTTGATAAATACCTTCGATAGTACCTACAAATCCAAAAGGAAGTTTTTGGTCAACAGCTATGTTAGTTTTCCAAACTTGAGGAAATTTAAAGTTTTGATCTGTTAAAGCTAAATCAAAAGTGCTTGGCAAAGTAGGAGTTGCAGGAATAAAGTAGTCATTTGGATTAGCCGTAAAACCATATCCACCTGTCGCCAAAGCAGTACCACTAGCATCTACAAAACCTGTAAGCACACCATTGTTTCCAATAGCATTCGACAAGAAAACACCTGGTGCTCTACCTGTGAATATACCACTACCTCCACGAAGTAAAGTTGTAGCATCACCTTTAACATCAAAATTGAAACCAACTCTTGGCTCTAAAAGCGTTTGAGATCCCGGCATTGTACCTGTATTGAACTTTTCTCCATTAGCAAAAGTCAAAGCACTTACAGCTGGATTCTCTAATGCTGTGTTTGCAAACCAAACTCTTGAAGCACGCAAACCAACTGTGAATTTAAACTTATCACTAAATTTAATTTCATCTTGAGCATACAAATCTAATTTGTTTGATTTGTAAATTTGTAATGGCTCAGCCGCACCTGGCAAAGCAGAATATCTAAATTGCGTACGTGCAGGTAAATTTGTTACCGAAGGGGCTCCATTTAAAGCAACAGATTCATTCGCTGCAGCATAGAAATCAGCAAGAGAGTTAAAAACATAAACCCCATTAGATGCCGGGAAGAATAAATTACTTGATTTAAAGTATTCAAAGTTACCTCCAAACAATAACGTATGCTTTCCTATTGTTTTTGTAAGATTATCAGTAAAGTGTAAAGTAGAATAAGATAATTTATTTCCATTAGTAAAAGGATCTAAACCAGCAGAAATAAAAGTATTAGCACCGCTTTTGATATCGATTGTTGGGAATAAACCTCCACCTTGCAAACCTCTATCTTCGATTTGTTTGTCATAACCAGCGATAAAGTTGTTGAACCAAGAGTTTGGCAACTTGCTATTTAATTCTACAACAATAGATCTTGTATTATCAAGAATAGTATATCCACTATTTTTGAAAGACATCGATTCCTTACGGTTTGTTCTATTACCATTACCCGCAGAGAAAGAGTTAGAAATCAAGTTGTCAGCACTTGAATTATGAAAAACATATCTTGCTGTTAATTGATTATTATCATTAATATTCCAATCTAATCTCGTTAAAAACTTTTTAGAAGTATTATTTGAATCAAAGTTTTCCCAAGGACCTGTTGTATAATTAAATTTTTCTTGCAAGAAGTCAGAAAGACCTTGCATTTGTGCAAAAGTAGGATCAGAAACTTGTGCACTTGCATTAGGCGAACCTGTCGATGTCCAGTTAGTAGCTGGACTTACGTTATCAACTGTCTCGTAATTCCCAAAGAAGAACAATTTATCTTTTACGATTGGAGCTCCAATTCTAAATCCTGTTATATTCTCTGTAAATTTACCTGGAACGATCGTGCGATCACCCGCTTTTGTTCCGATAAACTCTTTTTTGTTACTTCTAGTTGAAGTGTAAATCGAACCTTCTATTTCGTTAGATCCAGATTTAGTCACTGCATTTATTCCTGAACCAACGAAACCTGATTGGCGAACATCAAAAGGAGCTATACTCACTTGTATTTGCTCGATAGCATCTAAAGAAATTGCAGTAGAACCTGTTCTACCTCCGGCTTGTGCATCAGAACCAAGTCCGAAACCATTGTTAAAAACAGAACCATCGATAGTGAAGTTATTCAATCTTGAATCTTGACCACCAAAAGAACCTCCTGAACCAGCATTAGCGTTGTATTTAGTTACAGAGCTAATTGATCTTGAACCAGTGATTGGCACAGCATTTAATTCTCTGTTAGAAAATTGCTGAGAAGCTCCTGTTCTACCTTTATTAAATGCACCATTAGACTTAGTAGAGACAATAACTACTTCATTAAGAGCATTTGATTCAGCTTCTACAGAAATATTTACAGTTAAGTTTGATCCAAGGGGAGCATTAATATCTGTAATCTCAGTTGTTCTGTAACCAATATAAGTCACTTTTACTGTGTAAGGTCCACCTGGCCTTAAACCTTGTACAGCATAACTTCCGTCAAAATCGGTAGTCGAATAGTACTTTGTACCAGTAGGCTTGTGAACAACCTCTACTGAAGCACCAGGCAACATCTCACCTTTAGTAGATTTAACAGATCCAGACATAGCAGAGCTTGTGACCTGCGCATGACCTACAACTGATAAAAAAGCAATCAAAATAAAAATAATTCTTTTCATTTTTGTGTTTTTGTTTAGTTTATTAATTTTCGGCAAAATTATAACATTTTTACCTAGAAACGTTAACGCAATGTTAAGAAAAATATTTTTTATCCAATTACTATTTTACGATAAACAGCACTTATTCAGTTGATTTAATAATTTTTTAATGAATTTACTACAATAATTTTATAATATTCGATCATATCGCAAAGAAAACACCTAATAAAAACAAAGTTCAAAAAATAAAAAAAACTAAAATTTTACTAAAATTTTGGTTCTCTTAACAAATTGTAACGAATTATTTTATTGTTTGGACAAAAAGTAATTTAATAACAAACGAGTAGAACTATCGTGATCATTCACTTGCTTTGAATTGATCTCCTCCAAAATAGAGTTAGCCAATTGCTTCCCTAACTCAACTCCCCACTGATCAAAACTAAAAATATTCCAGATCACACCTTGTACAAAAATCTTGTGTTCGTATAAAGCTATTATCGACCCCAACGAAGACGGTGTCAATTTGTCTATCAAGATTGTATTGGTTGGTTTGTTACCCGAAAAAACTTTGAAAGGCAAAAGCGCATTAGCCTTATTTTCCTCTAAACCTTGTTTTTTAAATTCTTCTTTAACTTTTTCTGCTGATTTTCCGTGAAGCAACGCCTCAGTTTGTGCAAAAAAATTAGACATTAACTTATCATGGTGGTCCTTATCTCCATGCAAAGGCTTCACAAATCCTATAAAATCTGTCGGAATCAATTTTGTTCCTTGATGGATTAACTGAAAAAAAGCATGTTGCGCATTAGTACCTGGCTCTCCCCATATTATAGTTCCCGTTTCATAATTAACCGGTTTACCATCGCGACCTACACTTTTCCCATTACTCTCCATTGTACCTTGCTGCAAGTATGGCGCTAATTTTTGCAAGTATTGCGTGTAAGGTATTAACGCTTCACTTTCGGCTCCAAAGAAGTTATTGTACCAAACACTAAGTAGCGCTAACACTACTGGAATATTACTTTCAAAATCCGTAGTTCTAAAATGATCATCCATTTGATTGGCTCCTGCTAATAATTCTTCAAAATTATCGTAGCCAATAGCTAAACTAACAGTAAGACCAACCGCACTCCACAATGAAAAACGACCTCCTACCCAATCCCACATTGGAAAAACGTTTGCAGGATCAATACCAAAAGCAGTAACCTTTTCTATATTAGTTGATACCGCAACAAAATGTTTAGCAATATCTTGTTGAGATGCCGTTTGTAAAAACCATTTTTTAATAGTCTCTGAATTACTTAGTGTTTCTTGGGTGGTGAATGTTTTAGATGCAATTACAAAAAGAGTTGTCTCTGGATCTAATTTTTTAATAACTTCATTTACATGGTCACCGTCAACGTTTGAAACAAAATGCACTTTTAAATGATTCGTGTAATACTGTAAAGCCTCTACTGCCATCGCTGGCCCTAAATCCGACCCTCCAATTCCTATATTTACAACGTCTGTAAAAGGTTTTCCTGTATATCCTTTTTTAGTTCCTGAAATGATTTCTGATGAAAAGAGTTTCATCTTTTGTTTTACTTCATAAATCTCCGGAATAACATTTTCACCATTTACGTTTACTATCGCATCTTTCTCAGCTCTCAAAGCTGTATGAAGCACTGCTCGGTTTTCAGTTTGATTAATAATTCCTCCTTGAAAATACTCTTGGATAGCGCTTTTCAATCCCATATCATTAGCTAATTCTACTAGTAGAGAAATAGTTTGCTCCTTTACGATATTCTTAGAGTAATCGATCAAGAAATCGTTCCATCTTAAGTTAAATTTATCCGCTCTTACCTCATCCTGGGCAAACATCTCTTGCATAGAGGCATTTTTCATTACTTCAAAATGTTCTTCTAATTTTTTCCACGATATGGTTTCTGATGGGTTGATTGTGCTTAAAGCCATTTTAATCAAATTCTAAGGTTACTACTATTTGGAACAAAAATAAGGAATTTACTTTTAAATGATAAATCGTTTGGGCACTTAGCGCAATTAAAATCATTTATTTACCGTCCAATAAAAAGGAGCTGTTATCTTGTAGACAACAGCTCCTTTTATATTAGATCTAAAAATACTTTTAACTAAAATCATTAACCTACAAGTTCCCTATACTATCTAATTCTCTTTTAAGAGGCGCTATAGCAGTCAAAAACCGGGTTTTATTTTGTCCTTGCATCGCTTCTCCTGTTGGTAAATTTAACCTGAGAGCATCAACTTGAACTCCATTTTTCCAAAAGCGATAACAAACATGCGGTCCAGTAGCTAGACCCGTACTACCAACTCTTCCTATAACATCTCCTTGATTTACACGCTGGCCTTGGCGCACTAAAATTTTTGACATATGCAGGTACTGTGTAGAATAGGTTCCGTTGTGCTTTACTTTGACATAGTTACCATTTCCTGCCGTGTAGCCTGTTCTCTCTACCACTCCCGAAGCTGTTGTTGTAATAGGAGTACCAGTAGGAGCTGCGTAATCAGTTCCTTTATGTGCTTTCCATCTTTGTTGAACGGGATGAAAACGCTGCATCGTAAATCGAGAGGTTATTCTACTGAATTTAATGGGTGTTTTAAGAAAGAAGTTTTTAAGCGTTTTTCCTTCTTCATCATAATATTCTACTTTACCAGAAGAGGGGTTTTGCTCAAAGGGGAATGCGTAAATTATTTTACCTTTATATTCAAAAAATGATGCTTCTAGATCCTCGACGCCATCATATATGGAATCATTAATATATCTTTCAGTGAAAACAAGACCAAAGCGATCTCCTTTTTTCAATTTAAAAAAATCGATTGACCACGAATACACTTTGGTCATTTTACTAGCTAAAGCTGCTTGCACACCTGCATTGACTAAAGTTTCTGATAAAGATCCTTTTAAAACTCCACCAATCATTCTTCTTCTAATAGTAACTGGCCTTACTTTTTTGTAGGCAGACACAATAGAATCTCTAAAATCGATTACGTAATAGCTTAGTGAATTGGGTTGATAAATGAAAGCCTGTATTTTATTTTGCTTATCCTTAGACCTCAAAATCGTATACGCTTTGTTAGGCCTTATGGAACGAACATTAAACGTATCCTTTACTTTTTCGACTACGTCATAAACTCGACGATCACCCAAATTTTGTCGGCTGAGGATTGTGCCAAAAGTGTCCCCTTTATTAACCGTGTCTTGTACAACATTAAAGTTAGCAAAATTGAAACCGAAATCAGAATCCTTATCAATTCGTTTCACGGCTTTTACTTTACTTATATTATTAGATTCTTCTTTGGATTTATTACAGGCTACTATTGTAAATAATACAATGATGATTATGAATAATTGTTTCAAACTTTACTTCTTTTTCTAATTTTACTTTAATTTTTTAGTTCCCCCAATCAGCAATTTCCTGCGCTGTCCAGAGGTCGGGAAAAAATATTCTTTTTTGGTATTTAGGATGCAAGTATTTTTTCCACTCGCTTCCGCCTGTTGCTTCACCATCACCCATACCACTTTGATCAATGTATTTTATGGCTACGTTTAAGTGTTGCATTACCCATGTTATGTTTACAGTATGATCTAAGTGACGCATAGCGTTCCTTAACTCCGGATTTTTTTGATCTAAAACGGGCAACTGCTTGAATTTTTGCCAAATATTGATCGAATTATATTCTTTCATTTTACCTAAGAAAACACCCTTGTACTTCCGTTCAAACTCTTCCAATAAATAAGATTTTTTTCCGGTTTGGTAATCTTTGCCGGCGGCTTGCCAATATAAATGTTCAAAAGCATTCTCGTAAGGCGTATCTCTATCAATTTTTGCTCTAAAACGATTATCGATTAGATTAATCAAATCTGTAGAAGCGAATTCGATTAATCGGTATTGTGCACTCTGAAAACCACTTGCTGGTGTTAGCGTATTTCTAAATTTCATATACTGCTCGACCTCCATGCCGTTTTCCATTATACTAAAGGAAGTAGTAAGCATGTCAAAGTAACGACTCACCCGCATAACGCGTTCCGTAAAAAATGCAGTTTCTAAATTTGAGGCGTGCGCTATTTGGTCAATTTCCCATAATATCATTTTAAAAATCAACTCATTGACTTGATGGTACATAATAAATACCATTTCGTCAGGAAGAGTTGTTCTTTGTGTTTGCAAACCTAATAAAGCATCGGTTTGTATGTAATCCCAATAGGTTATTGGCTTAGACCAAAGCAAACCTTCAAGATGCGTTTCTGTCTTTTGGTTTATAGCTTCATATTTATGTTCTATTTCATTTAAAATAGCTTCTGCATTGTCACTAATGTTCATTATTTTTTAATTTTAAACGGATTCTTCAATCCTTTAAACGCATCTAAATCGGCTTTTATCGATCCCACAGCTAGCTCAGCTTTAATACGGATAGGCAAACGATTACCATCGTCTGAAACCCAAACAGTTAAACTCTCTTGTTCTTTAAAAACTCGTCCCGACTGCACTAAGGGTCTAAAGACCATTGCAGCCACAACTCCAAATTTAGTTGTAATATTCTCTCTACCTATGAATTTTAACTTAAATTTTGTGGTTTCATCGTCAAAAAACATATCAATCACGATTGATTCTCCTGGATTGATATTATCAATGGTTGGATAATTCCTTAAATAATAAAATGCTGATAAAATATCTTGAGTGTTTTTAGGAATAACAAACGCTTTCTCTGACTTATTTTTATAGTCTTTTACTATAATCTTGTTAGCAGACTGATTAAAAAAGCCTTCTTGATTTTTTGTATACCCACCTTCATTAATTTTCCTCACAAACTGGGCTGGATTCCCTGACTCCTTATCAATATAGCTCTCGTATAAATCATCAACTTTAAAGAAGAAACGAGACATACCCGTGGTGTATCCTTTACCTATAACATGAAAAGTTTTTTTGTTGTTTAGGACCACATCCTTTACTTCTAATGTGGCGTAGCCTGCATTTACAAATCCATAATGAATTCTAAACTTAAACCACTCGCCTGCTGTGTAGGCTTCATCGTTTTGGGAATCAAAACTAAGGGTTAGTATCAATAACAAGAACAGTATTATCTTTTTCATAACTTACTTTTTCTATTTATTGATTGAAGTTGCAAATTTTGTTCCAAATATATTAAAACAAAAAAACTCAGTCAAATAATGACTGAGTTTTTATGCTATTAACTAACCAAAAAACTATAAATTATGAAATTTATATCAAATCGGAAGGAAACCACCCCTTCCATTTTGCGAGTGCAAAGGTAGCTAACAAATCAGGATATGAAAACTAAAAAAAAAGTTTAACACATCATTAATAAAATTGAAACCATATGAATGGTTATTTTTTCACATAATGCAAAAAAAACCAACTTTTACAACGTTCCTCGCAATTCCTGTTCACGCTCTATAGATTCAAAAAGCGCCTTAAAGTTCCCTGCACCAAAGCCTTTAGCACCCATTCTCTGAATTATTTCAAAAAATAACGTTGGTCGATCTTGCACTGGTTTAGTGAATATTTGCAATAAATACCCGTCTTCATCAGCATCTACCATAATGGCTAGTTTTTCGATCTCATTGATGTCTTCTTTCATCATGCCCATGTGCGCTCCCAAACGTTCTGGGATTGCTTGGTAATAGGTATGTGGCGGCGCTGATAAAAACTCTACTCCTCTTGCTCTTAATTGACTTACGGTTTTAATAATATCATCTGTAGCAATGGCAATGTGCTGTATTCCTGGCCCTCCGTAAAAGTCTAAGTATTCTTCAATTTGTGATTTTTTCTTTCCTTCGGCTGGTTCGTTGATTGGAAATTTGATTCTACCATTTCCGTTTGACATTACTTTACTCATTAATGCCGAATACTCTGTTGTGATTTGTTTGTCATCAAAAGACAGGAAGTTTACAAACCCCATTACTTCTTCGTAGAACTTCACCCAAGTATTCATTTCGTTCCAACCTACATTTCCTACCATGTGGTCAATGTATTTTAATCCTGTTGCTTCTGGATTATAATCCGATTTCCATTCTTTATACCCTGGCAAGAAAACACCATTGTAGTTTTTACGTTCTACAAAAATGTGCACTGTTTCTCCATAAGTATAAATTCCGGAACGCACTACTTCACCGTGCTCGTCTTTCTCAATAGTAGGTTCCATAAAAGAACGCGCGCCACGTTTCATAGTTTCCTCGTAAGCAGATGTAGCATCTTCAACCCATAGGGCTGCTACTTTTACTCCGTCACCATGTTTTTTAAGGTGCTCATGAATAGGAGAATCTTGTGTTAATGGCGTTGTTAACACAATGCGTATTTTATCTTGTTTTAAAACGTACGACGTTCTGTCTTTCACTCCTGTTTCTAGTCCGGCATACGCCAATGATTGGTAACCAAAAGCGGTTTTATAATAATGTGCGGATTGTTTTGCGTTCCCTACGTAGAATTCCACATAATCTGTTCCTAATAAAGGAAGGAAATCTTGTGCTCCTTCAAATATTTTCTCTAATCCATATTCTACTGATTTTACTTCTTTTGCCATTGTGTTTATTTTTTGTGTCGGTTTATCGTTTAGCTGATGCAACCGAAATGTTTCTATGAATTTTAATTTTTAGCCCTGATGGTAGCGGCATCCTTTATGTTTTTTCTTTAAAAACATAAAGATATAGCGAACAGCAGGAAATAGTTCCCTATATAACTTGATATATTTAGTGAGATTGCTTCGTTCCTCGCAATGACTATTCGACCCAAGATTTGTAGTACTGACCATCGTCCAGCCCCATAGCCTCTTCGGTAACCATTAGCGGACGGAATGTATCGACCATGACAGCCAATTCCTCCGTACCGGTGTGACCAATGCTGCGCTCCATTGCTCCTGGCGCTGGTCCGTGCGGAATGCCTTTTGGGTGTAAGGTAATGTGTCCTTGCTCGATATTATTGCGGCTCATAAAATCACCATCTACATAATAAAGTACTTCATCGCTATCAATATTACTGTGATTGTAAGGTGCCGGAACAGATTTTGGGTGGTAATCGTACAGTCTTGGTACGAATGAACAGACTACAAAAGTTGCCGTCTCAAACGTTTGGTGCACTGGTGGCGGTTGGTGAACGCGCCCAGTTATAGGTTCGAAATTGTGAATGCTAAATCCGTATGGAAAATTGTATCCGTCCCAACCTATGACGTCAAAAGGATGCGTAGCATAAACCACTTCGTGCATCATGCCTTCTTTTTTTATTTTGATTAAAAAGTCGCCTTTTTCGTCATGCGTTTCTAACTCGTTTGGCAAGATAAAATCGCGTTCGCAAAACGGTGCATGTTCTAAATGTTGACCTGACTCGTTTTTATAGCGTTTTGGAGTATAAAAAGGAGCAAACGACTCGACGTAAAACAAGCGATTATCCTCAGTATCAAACTGAATTTGGTAAATGATTCCACGTGGGATAATCAGGTAATCGCCGTATTCAAACGGGATATTCCCTAGCATAGTGCGTAGTTTCCCTTTTCCTTTATGGATGAAAATCATCTCATCAGCATCGGCATTTTTATAGAAATATTCGGTTAGTGATTTTCGTGGTGCTGCAAGTCCTATGGTACAGTCTTTATTGACTAACATGGGTTTGCGACTTTCTAAAAAATCATCGGCAGGTTTTAATTCAAATCCTTTTAATAATAAGG
>TARA_R110002126_G_scaffold8097_12_pt1 | contig 12087 bp, 11 predicted proteins | sample TARA_R110002126 | Tara Oceans TARA_R110002126 (sample SAMEA4397536) | marine metagenome | biome: Polar Biome; feature: [DCM] deep chlorophyll maximum layer (ENVO:01000326); material: water (ENVO:00002006), including particulate matter (ENVO:01000060) such as... | depth 30 m
ATTCCGCCTCCCCCTGGCCCGGCCCGTCAAAGGCGAGAATGGCGATTCCGCGGTCGAGGAACGGCACCGCGTAGGCGTCCATTTCCTCCTTTGTCGAATCCAGCCCGACGCACATGATCAGAACCGGGGGGCGCTCCGCACCCAGAGGTTTGCGCAGGTTCGCTTTCAGGGTCGTTCCTTCATACGGAATCTCGACGCGTTCGCCGGGCGGACGCATATGAGGCAATGCCGTCCGGTGACAATCCACCGCCTTGTCATGGGCCGCACGCATCTGCACCGGATCGTGCATGAAGAGGAACTTGCCGAAATGGTAGCAGACAGCCGCGGTTTTCAGGTGATCCGCCGCCGACAGCGTGTATCCGTCCGCCAGCGCGATGCGTCCCATGTCTTCGTGGATGGCGGCGCGGGCCGACCAGGCTGCGCACCAGTCGTCCCAGGCGGAGATCGCCGCAGTCACTTCCTGAAAATCGGTCAGCGGCACGCCATTGGCGACCAGTCGCGGGGCCCAGTGCTGCAGCGCCGCTGCGACGGTGGTATCGTTCATGTTCGCTCCCTCCTGCTCGCGCCCGATCCTTTGTCGGGTAATTTTGTTGCCGATGAAATGCACACAGATCAAGGCCGGTTACAACCTGTCACGATAGGGTAAGGGACGGTAGGTAGATTTCCCCATTAGGGATCGGCAGGTTTTTCGGAGCGGAGGCCACATGACGACCAGAAACCTCGATCATCTGTTCAAACCGCGATCGGTTGCGGTGATCGGCGCGAGCAACCGCGACGGCTCCCTTGGCGCCGTGCTGACCCGTAACCTGCTGCGGGGCGGCCTCGACCGTCACCCTGGTTTCGCTCGACCTCCGCGCCGGGAGATAGCCAGCCCTATTTCATGGTCGGCATGGTGAATTCGGCGCCGGCACGGAGACCTGTCGGCCAGCGCGACGTAATCGCCTTCTGGCGGGTATAGAACCGCACGCCTTCGGGACCGTGCATGTGGATGTCGCCGAACAGGGAACTTTTCCAGCCGCCGAAGGAATGGAAGGCCATGGGCACCGGGATCGGCACGTTGACGCCGACCATGCCGACCTGGATACGGTTGGTGAATTCGCGCGCTGCATCGCCGTCGCGGGTAAAGATCGACACGCCGTTGCCGAATTCATGATCGTTGATCATCTGTACGGCATCGTCGAATTTCTCCGACCGGACGACCGACAGCACCGGCCCGAATATCTCTTCCCTGTAGATACGCATGTCCGTGGTGACGTTGTCGAACAGGCATCCGCCGATGAAGAATCCGTCTTCATATCCCTGCAGCGAATAATCGCGCCCGTCCACGACCAGATCGGCGCCCTCTTCCACGCCGATATCGACATAGCCTTTCACCTTCGCCAGGTGGTCGCCGGTCACCAGCGGGCCCATATCCATTTCGTTATCGGTACCGGGACCGATTTTCAGCGCCTCGACCTTGGGTTTCAGCAGCTTCATCAACTGTTCGCCGGCATCGCCGACCGCCACCGCGACCGAAATCGCCATGCAGCGTTCGCCGGCGGAGCCGTAGGCAGCCCCCATCAGCGCGTCCGCCGCCTGTTCCATATCGGCATCGGGCATGACGACCATATGGTTCTTGGCGCCGCCCAGGGCCTGCACGCGCTTGCCGTTCGCGGCCCCGGTCGAATAGATGTGCTGCGCAATCGGCGTCGAGCCGACGAAGCTGATCGCCGGCACATCGGGATGGGCGAGGATCGCGTCCACCGCTTCCTTGTCGCCGTTGACGACGTTCAGCACGCCGTCGGGCAGGCCGGCCTCGGTCGCCAGTTCGGCGAGCAGCAACGCGCAGGACGGGTCTTTCTCCGACGGCTTCAGGATGAACGTGTTGCCGCAGGCGATGGCCATCGGATACATCCACATCGGCACCATCGCCGGGAAGTTGAACGGCGTGATCCCGGCGCAGACGCCGACCGGCTGGCGGGTGGTCCACGCATCGATGCCGCGCCCGACCTGTTCGGTATATTCGCCCTTCAGCAGCTGCGGGATACCGCAGGCGAACTCGACGACCTCCAGCCCGCGCGTCAGCGATCCCCCGGCATCGGACAGCACCTTGCCGTGTTCGGCGGTAATCACGGCCGCCAGGCGGTCCGCGTTGTCCTCGATCAGGGTTTTGTATTTGAACATGATCCGCGCGCGGGTCAGCGGCGGAGTGGCTGCCCAGTCCGGGAACGCGGCCTTCGCGGCCTCGACGGCGGCGTTAAGCTCCGCGGCCGATGCCAGCGGCACCTGGGAGGCGACTTCGCCGGTCGCCGGGTTGTACACGTCGCCGAACCGGCCCGATGTGCCGTTCACATGCCGCCCGTTGATCCAGTGGGTCAGTTGCTTGGCCATTTTCGTCTCCGCTATCCAGATATGAATTCGTTGACACAGGTTTACGATACAAGACGGCGGGAGGCCAGCGGATCGGCGCTTTCTTGGCGGACGGGCGCGACGGGTTTATGATTTCCCGCCACCGGCCCGTTCCCGAAGGAAAATCCCATGATCACCGAAATCGTCTCTTTCAACAGAACCCCCGGCATGGACCGCGACGAAATGGTGCGCGATGCCGCCGGAACGTTCGATCGCTGGACCGATTTCCCGGGCCTGGTCCGCAAGATGTTCGTGCGCGATCCGGACACGCTCGTCACCAAGGGCATCTATCTGTGGGAAAGCCTGGAGGACGCCGACAAGGGCCATGACGCGGCGTGGCTGGAACGCGCCGAGGCCCACTGGGGCAACCGCCCGACCCTGGAACGCTACGACTGCTTTCTCATCCTCGAGAATCCCGGCGGCGAAATCACGGAATGCGCCGAGGGCTGATCAGCCCCCGATCGTCCACCCGACCGGCGCACCGGTGTCGAATGGCAGCACCTGTTCGTCGCCGACGGTAAGCAGCGCATCTGCCGGGCGCGTACCGCGGACCAGCGTTATCGTGTCCTTGTTGACGGGCAGGCCGTAAAACGCGGGCCCGTTGAGCGAGGCGAATGCCTCCAGTCGGTCCAGCGCGCCCTCGTCTTCGAAGACCTGCGCATAGACTTCAAGCGCCGACGGCGCGTTGAAAATACCGGCACAGCCGCAATCGGTTTCCTTGGCGGAGACCGGATGAGGCGCCGAATCCGTGCCGAGAAAGAACGACGCATCGCCCGACGTCGCGGCATCGCGAAGCGCCAGGCGGTGGCGTTCGCGTTTCGCCACCGGCAGGCAGAACATGTGCGGGCGCATCCCGCCGGCGAACAGGGCATTGCGGTTGATGACGAGATGATGCGGGGTAACGGTCGCCGCAACGTTTTCCCCGGCGCCGCGCACGAAATCCACCCCGTCGGCGGTGGTGATGTGTTCGAACACCACGCGCAGGCCGGGAAAATCCGCCAGTGTCGGGATCAGCACGCGCTCGATGAACGTCTTTTCGCGGTCGAAGATATCGACCGCCGGGTCCGTCACTTCGCCATGCACCAGCAACGGCATGCCGATGCGCTCCATGGCCGCCAGCACGCCCCGGATATTGGCGATATCGGTGACGCCATTGACGGAATTCGTCGTCGCCCCCGCCGGATACAGCTTCGCCGCCGTGAAGATGCCGTCGGCATGGCCCTGCTCCAGATCGGCGGGATCGGTCGCATCGGTCAGATAGGCCGTCATCAGCGGTTCGAACCGGGATTCCGGCGGCAGCGCGGAAACGATACGGTCGCGATAGGCCACGGCATCGGCCGCCACCGCGACGGGCGGCGTCAGGTTGGGCATGACGATCGCCCGGCCGAAAACGGCCGCCGTGAAGGGCAGCACCGCGCCCAGCATGGCGTCGTCGCGCAAATGAAGATGCCAGTCGTCGGGACGGCGGATTGTCAGCGTATTATCGTCGGTCAAAGGTTCTTCCCCCGCACGGTTCTCGCAGATCGAGGCGGCAATCTAGCGAATTCAGGTTCCCCAAGGAACTTGGGTTGCTTGAATACTTCCCGTTTACGCCATAAAAATTCACGTGGCACGTCATATCGGTGCGACATCGCGTGGTCATTAGTGTCTGGGGGAGGCTTTTCGGAAAATGCCGCGGATCGTATTCTGGAGTCTCCTCGGAACGGTCGTCCTGTCGCCGGTTCCGTTCGGATCGATCTATCCCTGGTCCTATTCGCTCATCGCCGTCGTCGTCGCCTTGCTGATCGGATTATGGACGGTCCACACGCTGTTCTCCCGGGCGCCACTTCCCATTCCTGTCCGACATGTTTCAGGGCCGGTCCTGCTGTTTGGCGGCGTAATCCTATGGGCCTGTATCCAGATGTCCCCCTGGACGCCCGCTTCATGGCACAACCCGGTCTGGGCAGAAACATCCCGGATACTGGGTCAGAACATCCCTGGGTTTATTTCCGTCGACCCCTATGCGACCGAAACATCCATCATGCGGTTATTGAGCTACGCCGGCATATTCTGGCTCGCGCTGCAGTTCGGCAAATCGACGCAAAGAGCGAAACAGGTATTTTACGTCATAGCAGTGTCCGGGCTTTTATATGCCTCTTACGGTATCGCTGTAGAACTGACCGGGATGAAGAAAATTCTCTGGTTCGACAAAGAGTTCTATCCCGACAGCCTGACCAGCACCTTCCGGTATAAAAACGGCTACGCGACCTATGCCGGCATGGGCCTCGTATGCACCCTCGCCCTGCTTGTCCGGAGCCTGGGCGACACCAATTTTTCGGCGCTGGGCGCACAGGAAAAAGCCCGCGTTCTGATCACGCTCCTGTTCGAACGGGTCTGGTTTCTGATTGTCGGACTGGTCGCCCTTTTTTCGGCGCTTCTTCTATCGGATTCGCGGGGCGGAATGCTGGCCGGCCTGATTGCGGGCGGCGCTTTCTTTGTGGCACTGAGCCTGGCCCGAAATCTGATGATCCCGTTCCGACGGGCATTCGTCAGGGCGCTCGCCCTGGCTGCGATCGCATTCGTGTTCATAGGCGGCGGCGCTATTTTCGACCGGCTCGCAAATTCCGGCGCCGGCTCCCGTACGTTGATCTACGCGAAAACGATCGAAGCCATCCGAGAGCACCCGTTCCTCGGCTGGGGGCTGGGCACGTTCGAGCCGGTATTCGCGACGTACCATCCACCGGAAATCGCCACCAGGATCATCCGTGCCCATAACGAGTACCTCGACAATGCACAGGGTCTCGGGATTCCCGCAACCGTAGCCCTGGTCGCCTGCTTCATCTGGCTCGCCTTCATCTGTCTTCGCGGGGTTCGGTTACGGAAACGGAATCACTACTTTCCAGCCGCGGGGTTCGCGGTCCTCGTTCTGGTCGGACTGCACAGCATTGTCGATTTCACGCTCCAGATTCCGGCCGTGGCGGCGACGCTCGCGCTTGTCCTCGGAACATGCGTTGCGCAATCCCGTAGCAGCAGCGATCCAAACGCCTGAATGTCCGTTACGAACGGAACCTATTGCGGCTTTACAGGTTGAAGGCGCATCTTCCCCAGACCGGCTTCCAGGCTTCTCAACATTGCCGGTTCGATCGCCAACGACCACCTGATGATATCGGTGTAATTCGGGTTTCTCGCAAGTGCGGTCAGCCTGCGCGGATTCAGCCGCCATACCTGCACAAATTGCGATCTTAAGGCGCCCCGTTGCGCAGACGGAATCTGCCGCCAGTGCCGCAAGATCAACTGCAATCTGACCGGCACCAGCGACAACGCATATTCCTGGAGCTCGACGCTGCGCAGAATCGCCGCCCGCGAAGACGCTGACATCCAACGGTCCCGCGTGTAGTCCGCATAGCTCAGCGCCCACCACACGCGCGACTGCATCGGACGCCATGAAAGTTCGCGAATGGCGGCATCGTGCATCCGCGCAGCCGCTGCCACGCGCTTGTCGACATCCGCAATCCGCAGCAATTGAGTGTACATCGTGATCGCGGCCAGACTGTAGGGCTGCGCCGGCGTCATGGCGATCAGGCGTTCAAAATTCTTCGCCAATCCGGTTGCCGCCTCCCGGTCGAGGGCACGGATCCGGGGAGATCCCGCAATCTGCCTGTCGAACGGCATTGCGATATAGGCCGCGCCAAGCCTCGGCATGGCCAGCCATAACAGGCTCCCCGCCAGCAGGGCGCAGACTGCGACAACAGGAATGACGGAAAACGCCCGTTTCAACTCGCCTGTCCGATCAATGGCTAGTCCGAATAGTATTTCTTATACGTGCCATGATAATAGCCGGAATCGCCGTATCCGTATCTCGAATGCTTCTTCACATTGACCTGGGACAGGACCACGCCGGCAAGGTCGCAGCCGGCTTCGATCAGCTGTTTCAGCCCACGGCCGGCGACTTCCCGACGCGTCTCGACCCAGCGCACGACAAAAATCGTTTTATCGACGGAGCGGGTCAGAATTCTGGAATCGCTGACCGCAAGCACCGGCGAGGTGTCGATTACGATAAAATCAAAACCACTGCACAGGTTGCCGAGCAGGGACGCAAACTGGTCGGAAGAAAGCAGCTCGGTCGGGTTCGAGGGTGAACCCCCGGCCGTGAGAACGAACGCCCCGCTCGCCTCGTCGCGCTGAATGGCTTCTTCAAGGCTGGCTTCATTCGTCAGCACCTGGATCAGGCCCGGCCCCGGCCGCATCCCCAGCAATCCGTGAATCTGCGGCCGGCGCAGATCGCAGTCCAGCAGGAGAACCTTGTTCGTTCCGGTGCGCGCGACAAGACGCGCCAATGACAGTGAAATCGACGTTTTGCCTTCGTTGGGCAGTGAAGACGTGACCATTACCGTTTTCGGCGGGCGGTCGATATTCGACAACAATATGCTGGCATGCAACGCGCGTATCGATTCACCGAACGCCGACCGCGGCTGTTCGACAATCAGGTCATGGGGCGCTTTGCCCAGTTTCGTCATGCCCCTGATCGAAGGGACCAGCCCGAGCGCAACAACACCCGTCTGGTCTTCGATCTGATCCATGCTGCGGAAACCCCGGTCAAGCGCCTCGAGCAGGACGACGAGCGCGATTCCGACGCTCGCCGACAAAAATATCGCGATAAAGAAAAGCAGCCTTTTCTTCGGCGCCGAGGGCGCCCCCGGCGTGTCCGCCCGGGAAATTATACGGGCATCGGGACGCTGGAAATCCGTCTGTTCGCGTGTTTCCTTGAACCGCGTCAGAAACGTTTCGTACAGCGTCCGGCTTGCTTCGGCCTCGCGCTGCAATGCCCGAAGCTGAACTTCACTCTGATTCACGACGGATACCCGTTGTTCCATCTGACCCATCCCGCGCGCGAGCTCGTTTTCCCGCGCCCGGGAAACCGCAACCTCGTTTCGCAGGCCCTGGACGATCTTTTTGACCTCGGATTCGATCTTGGCCTTGAGGTCCGCGATCTCCGCCCGGATGTTCAACATCTTGGGATGCTTTTCGCCGAATTCCTGCGAAAGTTCCGCAGCGCGCCGTTGAATCTCGGCTTCCTGGCTGCGCAAATCCTGGATCAGCCGCGAACTGAGAACCTCCGCCACCGATTCCGCGCCGCTGGCACCCTGAAGAAGACTCTCCACCTGGCGTAGTCTTGCATTCGCTTCGGCGCGGGCGCTGCGGGCGACGATGAGCTGCGAATTCAGCTCCGACAATTGCTGCGACGCGATCGTTACGCCCTTGCCCTCGACCAGGCCCGACGTTTTACGAAACTCCTGAACGGCCCGCTCCGACTTGTCCACTTCGGCGCGCAGGCCGGTCAGGCGTTCGTTCAGCCATTGCGCCGCCCGCCGGGTCGCCTCGAACTTCGCTTCCAATTGTTCGACGATGTAAAGATCGGCGACCGTATTCGCGATAGCCGCCGCCCGTTGCGGATTGCCGTGGATAATTGAAATCTCGATAACGCGCGACCGCCCGACCCGCAAAACCAATAGCCGGGCCAGCAGGCCGTCGATAATCGAAACCCTTTCCCGGATAAGCTTTTCCTCTTCGGTGGGCGGCACCTCGTCTGTTTTCAGGGACAACCGTTCGAGCAACCCGTCCGGCAGCAGGTTCTTGAGGCTCAGCGCATCCTTCAGCTTGCTGCGGAATGTCGGCGGTTTGAGGCGGCCGTTGAATTCGGGGTCCTCGAACAGTTTGAGCTTCTTCACGACCCGTTCCGCAAGGCCGCGCGACCGAAGAACCTGGATTTCGCTTTCGATCGTCTCCTGATCCGCAGGCAGGCCGGACAGAACGGCTTCAAGATTTACCGCCTGGTTTTCTCTCGGATCCACCATGACGGTTGCCGTCGCGGTATATCTCGGCGCCATCTGAACGATCACCAGGGCGGCGATGAACGTGCCGATCAGGGTGATCGACGTCAGCAGCCATTTATGGCGCCAGACTTTGCGGAAGACCTCGCGGACATCAACGGTATTGGTGCTTCTCGCGAACAGAAGCCCTCCTGCCGGGGTCGGGCGGGCGGCCTCGACGTCCCGCTCGGCACTGTTCCCGGAAGACGTCAAAACGCCGGACCGGATGGTCTATGCGGTGTCAAAAAAATCTCTCCGGCACTTCGATCACGTCGCCGGGGAGCACCGACGTATCGTGATTGGCGGGCCGTTTGACCCGGTCCCGGTCGGTCGCCCGAATGATGAGCAACCGGTTCTCCCTCGCCCGATATGTATATCCCCCGGCAAGCGCCACCGCGTTAACGACGGTCATACCGTTCACATAGGGATAGCTGCCGGGCCTCTTGACCTCGCCGATGATATAAAACGGGCGGTAGTTCATCACCTCGGCGCTGACCCTGGGGTTTTTCAAGTAGTCGGGTTTGAGCGCGCGGATGATGTTGGCTTCGAAATTGCGTAACGTCTTTCCGCCGGCGGCGATATTTCCAACCAGCGGCAGGGAAACAAACCCCGACCCGTCGACCGTGAACTTGCCGGACAGGTCCTGCTGGCCGAACACGGTCACGCGGACCTCGTCGCCGGAGCCGAGCCTGTATTCCGCGATCCCGCCGTTTTGCGCGGATGCGGACATCGCGGCGACCACCGACAGGAACAATCCCACGATAGCCGACTGAATAAACCTAGAACGAAACATCAGTGTTCCCTTGGCCAACGCCCGGGCGAAAGAAACTGTGGGGCAGGCTACAATTGCCCTCTGATCTTAAACAGAACCTTGTTGGTGTCGTAATCCGAATTGGCCGCGTTCGATTCCCGGGTCGCGTAATCGTAATCAAGTGTGAGATAGACGTAACGATTGAGCATATACTTTGCCCGAACGCCGGCGCGAATATATTCGTCTTCGCGGTTCGTTCCCTTGAACTCGTCGCGCGATACGCCAAGCCGGCCCGTCAGAATAAGGTTTCTCAGCAATTCGTGATCCACCGACGCATTGACCGCCGTCGACAGGTTGCCCGACGAGCTCACCAGTGTGGTTTCAGAAACGCCGCGTTTCACGCCACCCTTTACGGTGGTCAGCGCCGTTGCGTTCCATGTGAGGTCAACACCGGCCGAAAATTCATCTACGGAATTCAGCGACGCCGCTTCGTAATCGCGGCTGATATAGCCGACAAAGACGTCACCGAACAGCAGCCCGCTGATATCGATCCGCGCACCGCCCCGGATTTCATATCCCTCGTTATCGCGATTTACCCCGGCATCGTCGACGGCGCTGTCGTAATCGATCGAGGTCAGGATAACCTGCGCAAAGGCATTGTATTCAGGCAGGATTTCATACTCGCCCCGGACGTCCAGTTTGTACTCGTCCCGGTCACGGTCGTCATTGTTGGTTACACCGGCCGTGGTCGCTACATCGTCGAAATCGCGGCGCCGCAGAGTGCCCCTTGAATCCAGGGAAACGCGGTTCCACTTGTTCCGGAAACCGGCATCCAGAGAGATGACATCGTATTCGGTCGGCGTCAGACCGTTGGCGTCATCAACGGATCCGCGGTCTTCGACGCTCTTTTCATATCCGATAAGGCCCGAAACGCTCGTATCGCGCTGAATGTCCAGGCGCCCGTCCGTGCTGAGCTTGTATTTTTCGTTGTCTTCCTTGTCGTTAGTTGCGTAACGGACGATATCGCCCGACCCGTTGAAGCGAAGCGAATGGGTGCTCCAGTTCGACAGAACGCGAACGGCCGGGGTCACTGTGGTGATGAAGTCGTCGATCGTTCCGGTCTGATCGTTGAAAATATTGTCTTCGTAGGTTTCGCTGACCTCGACGGAGGGGAAGACTGTGAAGCCGCCCCTTTTTACGCCCAGGGCATCCAGTTCGGGACGCTCGCGGCCACCCACGGTCGTCGTACGGCTGTCGGTCTGCGCAAATGCCGGCGCGAAATCCGCTGTAATGGCGAACATTGCGACTGCTGCGATCACGCAAATGTTGCGATTCTTGGTTAATGACGGCAACTAACGATCCCCCTGATAAGTACCAAGCGCATACAGCACAAACATAGTTTAAAATTAGTTAACGTTTTTCGCGAGTCAGTGCAACATGTACTTGAATCCAAAGGAAAAGTTGCAGATGACGCGTGACATCTAAGTCACAAAGATAACGGACCGGCGATCCGCCCCGATCAGGAACCTGTGATATCGCCTTCGCTGAGTTCAACAACGTCGAAGACATCTTCCTCGACCACAACAACGGTCGTGTTGTCCGCCCCCCCCGCGGTTTCGATCTCCGCGACGACCACGGTAAGGCTGGCCTGAAGATCCGGCGCTGCATCGCCCATCGCCGCGACGATATCCGCCGCCGCCGCCGCATTCACCGTGGCGAGTCCCCGCGCCGCCGCCGTTGCCTGCGCCGCCTTCTGTACAGGCGACAGGTTCGACGCCGCAATAACGGTCGCCGCCGCCCGGCCGATCTCGACGGCAAGCCCCGGATTGGCCTCGGCCGCCCTGGTCGCGATTGCGCCGGCAAATGCCGGATTCGCGGCGAGAACCCGGCTCAGTGCCGCGGCAATCTGTGCCGGAGAGCCCGCAGCCATCGCGATATCGATCTGCGTCTGTAACACCGCCGGCAATTGCAGTTGAGTCTGTGCCTGGGCGTTCTGCTGCGTGAATGTGACGGCCAGCAAAGCGATCGCGGCAATAGCGGCGATACGCCGAATACGTGAAAACATGCAAATCCTCCTGACGGGCGAACCGCCGGTTTTACAGTCATGTCGGCGGAATACTACCAAAGTCCCTAAATTGTACCAAACATTTATTCGCCGCCGTCAGCGACACATTATAGAAACCGGTTATGGTAAACAGAACTGGTTAATCATTGCGCCCATCCCTCTATTATATTTGGCGCGCGCATATGGCGCGGATCGCTGCAATTGCCTATTTAGGGTGGTGATATTACGTCGGTTCCCGTCAGGCGGGTGCCGTGCGCCCCGTTCATGAAGTCGATTATGAGATCAATGCAAAGACCGTTCCGAACTGCGTTCCGCCACGTCGCCCTGTGCCCCGCATTCATAATCCTTCTGCTCATACTGGCGGCGCAGCCGGCAGTGAGCCCGGATGTCCGCGCCCAGGCGCCGGAGGCGGCGGCGCAGGCCGGACTCCAGCAGGTACAGCAGATGCTCGCGTCGGAAGGCTTCGACCCCGGACCGGCCGACGGCCTTATGGGACGGCAGACCGTCCGCGCGATAATCGCTTTTCAGCGGCAGCAAGGCCTGCCCCAGACAGGCCGGGCGGATCCCGCCGTAATCGAAAGATTGCGGCAGATAACGTCTGCAAGAACGGCATCGAACACCGCCGCTGCTGCGGTCGCTTCCACGCAGGGGTCGGCGACCGCTCTGCGCGGTTCTGCAAATATTCCTTCGGCGAACGCCGTTCCGGCGCAGTCCGGGGCCGGCGCGGCGGCGCTTTTGACCGGTTCCCGCTGGGTAATGATCGACCGGTCCGGCAGCCGTCAGATTATCCGGCTTCTGCCATCAGGCGAAATCGCGGATGCGCCGATGCCCAATTTCTGGAAATGGCGCCGCAACGGCGACATTCTGACAATCGAATTCGATAACGGGGCCGGCGGCTGGGTTACCCGCACCGGCCGGTTGACGACCCCCGACCGGATCGAGGGCCGGGCCGAAAGCTCGCACGGCCTGACATGGACATGGACAGGACACCGGCAGAAGAACCGGCCTTAAAATACTGCGACGCGCCCGCCGCT
>TARA_R110002126_G_scaffold224174_3_pt1 | contig 12086 bp, 10 predicted proteins | sample TARA_R110002126 | Tara Oceans TARA_R110002126 (sample SAMEA4397536) | marine metagenome | biome: Polar Biome; feature: [DCM] deep chlorophyll maximum layer (ENVO:01000326); material: water (ENVO:00002006), including particulate matter (ENVO:01000060) such as... | depth 30 m
TTGGTTTGGAAATGGAGGTGCCAAATTGGCTCTTCCAATTTAAAATTAACTTGAGGTGTAAAATTGGCACTTCAAGATTTTATAGAGAGACCTCACAGGTTTTCAAAACCTGTGAGGTCTGAAAATAAATAAATTGGAGATCACAATTTGTGACCTCCAATTCTGAAAAAGAGAAAACTAACTTGAAGTCGCAATTTGTTCCCTCAAGATTATAAAAAATGAAAAAAGAAGAAAATTTATTAATTCCTGATGAAATAATCACTAACAAAATCTATTTGATACGTAATCAGAAGGTAATGTTAGATAGAGATTTAGCTGAATTATATCAAGTGGAAACGAAAAGATTAAAAGAATCTGTTAGAAGAAATATTAATAGATTTCCAGATGATTTTATGTTTGAAATGACAAAAAATGAACTTGAAAATTGGAGGACGCAATTTGCGACCTCCAATTCTGAAATTATGGGTTTACGTTACGTTCCAATGGTTTTTACAGAACAAGGAGTTGCAATGTTATCTAGTGTTTTAAAATAGAGGTAGAGCAATTGCAGTAAATATTAAAATTAGAAATGTCATTGCGAGAAACGAAGCAATCTGTTAAATGATGAAGAGATTGCCACAGAAAGTGAAAAACTTTCTTCGCAATGACAAAAAAGAAAGAACCAAAATTGGCTAAAAAAAAGATAAGAATTAAAGCAAATAGTTAGCAAGTAAGTTTGCGTTAGGGATTGAAGTGGCATCCTTTTTTATTTTTCATAAAAAAGATATAACGTAAAGCCCGACCTTTTTAGGGAACGCCCACAAAGACAAATAAACAATTAAACGCTTAAACAATTAAACGTTTTTAGATGAGTGAAGAAATAAACGAAAACGAACACGAAGAAGAACTAACGAATGAAAATCAGGAGTTAGATTCTCCACAAGAAGAAACCATTACCAAAGTTACAGGAATGTACAAAGAGTGGTTTTTAGATTATGCTTCGTATGTAATTTTAGAAAGAGCAGTGCCTTCTTTAGAGGATGGTTTAAAACCTGTGCAGCGCAGAATAATGCATTCTATGAAAGATTTAGACGATGGACGTTACAATAAAGTAGCGAATATTGTTGGGCATACTATGCAATATCACCCTCATGGAGATGCGTCTATTGCAGATGCTATGGTGCAAATTGGTCAGAAAGAATTACTGATTGATATGCAAGGAAACTGGGGAAATATTTTAACAGGCGACCGCGCAGCCGCTTCTCGTTACATAGAGGCTCGTTTGTCAAAGTTTGCGTTAGATGTTGTTTTTAATCCAAAAACTACAGCGTGGAAATTATCTTATGATGGGCGTAGAAAAGAACCTATAGATTTACCTGTAAAATTTCCATTGTTGCTAGCGCAAGGAGCAGAAGGAATTGCAGTAGGCTTATCCACCAAAATATTACCACATAATTTTATTGAACTGATTGATGCTTCCATCAAATATTTAAAAGGAAGAAGTTTTAAAATTGTTCCTGACTTTTTAACAGGCGGAATTGCAGATTTCACGAATTATAATGACGGTAAAAGAGGAGGAAAGGTTCGTATTCGTGCGAAAATTTCGCAACTGGATAAGAAAACATTAGTTATTAATGAAATTCCGTTCTCAACCACAACAACTTCTTTAATTGATAGTATTTTAAAAGCCAACGATAAAGGTAAAATTAAAATAAAAAAAATTGAGGATAATACAGCTGCAGAAGTAGAAATTGTAGTGCATTTGCCACCAAATGTTTCGCCAGATAAAAGTATTGATGCCTTGTACGCTTTTACAAGTTGCGAAACTTCCATTTCACCTTTAGCATGTACTATTGAAGATAATAAACCTGTATTTGTAGGTGTTTCAGAAATGCTAAAACATTCTACAGACTTAACTGTTGACTTGCTGAAAAAAGAGTTGGAAATTCAATTAAATGAACTAGAAGAACAATGGCATTTTTCATCTTTAGAACGCATTTTTATAGAAAATAGAATCTATAGAGATATAGAAGAAGAAGAAACTTGGGAAGGCGTAATTAATGCAATAGATTTAGGTTTAAAACCACACATCAAACATTTAAAACGAGCCATTACTGTTGATGATATTACGCGTTTAACAGAAATTAGAATTAAGAAAATATCAAAATTCGATATTGACAAAGCCAAACAGTTTATAGAAAGTTTAGAAGATAAAATTGCAGTAGTAAAAAACCATTTAGCCAATTTAATTGAGTTTGCCATCGACTATTTTAAGCGCTTAAAAGATACGTATGGAAAAGGAAAAGAGCGTAAAACTGAAATTAGAATTTTTGATGATATAGTCGCTTCTAAAGTGGCTATGAATAACACCAAATTATATGTGAATAGAGCCGAAGGTTTTATTGGCACCTCTTTAAAAAGAGACGAATTCATAACGGATTGCTCTGATATTGATGATATTATCATCTTTAGAAAAGATGGAGGAATGATGGTTGCAAAAATTGATACAAAAACTTTTGTTGGCAAAGATATTATACACGTGGCCGTCTTTAAAAAGAAAGACAAACGAACCGTATATAATTTTATGTATCGAGATGGAGCAAGAGGGCCATCTTATATGAAACGTTTTAATGTTACGGCTGTTACTCGTGATAAAGAATACGATTTAACGAACGGAAGTAAAGGCTCAATTGTGCATTATTTTTCTGCAAACCCTAATGGAGAAGCAGAAGTAGTTACCATCAATTTACGTGCTGTAGGAAGTGTTAAAAAATTAAAATGGGATATCGATTTTGCCGATTTAGGAGTTAAAGGAAGAGCTGTAAGAGGAAATACCATAACAAAATTTACCATTAAATCTGTCGATTTTAAATCTGAAGGTGTATCCACGTTAAAACCTCGTAAAATTTGGTTTGATGATGCCGTACAACGTTTAAATGTTGATGAAAGAGGTGAATTACTCGGGGAGTTTAAAGCAGAAGATAAACTTTTAATTATTACACAAAGTGGTAAAGCAAAAGCGGTAAAACCAAACTTGGCAATGCATTTTGAAGATGATAAGATTGTTTTAGAAAAATGGAAACCTAAAAAACCAATTTCTGCAATTTATTTTGATGGCGAAAAAGAACGGTATTATGTAAAACGTTTTGTAATTGAAACCACAGAAAAAGAAGAAGAATTTATTTCAGATCACCCAAAAAGTCGATTAGAAATTATTGCTACAGATTATAGACCAATTGCAGAAGTGCAGTTTTCTAAAAGAAGTTTAGATAATGAAACTGTTAATTTTGAGGAATTTATTGCAGTAAAAGGGATAAAAGCTCAAGGAAATCAATTAACAACGGAAAAAATTAAAAATGTAAATTTATTAGAGTCTTTGCCTTATTCAGAGCCTGAGCCAGAAAAACTTGAGGAGGTAGAGGTTATTGATGAAGAGGTAATAGATGATAAATTACCTTTAGAAATACCTGTTGTTTTGGATACTTCTCAAAAAGAAGATAAAAAACAAGCGCTTTTAAAGAAAGCAATTCAGAAAAAAAAGGACAAAACGGATGATGAGAATCAGCAGAGTTTGTTTTGATAATTATTTATTTTGTAGCGTGTAGCGAAGCCTCTGGAATGAAAAACAGTATAAAAAAATAATAACCAATGTAATATCTGTATCTTTTTTCGAAAAGTTTGTCTCGCTGTAAGCGTCTCACAAATAAGTAAGAAATCTACTAAACAATAATTTATGAAACTAAAACATCTCTATTTATTACTAGCAGTTCTAGGAATTTGTTATACTTGGTATTATAATATTCAATATTTTAATACGGTAACCGATGCAAATTTAGTTGGCTTTTTTAAGGATGCGCAACAAAATTTTGCAGGCAAATCTTTTGGCGCAGATTTAACAGTGGTTTGCCTAACATTCTTTGCATTTTTAATTCCTGAATCTTTACGTCTTAAAATTAAATATTGGTGGACATTAATTCCGCTAACTTTTTTAATTGCCATTGCATTTACCTTTCCATTGTTTTTATATATGAGAGCAAATGCGATAGAAAAACAAGAAGTAAATGAATAAAATCGGACTTATTGGTGGAATTACACCAGAATCTACCATATTGTATTATAGGATTTTAAATCAACTTAATGCAAAAAAGTTAGGCGATAAACATTCGGCAAAAGTAATTGTAAATTCTTTTGATTTTGGAGAAATTTCTAAGTTACAAACCAAAGGAAATTGGGAAAAATTAAACCAATTAATGGCAGAAGCTGGTAAAAATTTAGAAAATGGAGGCGCCAGTTGTATTTTAATTTGTGCAAACACAATGCATTTGTGTATAGATGCTGTTAGAAAAGTGGTAACTATTCCTGTAATACATATTGCAGAAGCAACAGCAATAGCAATTACCAAACAAGGCTTGAAAAAAGTTTCTTTATTAGGTACAAAATATACAATGGAAAAAGATTTTTTTAAAGACATTTTAACGTCTTTTGGTATAGAATCGATTATTCCTGATGAAGAAGATAGAAAGGAAATTCATAGGGTTATTTATGATGAATTGTCTAAAGGAGAATTAAAACCTTCATCTAAAGAAAATTATAGTAAAATTATTAAGAAACAAATTAAAAGTGGGGCAGAAGGTATTATTTTAGGATGTACAGAAATTCCATTATTAATTCAGCAAAATGATGTTGCTGTGCCTGTTTTCGATACAACTACAATTCATGCGACTGCTGCTTTTAAATTGTCAATTCAATAGAATTTTATTGAGAATAAGACATTTCAATATAATTTTGGATTAATATTTAATTCTCTTTTTCTATATCTTTATATTTGAATTAATTTACTTCTAAAAAAAAGGAAATGAAGTCCATATTTTTTATCTTAATATTTCTATTAAAGTTCTCTGTTTTTTCGCAGACAGGTGTGTATTTTTTTAAAGATAAACAGCATAACATAACCATCAATAATGTAGCGCAAGCAGATTTTAAGCCGTTAAAAAAGCAGATTTTAGAAAAATATTCAGATGATGTCTACTGGTTTAAAATTCCTTCAATAAACAGCGACTCAAATTATATTTTTAGAATATTATATGAGAGAATACAAACGGCTCATGCTTATCAAAACTCAAATCAATTAAAGAAGCTTGAACATCAACGGTTTTTAAGTTATCAGTTTTCTAGAAATAATGATGTTTATATAAAAATAGATCCTGAGTTGCATGCTTTCATTCCAATAGATCTCGTTACCGAAAAAAATGCGCTTATAAAAGAGAGTTATGAATTACTTTTAAACGGTTTCTATTATGGTTTTGCTGTCGTTATCATAATTTATAATTTATCTTATTATATTTTATTTAGAGATGATGCTTTTCTTTATTATTCTTTATTTCTATCATCAATGGTACTTGGTATATTTACTATGGATGGCATGCTTAATTTTTATGATATTAATGAAAGTTTAAACAATACCATAATGATTTTAAACTATGTATTCCTGGCCTATTTCTCATCTAAGTTCGCAAATAGTTATTTGCTTTTAGATATCTATTATCCTAAACTTAAAAGATATAGTTATGTAGCTGGTTTTTTAATAATTGCGCTAGGTCTACTTTACATAAATTTAAAAGATTATTATTATTTATTGATTTTAAATATTTTAGTATTCACTTTACTTTTAGCGTATTGGATATGTACTGTATTATTATTCAATAAAAACGTATATGTCAAAATTTTAGCATTTGCTTATGTTATTATATTATTTTCTGCAATAGATTTTTTTGTGCTTAAATTTCTTGGAATATCTTTTCTTAATGTAAATGGAATAACAATAAAAATTGGTGCTTTTTTAGAGATGATTATCTTATCGGTAGCCGTTTTATATAGGATGAAAGTCCTGAAAGAAGAAAATGAATTTATGAGAAATGAAATTATTAATTATTCTAAACAATTATTTTCTTTAGCTGAATCTCAGCATCAAAATGAAAAAAATCATTTAGATGAATTGAGCATGAGAGAAAGGGATATATTTAATTTAATTATTCAAGGTAAAACGAATAAAGAAATTGCGGATGAGTTAAATATTTCTATAAATACAGTTAAATTTCATTTAAAAAACATTTATGAAAAGTTGCATATTAAAAGTAGAAAAGAAGCGTATAATTTAGCTATAGGTTAGTAATTACGAATTGTGTTTCTAATAAACTACCCTAAAACCACCCTTTAAAAAGAGGTCTTTTTTTTATTTTATAGCTAAATTTGTAGTACAATGTTACCCCTAATAGATTCCCCAATTTTTAATTTTGACTCCAGATTTTTTATCTGGAGTTTTTTTATTCACAATAAGTTTATAAATTGTATTACTTAAGCGAAATACTTAAAATTTATAGGAATACCTAAAATGAAAAATAAAAAAGAGCTAAAAAGGGAAATAGAAAAACCAAAAGTTGTTAAATCTTTTAAAAATCAGAATCAAAAAGGTTTAGAAGAAAAAACAAAAAATCAAGAGCAACAGCATCAGCAACAACAATAATTATTATTTCATCTTTTCAAAAAAAGTCAATTCGTAATTTGCTAATACTTCAGGATTGGTAATTTTTATAATATCTTTTAAAACTAAATCTGGTCTTGTAGGCGCTAATTCATAATAAATAACGCCACCAGTTTTTCCTTTTTTAAGGGTTGGTGTATAAATTTCATCATTTTTAAAGGCATTAAAGTTAGCATACAATTTATTGCTATTCAATAGCTGTTCTTTTGATGAAAAATAGCCAGGTGCAATCCAAAAATCTGCATGAACTCCTTTGTCAAATACACTTTCAAAACTTAATGATAAACTTCCTTTTCCTTCTGAATTTTTCCATAAATAATTAAGATTTGCATCTTTTAAAAATTGGGCAACAAAACTATCTCCAGCAGGTAAATTCCAAATATCTTTACTCATAATTGCACCAGATAAAATAGTAGGTTTTTGGGTTGATTTTAAAGCAATGTTTTTAGCCTCTAAATAATTACTTTCAATCACTTTAAAAATGCTGTCAGCTTGTTTTTCTTTATCAAATAAAACACCAAAAAATTTAATCCATTCCGCTCTTCCTAAGGGCGTTTCTTCAAGCCAATCTCCATTATAAATCACATTTATTCCTGATTTTTGAACCGTTGTTAAAGAATTATCCGCAGATGAAATACTATAACCAACCACTAATTCTGGTTGTAAATCCAATAGAATTTCAGTGTTTAAAGAACTTTCTTTGCCAATTTCTTTAATTTTTCCTGCATCAATTAATACTCTTGTTTTTTCTGATGAAACGTATTTTGAATATGGAAAACCTATTATTGATGCTTCCTCATTCAGTAATTCAACCATAGGAATATGTGTAGTTGAGGTGACCACCATTTTTTGCACAGGAACTTCAATGACTCGGTTCTTATAATCAACAATTGTATTTGGTTTTTTTTGATGAATTTCATATTCAAAAATGATATCTGAATTTTGGTATGCCGACTTTATAATGAGTTTTTTTATACCATTTTTAGTAGTAATATCAAATCCTTTCGCATATTTTACAGCGCTTATGGATTGATTATTTTCATCAACTTTTCTAACTTCTTTTTTACAAGAAATTGTAATTATGAAAATCAAAAAAAACAATGTTTTGATATTGAAAATTATTTGAACAGACAATTTATTAAATAAAACCATTAAGAATATACTTGATTTTCTTGTTCTTGAACTCTAATAAAGGTAGTTCTTTTAGTTAATTCTTTTAGTCTGCTTGCGCCCACATAGGTGCAAGTAGATCGTATTCCGCCTAAAATATCTGTAATGGTGTGTGTTACATCGCCTCTAAAAGGTACTTCTACCGTTTTACCTTCAGATGCTCTGTAATTGGCAACTCCTCCTGAATGTTTATGCATTGCAGTTTCAGAACTCATACCATAAAAAGCTTTAAACTTTTTACCCTCTTTTTCAACTAACGCTCCACCACTTTCTGTATGTCCAGCTAACATACCGCCTAACATTACAAAATCGGCACTTCCACCAAATGCTTTAGATAAATCTCCAGGAATTTTACAACCGCCATCAGAAATAATTTGACCTCCCATCCCATGCGCAGCATCTGCACATTCTATAATTGCAGATAATTGTGGATAACCGACACCCGTTTTTACGCGTGTTGTACAAACAGAACCTGGACCAATTCCTACTTTTATAATATCTGCACCGGCTAATAATAATTCTTCCACCATTTCACCGGTAACTACATTTCCTGCAATAATGACTTTATTTGGATGATTTCCTCTCATTTTTTTAACAAAATTCACAAAATGCTCAGAATATCCGTTGGCAACATCAATACAAATAAAGTTAATTTGAGGAAATTCTGCTAAAATCGTTTTCACTTTTCCAGAATCTTCTGTTCCTGTTCCAGTACTTACTGCAATATTTCTTAAAATATTTTCTGATGACTTTTTGGCAAAATCTCTCCATTCATCTAAAGAATAATGTTTGTGAATTGCAGTAAAAAGATTGTGCTTTGCTAAGGTTTTTGCCATTTCAAAAGTACCCACAGTATCCATATTCGCAGCCATTATTGGTATTCCTTTCCAAACGACATCACTATGTAAAAATTTAAATTCTCTTTCTAAATTTACTTGAGATCGTGATTTTAAAGTAGATCTTTTAGGTCTAATCATTACATCTTTGAAGCCTAGTTTTAAGTCATTTTCAATTCTCATAAGTACTAAAATATTTAAGTTATAAAGGTATAAAATTTGAGTTCTATTTTATTAGATTCTTAAAAAGATTACAACTACTTTTGCAAAGATTTTGGTTTTGATGCAATTTTATTTTGCATTAAATTAAAAGGGAATCTAGTTAAATTCTAGAACTGTTCTCGCAACTGTAAGTTAATACTGAATTTCGTTTCAGTGCCTCATTAGAGGATGTTACTTAAACTTACGCCACTGTTGGTTTCTGAATATATTCAGAGCAAATGGGAAGGCCAAGTAACATAAAAACAAGTCAGGAGACCTGCCAATAATCTTAATTTTAAAAAAATCTTCGAGATAAAGATTTTGTTAATTATGAATGTAAAAAGAGTTTTCTTTTGTGCCTTGTTGTTTGCTATTGCTAGTAATTTGTACTCGCAAAAAGATTCTGTTGTTGTAAATTTAGAGGCTTTTTCTTTGTCCTTTTCTAAAGTTAATGATTTTTCAAAGGGCTACAGTTCTATTTTAATTTCTGATAGTTTAGTAGCAAGAAATATAAATTCTCTGACAGATGTTTTAAAATTTAATTCCTTTATTTATTTTAAAGAAAACGGCTTAGGAATGGTTTCTTCACCATCTTTTAGAGGCACAAGTGCTTCTCATACAGCAGTTATTTGGAATGGAATTAATATCAATTCTCAATTAAATGGTCAAATAGATTTTAATGTAATATCTGCGAATTCTTACAATAATATAACTGTTAGAAGTGGAGGAGGAAGTGTGCTTTTTGGCAATGGAGCAATTGGTGGTACAATTCATTTGGATAATCTTGTTGAATTTTCAAAACAGGAAAATCATAAGTTACGAGCTAGATATGGCAGTTACAATACACAACATATAAGTTATGATTATGTAAATGCTAATGAAAACAGATTTTTAAATATAGGATTAGGATACAATAGTTCTGATAATGATTTCGATTATTTAGACTCTAATTTATCCAACGAAAATGGAGATTTTTTTAATTATAATTTTGATGTAAATTATGGATATAAAATCAATAACAAACATCAACTTAAATGGTATTCGAATACTTTTTTTGCCGATAGAAACTTATCAAGAACTTTAAATGCGCCTTCTAATGATGGTTATAAAGATCTAAATAGCAAGAATTTATTAGAATGGAATTATTCTTTATCATCCAAAGAAATGATTACATCTCGGATTTCTTATTTATATGAGAAGTTTAAATATTTTGATAATAATGAGAATAAATCAATTTTTTCTGATGGAAATACACAAAGAAAAATAGGACAAATAGATTATACTAATCGTATTTCTAGTAAAATAAAATTAAATAGCATTTTAAGTTATGAATCTATTGCTGCTAGTGGTTCTAGTTTTGATTCCAATTCAAGAAATATATTTTCGGGGGTTTTATCTTTAAATCATCAACTTACTAAAAAGTTAAGTTATGGTGTACAATTTAGGCAAGATGTTCAGAATGATTTTGAATCTCCTTTTTTATATTCTTTAGGAATTGAGCAGCAATTTAATAAAAAATATACGCTTTCAATTAACAGTTCAAAAAACTTTAGAATTCCAACTTTTAATGATTTGTATTGGAAACCAGGAGGAAATATCAACTTAAAACCAGAAGAATCCTATCAATTTGAAATTGGAAATGCTATTCATTTAAAGAATGTTTCTTTTCAAATTAACGGATTTTATATAAAATCAACAGATTTAATTCAATGGATTCCTAATCAATCTGGTGTTTGGAGTCCAACAAATACTGATGAAACCAGAAATGTAGGAATTGAATTTTCTGCGAATTATAAAACTGCTATCAACAATCATCTTATCGAAATAAATGCAAATTATTCGTATACAGATGCAAGAGATTTAGAAACTGATAAACAATTAATTTCAGTTCCTAAAAATAGAATCAATGGTTTTGTGAATTACAGCCATAAAAACTGGAGTGCGTTTTATCAACTTTTATTTAATGACGATGTTCAGTTTTTAGTAGATACTATTCCTGCTTATCAAGTTTCAAATATTGGGGTAGATTACAGTTTATCAAACTTAAAAAATAGACCAAAAATCGGTTTTATTGTTAATAATATTTACAATTCTAATTATCAAAACACCTTAAACAGGCCAATGCCTGGTATTAATTTTCAAATAACAACAAACATAAATTTTTAAAAAATGAATTTCAAAAAGGCATTATTTTTAGTAGCAATATCAGGGTTTTTATTTACAGCCTGTGATAATGATAATGAACCAACATTACCAAAAGGAGATTATGATAATGGAATATTAGTAGCTAATGAAGGTGCTTTTTCTGGAGGAACAGGTACCGTAGATTTTATTTCTGATGATTATATGATTACAGAAGAAAAAGTGTACAATAAAATAAATAATGAAAACATTGGTACTATTTTGCAATCTATTGGTTTTAATGAAGATGATGCTTATTTAATTGCTAATGTTGGAAATAAAATTTCAGTTGCAAATAGATACACAATGAAAAAAATTACAGAAATTTCTGGAGATTTAAACAACCCAAGATATATTGCTTTTGCAAACGGAAAAGGGTATGTTACAAATTGGGGAGAAGGTTCTGATACTTCAGACGATTTTATTGCTGTTATAGATGTAGCAACTAATACAATTTCTTCTAAAATATCTGTTGCAGAAGGTCCTGAACAAATTATTGCAAACGGTAATACATTATACGTAACACATAAAGGTGGTTGGGGTTCTGGTAATTCTGTTACAGTAATAAATGCTGCTACGAATACTGTTATTACTTCTATTAATGTTGGAGCTATTCCTGATGAATTAGGAATAGATAATAATGGTAATATTTTAGTTTCTTGTGAAGGACAAGCGGAAACATCTTGGAATCCTACAGAAGTGTTAGGAAGTTTAGTGAATATTAATTCGGCTACAAATGAAGTGATTTCTACTTTGGACTTTGCTTCTGGTTTTCATCCAAATTCAATGGTTTTAAATTCAGGAAATGTTTATTTATCTACATTTAGTAGTATTTATAGAATGCCTCAAGGTGCAACTACTATTCCTAGCGATGCAATTATTTCAACTACGGTTTCAGGTTTATCTGTAAACGAAAATAGAATTTTTGTAACAGATGTAAAAGATTTTGCAAGTCCAGGAACTTTAAAGATATTTGATGCAACTACAAACCTAGAAGTAAAAGAATTTACAGTTGGTTTAATTCCACGTAAAATCTATTTCAATTAAAAGGTTATATAATTGAATACTAACATTCAATTATAATGTGGTGGCATACTTGTGAAAAGAAAAAGTGAAAAGACTCCTTAAATTTTAGAGGCTACTGAAAAAGTATAATTATTAAATAAAAGGAGAAGAAT
>TARA_R110002126_G_scaffold12416_2_pt1 | contig 12085 bp, 15 predicted proteins | sample TARA_R110002126 | Tara Oceans TARA_R110002126 (sample SAMEA4397536) | marine metagenome | biome: Polar Biome; feature: [DCM] deep chlorophyll maximum layer (ENVO:01000326); material: water (ENVO:00002006), including particulate matter (ENVO:01000060) such as... | depth 30 m
GTTCCCGGGTTGCGTGATGTTCAGGGCTGGGTGGTGTGGGTAGGCTGTGCGTGGTTGCGGCTGTAGCTCAGTTGGTAGAGCGTCAGCTTCCCAAGCTGAATGTCGTGGGTTCGAGTCCCATCAGCCGCTCCACTCAACACTGGGAGGACTTGTACTCGGGTGGTCTCCGAGAGAAACGGGATCTTCGCCAGGGACCGCGGCCACCTGGAGTCCGTCAGAGCCCCTCGGAATGCCACCACTCCGCGGTCCTGAGCTCAGGCGGCAAGTTGGGGTCAATGGGCTCCATCCCGAGCGCCTCGACTCGGTCGTGCCACTCGTCACGCAAGGACGAGGGAAGCTCCTGCCCGCACCACGGACAGTGCCGCAGGACGATGACGGAGGTCCCTCCATCGAGGACTCGAAGTCCCAATTCCCGAAGCTTCGGGTTGTATGTGAGGAGCGTCTCTCCGTCCGCAAGGACGCCGTCGAGCATGGAGCAACAGTTCATTCGTCGGCACCGCAGTGCGTCGCGGGATACCATCCCTGATCGTACCGAAGCATCCGGACATCGCCGAGTCACGTCCGATGCCTGCACGATTTTGGTCTTCTTGCGGTGAGCGACGTCGCCACTCGACGTGCCTCCGGGAAGCTTAATGACTACCGGATCTACCGAGTCGACTTGCTACACGCCGCTGCAACTTGCACCGACTTGCACACCCCACCGATTGACGTAAGCTCCTGACACAACCCCGCTTGGCCCCGCTTGCGCCACGTCCTTCCCAAGCTGAATGTCGTGGGTTCGAGTCCCATCAGCCGCTCCATTCCCACTCGCTGTCGCGCGGAGTTGGAACATTGGCGTGGGAAGCCAACCGGTCGGGCCTGACCCTGGCCCGGGAGTGCTTGATTCAGGCATGTAGGGATTGCGTCCGCGGCGAGTCGGGCTCAAGCGTCTATGGACAACGCAGCGCTGATCCAGCGTCAGCCGTGGACTCTCTTCGTCACGCTCACGACGAAAGAAGCCATCGGGCACAGAGCGTGGCTCAAGCGGTATCGCCTGCTCACCTACATCGTGCAGCACGACCCTGCCGGACTGGACCTCGGCCTCAGGCCGCTCTGGAAGGACTCAGAACGCCTGCGCCAGGTCGTGGCCTACGAGCCGCAGAAGCGGGGCGCGATCCACGCACACGCGCTCTGGGCGGCTCCTGATCTTCCGAGGGTCCGGCGTCGATGGATCGCGAACCAATGGAACCGGCTCTGCACTCCGCGCACCGCACTCGTCGAGGAAGTCGCGCACGGTCAGAGTTGGCTCGTCACGCCCGACTCAGACAAGCGCGGAGTCCGCATCTACGAGATCCAGGGCATGGCCAAGGTCGTGCCTGTCAGCTCTCAGGATGCCGTGGCCATGTACTGCGCCAAGTACGTGTCCAAGGGCGGCATTGTCAAAGCCGAAGGGCTGTAGCAGCCCTACGACCGTGGTGTGGTACGGAGCCCCCCCTCGCGTTTGCGGGGAGTATGGGGGGGGCTGACTTGACCCTAGAGGGTCCCACCGCCCATCAGTTCACTTCGTCACTCTCAGTCCTCGCTGCAACACGGGGCTCGACCAAGGAAGAGATACACCTGGCGTGCTTGTGCTCGAGTAACTGTGAGGAGCACAAAAGCCCCAGCTACGGACGAGTACCTGGCGAACGAGCGCGCTTATCGCATCCCGCGTAGAATCGCGAGCCGCACTCGAGCCCATCCCGCCAGACTCCGCACTTCAGGCTCCCGGGCCGCACCCAACGCTCCATATGACCAAGTCAAGCACGCTGTCCACACTCGCGAGATTCCAGATTCAGTCCCTGCTTTTCGCATCAGCCGTTTCTCTCCTCATGACCTGTGGCCTGGGTCACGCTCAGACCACGCTTCCCGACGGACTCGCTATCGAGAATTGGGATCAAGTCCGAGCCAGTATCGAATCCCATCAACACCGCGTACGCCCCTCGGAGCATGGACACAGCGCTGCGAATCACGGACAGGGCTGGGACACGCAGTTCGATAGTCGGGGATTCGTGGTGCAACCTCGGACAACCAACTGGAGCTGGGGGCTTCAACTCGAGAGCTACGGGTACTCCGATGCTCTCCGCACGATCCGGGGCTGTGCAACGGTGTCCACGGAAGATGGACGGATCACCTACGCATGGGACGACCTCCTCGACGAGTGGGTGGTCAACGACCGTCGAGGGTTAGAGCACGGCTTCACCTTGAGAACGCGTCCAGCTGGTTTCGACGGAGGCCCGCTGCAGTTCCGATTGTCGGTGCGTGGCGGGCTCGTACCTAGCATCGAGGCCGAGGGTCGTGACGTGGCGTTCGTCAGCGCATCCGGAGGGACCGTCCTGGGCTATCGCGGCCTGACCGTTCTCGATGCCGACCTGCAAGGAATCCCAGCGCGGTTCGAGCTCGTGGACGATGGGCTCTTGCTCACGATCGATGATTGGGATGCACAGTACCCTCTAGTCATCGATCCCGTAGCGCAACAGGACTACTTCAAGGCCACACCTTCAGGTACGGGCGACAACTTTGGCGGAAGCGTCGCACTCTCTGGCGACACTCTGGTCGTTGGAGCCTGGAGAGAAGACAGCGACGCCACGGGGGTCGATGGAGACGCGAACAACGACAACGCTTTCGGTTCCGGCGCCGCATATGTGTTCGTTCGCGAGGCGGGCGTGTGGACCCAACAGGCGTACCTGAAAGCATCCAACACCGACCAAGAAGACGGCTTCGGGTCAACCGTCGCGATCGCAGAGGACATCATCGTTGTCGGGGCTCCCGGTGAAAGCAGCAACGCGCAAGGCGTCGATGGCGATCAACGCGACAACAGCATCGATTCGGCTGGTGCTGCCTACGTATTCAAGCGGGTATCGGGCACTTGGATCCAAGTGGCCTATCTCAAGACGCTCGATCCTGGGATCTTCCATTACTTCGGCACAAGTGTCGCGGTCTCCGGAGAGAGTGTCGTCGTAGGCACAGCCAGGGAAGGACCGGCCGAGACCGGCGCGGCCTACGTCTACGTTCAAGAAGCCGGCACCTGGACCCTGCAAGCAAGACTCACGGCTTCTAATGCAGGCATCCTCGACCACTTCGGGGTCTCGGTCGGTATCTCCGGCGATACGATCGTGATCGGCGCGGTCCAGGAGGACGGCGGATCCACGGGTGTCGACGGCAATCAGTTGAGCAACAACGCGCCCGACTCCGGCGCGGCCTATGTCTTCACTCGAACCGGTGGAACCTGGACGCAGGAGGCCTACCTCAAGTCGTCGAATTCCGAGGACGAAGATCGGTTCGGTCAATCCGTGGCGATCTTTGAGGACCAAGTCGTCGTCGGAGCGTACTTCGAAGACGGCAACGCGAGCGGAGTCAATGGAGATCAGGGCGATAACAGCCTCTCCGCGTCCGGTGCGGCTTACGTGTTCGTTCGCGAGTCCGGATCGTGGACACAGAGGGCATACCTGAAGTCCTCCAATCCGATCAATGCCGACAGCTTCGGCATCTCGGTCGCGACCTCGGGCAACAAGGTCGTCATTGGAGCACCCAACGAGGATGGAACCTCAACGGGCATCAATGGTCCACCGAATACAGGCGGCGGCTTCAATTCCGGTGCGGCCTACGTCTTTGAACTCGACGACGAGACCTGGAGTCAACGGGCCTATCTCAAAGCCACCAACACGGGGGCGATCGACTTGTTCGGTCGGACCGTCACCGTCTCCGGAGACACGGTCGTCGTCGGAGCCGCACGGGAGGACAGCAGCGCAATTGGAGTCAATGGCGACCAGAGCGACAACAGCAGCACCGCCGCGGGAGCCGCTTACTCCTACGTCCTCCGCAGCGCCCCAATCTCGACCTTCAGCTGCTCGCCGACCACCGCGCATGTCGATGGTGATTTCGTGAGCCTTAGCACGACCGTGTACGATTCGGAAGCGGACTGCGGAATCCACATCGACGCGTCTGCGGGACCGACCAGCTTCACTTCGTTCGGCTTCTTCCTCATGTCGTCCGGGGGCAGCTCCTCGACGGCTGTGGGCCAGGGCGTTCTCTGTCTGGACCCAATCATTGGTCGTTACGGTCCGAACGTCGCAGCGAACGTGGGAGCTTCGGGGCTCAATTCCGTGGGCTACTTCGACGTCGCTGGTGAATTCTTGAATGCGGCCGGATCCTCCGAGTCCGGGTTCGGATTCGATGTTCCGTCGATCCTCCCCTCCTCGCCCGGGATCTCGACGATCCAATCGGGTGACACTCTGTTCTTCCAGCTGTGGTATCGGGATCGTCTCGACGGCGCCACGACGTCCAATTTGTCCGACATGGTCGAGATTGCGTTCCCTTAATCGGCGCCCGTTAGGAATCCTTAGAGGAGGCCTCGACCACACCCAACACCATGGCACGCAACTCGCTCTTGATCCGCCTCCACTTGGCACTCGCATTCTTGGCGGTCTCAACCGACCAAGCGATCTCCGCCAGCCAGTCCTCGCCGCCCTCAGCGCCTGTCCAGCAGGCCTACCTCAAGGCGTCCAACACCAATACGTTCGACGCTTTCGGCGAAGCGGTCGCGATCTCCGGCGACACCATGGTGGTTGGTGCACGAAGGGAGGGTAGTGGATCGGCTGGAGTCGATGGGGACCAGCTGGACAACAGCGCTGGCTGGTCCGGCGCCGCGTATGTGTTCGTGCGCACGGATTCGACCTGGACCCAACAAGCGTACCTAAAGGCTTCCAACCCGGAGTTCCTGGATCGGTTCGGATACTCGGTCGCCATCGATGGCGACACCATTGTCGTCGGAGCGAATCGGGAGAGCAGTAGCGCCGTGGGTGTGAACGGTGATCAATTGGACAACAGCGCACCGGACGCCGGTGCGGCCTATGTGTTCGTTCGCAATGGCACGACTTGGACGCAGCAAGCCTATCTGAAGGCGTTCAACACCGATCCCGGCGACGAATTCGGGATCGCGGTCGCGATCTCAGGTGACACGATTGCCGTGGGGGCCCCTCGGGAGAGCAGCAGTGCTTCTGGAATCGGAGGAGATCCGTCGAGCAACTCCAGTACGCAAGCAGGCGCCGTGTATACGTTCGTCCGGAATGGGGCGGACTGGGCGCAGGACGAGTACATCAAGGCATCTCACTCCGACAGTTTCGATTCATTCGGCTGGGCATTGGGTCTCGACGGGGACACCCTGATCGCAACAGCGCCGGGCGAAGACAGTGACGCGATCGGCGTCAACGGGAACGACGCTGGGTTCAGTCACCCGAACTCCGGCTCCGCGTACGTCTTCCTCCGCGAAGCATCGGGTTGGATCCAACAGGCCTACCTGAAACCATCCAATACGCAAATTGAGGACTACTTCGGAACAGCCGTTGGGCTCGACGGGAACACCGCAGTCGTGGGGACGTTCCGAGAAGACGGCAATACGGTGGGCCCCAATGGGGATGATTCGAACAATGACGCGGTGAATTCCGGTGCGGCCTACGTCTTCGCCCGCATGGGAGAGGACTGGTCTCAGCAGGCTTATCTCAAAGCATCGAATACGGAGACCCACGACCAATTCGGGTACTCCGTTGCCGTCGCCAACGACACGATCGTGGTTGGCGCTCGCTACGAAGACAGCAACTCGACCACGATCAACGGCGACGACACCAACAACCTATCCTTCGAGACGGGAGCCGCGTACGTGTTCGGCCGATGTGGAACGGGTTGGATTCAGCAGGCCTACCTCAAGCCCTCCACAACGGCAGGCGGAAACGAGTTTGGATCATCCGTAGCCATCGGCCAGGACCTGTCCGTGGTCGTTGGCGTTCCCAATGAGAACAACAGCGCAACCGGAGTAGACAGCAACCCCACTGAGGGTTTCGCACAAGATTCCGGCGCGGCCTATGTCTATTCGATCCCCTCGCTAGACTCGCTGATTCAGGCCGGATGCCCTCAGAGCACTCCGCACATGGACGGCGGCTTTGCCGTTCTGAATGGTGAGTTCATACCTTCTGGCTCGGGATGCTGGCTTCACCTGGACGCGACGGGAGGACCTACGAGTGCGGATGCATTCGGCATCTTCCTGGTCTCTTTCGGCGGACAAGGATCTACGACGGTTGGTCGTGGTGTTCTTTGCTTGGAGTCGGTCGTCGGTCGCTACGGAGCCAAAGTCGCAGCGAACCTGGGGGCCCCCAGCCTCGATTCGGTCGGCTACTTCGATGCGAACGGGAACTTCCTGAACACGGTGGGAACATCTGCCACAGGGTTCGGGTTCGATATCCCCTCGCAGCTGCCTTCGTATCCAGGGATATCCACAATACAGTCGGGAGACACGCTCTTCTTTCAACTCTGGTACCGCGACGTGGAGAATGGCGTGCCGACGTCCAACCTCACCGACATGATCCAGGTGCAGTTCCCCTAGTGCCCGCCCCAGGTACCCGACCGATTCGGCGCACGCCGCGTCTCGGACAACGGTGACTCGCCGCCCATGGAACTGGCCTCGATCGAGCGTGCGATCCTGCAGTGGATCTGGGATGAGCAGAGTGACTAGAGCCACGACGACTACCGGATCTACCGCGTCAACTTGCTGCGTAACGCCGCACCTCGCAATGCCTTACACCCCCCACCGATTGACGTAAGCTCCTACAACAACTCCGCTTGGCTCCAACCGCACCACGTCCTTCCCAAGCTGAATGTCGTCGGTTCGAGTCCGATCAGCCGCTCCACTCTAACTCGCTGTGGGAAGCGACTTTGCGGCGAGCACGCGGACAAGGAACCGACATGGACCGCATGCATCTCAGGTACTGGTACCGGCTCAACGGAGTTGACCGGTATGCGCCTTGGTTCGACGGAGGCGAGACCGACGGATTCTTGACGGATCAAGAGGGTCGGATCCCGACCTTCTCGACCAAGAACCGGCTCGATGAGTGGGCCCATTCGATCGGCGTCAACTACGCCGAGTCCAAAGTGATCGGCAACACCAACACCTTGACTGACCTTGACAGGTCTCAGGCGTGGGCAGCGGAGAGCAATCGGATCGGGCTCAATGCCTCGAACCTCCTCAGCACTTGGAACATGTTCACCGATGTCGCGGCGACCGTTTCAGATAGTGGAGAATTCGAAGTCGCAAGCAAGGCTGCCACCGGATACGACGCTCTGTTCTTCGCCTGTGATGCCGACCGCAGTGGCAGCACAGTTCCGAAGTGGTCGGACTTCCAGATTCGAGAGGTCAAGGATGTGCTGATGCTTGGCCTGGCGCTGTTCAAGCGAAACAGCTGCGAGGTGAGCTGAGAGACTACCGGATCTACCGAGTCAACTTGCTGCACGTCGCAGCATCTCGCTATGACTTGCACACCCCACCGAGTGACGTAAGCTCCTGCAACAACCCCGCTTGGCTCCAACCGCACCACGTCCTTCCCAAGCTGAATGTCGAGGGTTCGAGTCCCTTCAGCCGCTCCATCTAACTCTCGCGGACACACGGGATTGGGCCTGCCGCGCCGGTGAGCGCGTCGTCGCGACAGGAGTGCAGGTAGGCTCTCGGTAGCCACATCCATGAAGAACATGCTTCAAATCGCACGCCTGATCGGCGGCCTGATTGCGGTCCTGACGATTGGCTGTAGTGACGTGCCGCTCTTCAGCGAGAACCGGGTCAACTTCCCGCCTTGGGAGAAGCTCCCCGAACAGGAGGGGATCAACTACCTCCAGAAGCGAGTGGTTGATGCAGGCATCGACCCCCACTACCTCGCACTCATCGAGTACGGCGACGATGCTGACCTTCAGCTCGTGCTCGACACCTTCATGCTCGTGCCACTAGATGGTGAACCAGACTCCTCGTTCGTCGACGCGATCGGAGCCCCTTCATGGTTTCCGCTCGAGGGAACGACGCAGACCTTCTGCTACCGAAACGGGCCTGGGGAGGAGGACTTTCAATACGTGTCAAACCTCTGGGTGAACCCTGATGAGAATCTGATGATCCTTGAGCGAACCTGGTGGTAGTCGGGAATCGACTCTGGAATACGGTGCCGGAGCGGCTCCATGGGTCCTCAACTTCGTTCTACCGGGTCAGCCACGACCCATGGCGACGGGATCTCCAAGGCCTCACCGTTTCCGAACTCGACCATTAACACGAGGCCTCCAACGGGGACTCCGTACAAGGCGGACAAGGCAGGTGAATCTACTGAGGTGATTGCTACGACGTCTCCGAACTCTCCAGGTCGTAACTCGACTGGAGCGTCTACTGTGACTCGAACTGTGTCGCCCCATGTGAATTGCGGGTCATCCATTGGTGATCTCCTCTGTTCGCTAGCACTGTGGGTACAGAAGACTCTATCCGCCCTTCTGTGGCACTCCTTTCGACGTCGACGGTGGCACGGCTACATTTCGCGGTGAGAGATCGTTTGGACGCCCTCGGGGGCCGGATGCGGCTTTTCGGGAGAGAGAGCGAGCCACAGCAAGAACTCCGTGTCGGGCAACTCAGAGAGAGGAATACCCTGTGGAGTGCGACTCGGCATCACTCGCCCACTCTCGCATGCCATTGAGCAGCAGAAACGCTCTCAACCGCAATCCCCGAGAAGTATGCGGAGGCGGGCAGATCCTTGTCAGTCCGAATCAAGATCATGACCCCTTCACCGCACAACCTTGAAGCACTCTCCCCTTGCGGAATGATCACCTGATCGACCTCACCGGCAGTGGATCGAAACCACATCCCCATTTTCCCAGGCCCGCGATTTACAGCGCGGAGGGTCCCAGGTGCCTCGACGATCAGGACCGTCTCTTGGCTAGCGTCGAGGTTCACGACCAACCCAGATTGAGGGCTGCATGCTCCGACCAAAGCGATGACAACCGCAATGACCAACCATGGCCCACGACGCTTTGACATCAGCCCTGAGACTTCTGTGGGCCCTGAAGAACCGGTCCGATCCATTGATGCAGTCATGACAAGGCCGAAGGTAGCACGGCAACGCCCCTATGTGCAGTGCCCGCTGCCCTGGCACCTTCAGGCACGTGAACGGGTTGTCGAGAGGTACACCCTCAGCTCTTCCTTTCTCGATTCGCTAGCCAACTGCTAGCCTCCGACCATGGAGTTGACCCAGTTGGAGCAAGCGATCCTGTGCTGGATCTCGAAGCGCAACCCGCATCTCACGAAGTCCCTACAGTCCGTCGTGCCTACGGGACGCGAACACACGGGCGCTGGTCGGTATGTGGAGTTCGGGACGCCCGAGAGGAGGTGGAGGGGCCACGTGGATGGCCAAACCTATCAGGGCAAAGGGCTGGAACACGGCGGAGGGAGCATTCTCTGGCTCGCGGATGGTGAGCCCGCTTGCCTCGAGATGTACGCCCATGGCAATGACTTCCCGGAGGTCATCGAGGATCACGTTCTGGATCCGGGGTGAGGTAAACACTTCAAGAGTACCAACCACCTGACGACGGATGGGGAGTCAGGCAGCAGCTTGCGCACACCGATTCCAAATGCAGCGAGGCTGCCACGACAGAATCGTGGCAGCCTCGCTGCATTTGGAATGGACTTCGCAGGTACTGCTACCTGACTCCCTTTCCTCGTTACGACGCAAGCGAGAGCAGATGCTGAGCCCGCTTGCCGACGCGAGCTGAGCCGTTCTTCTCGACGAACTTCTCGAGCTTGCGCAGGAGCTTCTCGTCGAAGCCCTCCTCCGACAACTTCTGCTCGAGCTTGGCGAAGGCCTCGGCCGCCTCCAACTCGTCGTCGAAGCCGTCGGCGTCGAAAGTCTTCTCGAGGCCTGCGATCCGTTCTTCGAGGTCGTCGACGTTCTTGCAGCTCTTGGCGAGGTCCTTGAAGAGGTCCTGCGCTTCGACCAGGTAGGCGTTCTCGAGCAGCCAGTCCACGCGCGCGAACTGGGTCTCGATGTTCGCGAGGAAGGCGGTCGCAGTGGCCGTGGCCTGGCCTGCATCCTCATCGCCACGCGACTCCACCTTGCGGGCCTCGTCGATGGCCTTGCCGAAATCGCCCTTGGCGAAGGACTTCCAGGCCTTCTTGAGGGACTTGGGAGCGTCCTCGGGGGCCGACTGGGCACCCTTGATCTCGGACTCGATGGCGTCCTTGATGGCGCCGTGCATCGCGTTCGGGTTGCCCATCAAGAGCACCTCACCGGTGCGGGACAAGAGCGCGAAGTTCGGGATGCCCTTGGCGCCCGTGTCGAACGGGCGCTCCGAGGTCCACATGGCCCCGGTCCCCATCCACTTCTGATTCCAAGCGAACCTCTCGGTCCCCTCGCGGGTCGCTCCCTGGCATTCGACGAAGATCACTGCGAGGTCGTCACCGAACTCGCGGGCCATTTTGATGGTGGACGGCACCGCCGCCCCAACGCAAGGGCCTCATTTCGTGCCCCAGAACTCCACGAGGACCGGCTTGCCGTTCAAGGCAGCCAGGCTCTTCACGCCCATCGCGTTGATCGGCGCCTCACGGAATTCATAGGCCGCTTGGCTGCCTACCTGGATGGTGTCGCGTGTCGTCGCGCTCGAGGCCGCAACCAGCGGCACGGCGAGGGCGAGTACGACCGCATTGCGGATCGAGATCAGGGGGAACATTTGTGCTTCTCAGAGATGGGGACAGTGGGACAGGAATCAGGGATGCAGACTAGGTGACGATCAGGAGCCTGTCGAGGTACTGAATGCACGTGTGCCTGCATCGGTCCCGAATCCTCCGTGCAAGCCTCCCAGCGCCCCCCTGGTGTCCCGACCGGGCCTCCTCCGTAGGTCACACCTGAAGTCCGGAACCGTCGCAGAACGGTGCCCGCAATGAACGCCCAGTAGACCGGCCGGCCTTTCCGGTAGGGCGCAGATTCCGCGCCGATCAACGCTGCTTACCGAGTCGCTGAAAGCCAACTCATGTGGGCATCCGAGCCACCGATCGCCCGGAATATCCTGCACGGTCGGTGCCCCCGAGTTCAGTCCACGAGGACCTGGATTCAGGAGCACTCTCGAAGGCGAATCGCGTTCCCATGAATCCGATCGACGGTCCAGAACCAAGCCAGTCAAAGTGCATGCATCCGCTCGCTCAACACGTCGAAGCCAGGCCCCGACAACGCACCGCAGGAAGTCCGAAACTCCCACAGAATTCGCTACCAACCGCTCCCAGCACCCCCCACACCAGGAATTCCCCGAATCCACTTCCGGTCTTCTCCAGAACACACATTCCAACGGCGGCCCTTGGGCTTTCACCATGCTCCACACCCCTGCCCGCTCCCCCCAATGTGTACCCACAACGGTCATGTCGTTGTCCAGCCCGGATGTTCGGAGGCGTGCTCTGGCTGCAGATTCACCTGCGACGTCACCGCATCCACCAGTGGCTCAGGCTGCTCCTTCAACTGGACCGTGAATCGAACGGCCTGTACCAACCAACCCCGAAAGACCTTCACAGGGGCCATGACGGTGCCCTGCGGCGAATCCAAGGTCGTCAAGTTCCATTGCGACTCCAACGAGAGTTGCGTGGGATACGAATTGTCTTTGGACGCCCATCCCTGCTAGGGACTGGTAGGTTGAAACACCCTGCAGGAAAGAGATGAACGACCCCCGTCCCGCGAACCATCCTCAACAGGTGTTCCTCAACGAGGAGCCCTGGCTCTATGGAATGGCCAAGCGGCTGGTGCGGGACGACGCGAGTGCCCGGGACGTCGTCCAGGACGTGTACATGGCGATGGTCACCAACCCGCCCAGGGACCTCAGCACTCCAAGAGCCTGGTTGGCGACCGTGGCTCGCCGAATCGTGCAAGGTGGTCGAGACCGTCGCGCGGTTCCGCTCGAAGCCGCGATGCACGAGGTCGATCCGACTTCGCGGCCTGAAGAAAAGGTGGCCCAGTTCGAACTGGTCGACTTGATCCTGGCAGCCGCCTCCGGCCTCGATGAGGATCTCCAGCGGACGGTTTGGCTGCGCTTCAAGGAAGGTCGCAAGCAGGCCGACATTGCGCGTGAACTCGGCGTGGACGAGCGCACCGTTCGTGCACGCCTCGAGCGGGCCTACGAGAAGATGCGGGTCCAACTCGCTCCGCACGTCCATACGGAGTTCCACGGCTCGTGGTGGGCCTGGTTGCCCGCCCTCCTTCCTTGGGCGTGGCCGAACCGCGCCAAGGAACCGGGT
>TARA_R110002126_G_scaffold76182_2_pt1 | contig 12064 bp, 5 predicted proteins | sample TARA_R110002126 | Tara Oceans TARA_R110002126 (sample SAMEA4397536) | marine metagenome | biome: Polar Biome; feature: [DCM] deep chlorophyll maximum layer (ENVO:01000326); material: water (ENVO:00002006), including particulate matter (ENVO:01000060) such as... | depth 30 m
CTTCAACTTCAACTTCTGGTGCCGCTAAAGTTTCAAAACCATCTTCACGATCTTCTCTTCTTTCTTCTTGTAATTTTTTTTCTGAAGTTTGCCTTAATTTTTTATTAGCTGTCTTTTTTGCAAAATATACTCCAGAAAAAATTCTTTCGCCAAAAGCTTCAGGACCTACAACTGCACCATTTGCTCTTTTTGCAGCAGGATTAAAATTAAGAATTTTAATCGGTAATTCATCAATTATTATATCTGCTTGTTCTCTAGTTAATTTATTTGCTTTAACTAATGAATTAACATAACTATTAGTTATTGCTACCTCTTTATCTCCATAATTTTTAGGGTTTCTTATCCATTTATCAAACTGCTCTTTCGTTTTTATAGTAGCAGGAATCATTGTGTTAAGTCTATCTAATAAAGATTGAGAAGTTTTTTCAGATTTTGATTCTTTAATTATATCTTCGTAATCATCTTTTAACTTTTTAATGCCATCTTTACCTCGAACAACTTCAAAACCTTCTATTGCACCTTGCTTTATTGCTTTGCCAAAACTGCCTTTATCTAAAGATTTATTATAATCTTGTATAAAATTTATTACAGATTTACCATCTTTAAATTTAATTTGTTTCCAACCCAAATTTTGAAATAATCTTCTAAAATAACCATCAAACTTTTCTATTGCAGTGTTTTCTAGCGTTATAGCTCCTAATCTTAATGCATCAGATAAAATTGTTAATTTTTCTTCTGCTTGCATAGATTTGCCTTGATCTTTATAAGATTTAAATCTTTGCTTTAAATAATCATTTTTAAGTATATTAGGATCTATTTTATTTAATTGTTTATCTAATTCTAAGCCTAAAGACCTAGCAATATTACTACCTACTAATTTTCCATCAACTTCCGTATATAAAGTTTTAAATAAAACTCTATGCAAAAGTTCATGTCCCGCTACATTAAATGCTTTTACTTTTTTTGCTTGTTCTAAATCTATTATTACGGTAGAACCATCACTTTTAACAGCACCTTCTGCTCTGCCACCTTTAGAGTCAACTAAAGCCATATTATTTTCCGCTGCTATTTTATCAGCTTGAGCGCTTGTTTTAGCAACTTTAATATTTTCGCCTAAGCCTTCTTCCATGGCCATGTCTACCGTTCTAGTAATAAAGGCCGATTCTGCTATGCTTGACAATTGATTATCAATTGATTTTATTTGATCTTTTGCTGCTTGAGGTATTAAATTAGAATCTACATTTTTAAATTCTTCATTTAAATTTTGTTTTCTAATTAATAAATTTAAACTTTTTTCTCGCTGATTAGCAGAATATCCTTTAGGTATAGAATTTAAAGTATTTCTTACTTGGCCTAAAGCTTTTATTCTATCATTTTTACTATTTTCACTAAGTCTACCATCAGATTTTATTTTAGTTTCTAAAGCTTTAAAAGATTGTTCTAATTGCCCGTAATTTCCTTCAGAGCCCAACGCACCAGCAATTTGCATAGCTGCTTGTTTAACCTCCACCGTAGTTTGTTGTAACCCAATTTTAACAGAAGGTAATCCACCACCCATTAAAATACCCTGGCTGCTCGCTTCTCTTAACTCTTTATAATCAAATTTATTTTCTTTAGTAACAACAGATTCTCCTAATTGGCTCAATCCGGTTTGCAAACCTTCAGTTAATCCTTCTGTTAATGTAGTATTAGTAATGGCTTTTCCAGAATTAAGCAAAGCATTTGCTGCTGCTTTAAATTCACCTCTTACTATAGCTCCAACAGGTTTTTTAAGATTTACTTTAAGCAATTTACCTGCACTTAATTTTTCTAAATACCCCGCAACTGCTCCAGTAGCCACCGCAACACCTGCTTCATCTTCACCACTATTAATAATATCCATTAATTGTTCAGGAGTAGGTTCTTGATTTTCAGGTATATTAAATTTTTTTCGGGCTATAGAATTTAAATTTGTTATATAATTACCACCAATTTCTTGCGCCATAACGCCCATCCCACCAGCTACTAAAGCTAATCCAATTTGAGGTAATTGTTCTCCAATAATCCCCCCTATTTCTTCTAAAGTAAGATCTATACCACCATCATCTTCCCATATTTTATTTTGTGTAAAAGAGCTTAAATCTTTATTAATATCTTGAATATCGGTTATAGTTTCAAATTGCTCTTCTTTTCTTTCTCCTAAAAAAGAATTTAAAAATTTTAATGCGTTTTTAACGGTTATATTAGAATCTTTAATGCGACCCTGCATAGTTATTTTTGTGTCCCTATCAACCTTATCATCTAAACTAATTTCTTTATTTTTTATTTTTTCTTCAAGCGCTGTGATGGCTTTAGTAGCTCTTTCAGTAGCACCAAAACTTTTATCGGCACTCATTAACTCAATACCATATAAAGATTGGGTAACTTGTTTTGTAAACTTTTGTAGCCCTTCAACAATAGAATTATCACTTATGCCCTTATAAACAACTTGATCTGTAAACGGAATTTTAAACTCTACTTCGGATCTTTGTTTTTGTTTTTCAAATTCTTTTAATTCCTCCCCAACGGATGTAGAAATTTTATTTTTTATGCCATTTAATACAGCTTGATATTTAGAATTGTTTTCTGCTAAAATAGTTGCGGCTTGAACTCTTTGATCATAATAATCTTTATTAGCTTCTTCTAAAGTTTCTGCAGTTGTATTAGGATCATTTAAATTATAGTCTTCTATTATTTTATCTCGAACGCTTCCTTTAGCAGTAAAAAATTCATCAACTTGATTTAATATTTGTTTATTTGTTAAATTTAAATATTTATTATTTTTTATTAAATCATTTTGAATATATAAAGCTTTTTCTTTATATAAATCTATTGAATCATCTTGAGGATCATTAGCAGTTAATTTAGACCAATCCTGTAAAGCTGTTTCATAATTTTTATTAATATTTTTTTTACCTAAATCAGTTAAAATTTCTTTTGGTTGATTTTTTACAACAAAAGAACTAGTATTACCCTCTTTACTTTTATTGGTTTTTTTAAAAATTGTTTTTTCTTCAAACTCTGTTTCGGCAGGGTCAATTTGAGTATAGTCCAAAAAACCATTTTCCGATACTAACTCCGTATTTTCGGGTGCTACAGTTTCCCCCACAACAGTCGCATCCTTTCCCGTTGTAGGTTTTTTCTTTCCCTCTTTAGTAGGGTCAGTAATTACTTCTTCTGTAACTTCAGTTTCAGTAGCAGGAGGATCTATATTATATTCTTTAATATATTCCTCTACAGATAAATTTTTTTTATCTGCGGCTTCTTGGATTTCTTCTAAAGTGTATTCGTAATTTTTGTATTTATACATAATTAAAATTTAATTAATTTTGTTAATTTGGGAGTTGTGGTTTTATACCCCCATCTTTAATAAATTGATTTGCAAAAGCTTTAGCTTGCTCTGGGCCATAACCTTCATCTCCCTCAAATTCATAATTATATAATTTATCAATAAAGTTTTGTGCTGTTGAGCCCTCAACGAAAGTAACAGTACCTCCTTTATTATTAGTACGTGATACTGTAACTTCTGTACCGCCAGAACCACCAGTAGTACTTACAACTCGATAACCAGGTCCAATTTCACTTAAAGCTTTTATAAAATTAGGCTCTAAAACATTTACTAAATTACCATTTTCATCTTTTTCTTGTGTGTCTTTAAACATATCAATAGACCCTGTGTAAGTCCCACCTTCTGGGTTTTTTCCAAAACCAAATAAACTTTTCTTTTCTTCAAAAGTTTCTTTCCAAGTATTAGAATCTTTTTTGTATTTAGCTATTTTTCTGGTTAATGCTTTTTCACGAGCAGGAATGGGTTTTGGATCTATGCCATAATGTTTAGGTCTTAATACTCTTCTTGAGTACATAATGCCATTGTATAGCATATCACGCTGATCCTCTGCGCTTATAGCAGATCCTGCAAACATATCTTTTACATCTATTATAATGTCATCCTGGCCCTTTTCTCTAGCTTTAAGCGTAATTATTCCTTTAAGTGGTGGGGTTCCCGCTCCTTCTTTATATATTTTTTCGCCTCCAAAAATTTCAACATTACTTATACTAGCATTGTTAACACTTATTTTTGATTCCGTAGCTATTCTTTGTGCGGCCATATTATCAAAAGATGTATTAAATTCATCTTCTGACATTTTTCTAGCGCGAATTGATAGCCCGCCATCTTTATCCATTAATTCCGAAACACCTTGGGCGCTTGTTTTAATTGATTTATCAAATTCAGGGATAAGAGGTATTCGGCTTGATAAAAAAGATCCAGCTGGAACTTTATATTCTTCTTCAAAAGCCGGGCCAGTAAAAGTGTAAAAAGCAGCTCCGTCTTCAAAAGAAAATTCATAACTACCACTGCCCTTATCTCCTGACATAGCGTTATATGCGTTCCATAAATTTTTATCTAAAAAGCTTGCTCCACCTTGATTGCTGCCATTTTGTACTTTTTCCAAATATGTTTCACGCCAATTTTCTATTTCATCTTTTTGACCTTTAGCATATGTAAGAATTTGATAACTCTCTTGTTGAAGCTTACCAATATCCGCAACAGCATTTCCGTCATATGTTCCGTTCATACCAGCCATTTTAATTCTTGTAATTCCATTTACTCTTTGATCTAATTGCCTTAAAAGAGGATCTTCAGCGTCATATTTTAAAGCGTCTTTATAAAATTTATTAGGATCTCCAGCTATAGAACTAACTAAAGCCGCTTGTCTTTTTCTATTAGCAATAGCTTCAGCATTTTTAACTTTAGTATATGTGTCTAAACTTGTTGTAAAAGCCTTGCCTATACTTCCAATAGCTGCAACTATAGGTGCCGCCTCTGATATTACTACTGTTTCTGGACTTTCATAAGTACTTGCCATTATTTATTTTTTTATTATTATATAATTATTATGTGGTAGAACCCGGCATCTCCATTATCACATTTGGATCTACTTTGCTTCGTGTGCCGCTTGTACCCATTGATGCAGCTGATGTAAGCCCTGAAGCAAATATATTAGCTCCGGCGGAAAGTCCAGCACCCATTATATTAGCTGCATCAGCACTTCTTTGAGCTGCTACTTGCTGTTGGCCGGTTTGTTGTGCAGTTTTTCTATTTAATTGCTGCATCATTCTATTATCTTTTTCTCTATAAACAAACTCTTTGCCCTTAGCTTCAATATCTTGTTGTCTTGCCGCTTCTCCAAACAAGCCTGCTTGTACTCTTTGTGCTTCCGCCATTTTTTGTGATTGAAGTCTAGACTCGCCTTGAGCTTTAAGCTGTTCATTTTGGGCCTCTTGCGCTTGTATACTAGCTGCAACACTTTTTTTACTAGCAGCAGCAGCCTGAGCCAATGCGGTAGCACCACCAGCGCTTGCACCAGAGGCCATAAGAGCATCTAGTGTATTTGCTAAAGCTATATCAGTTTGTTCCATTTGAATTTCTGCTGCACCTGTAGCTACTCCCATATTGGCATATGAATTTGACAAATTACCTGATAAATCTGTTATCATTGAAGACAAGTCTTCCGCACTCTCATAAGGATTAATTACGGGAATATCATTTCTTCGCTCTTCTTCTAAAGCACTTATTTCATCACCTATTAGTTTAGCTCTATTTGTGGCACCTTTAGCAGCTTGTTTTTGTTGATGAGCCGCTATTGCTGATCCACCTACTCCTACCGTCGCACCTATGGTGGCCCCAATTATTATTGTTGATGCTGTTACTGCTCCCATATTAATTTATTTTTTTCATTAATTCAAAAGTTGGACTTGGGTCTTCTGTCCAACCTAACTTTTTCATTGTTTTTCTTAACCCATTACTTTTACCTATAAAAAGCATATATTTATATCCAAGTTTTATAGCCGTTTTTTCAGCTACATTTATTAATTCTTGTATAATTATTTCTCTATCGTTTTTATATTCTGGATTTGATATAATAAATTCAAGCCAACATCCTTTAGAATTGGTTTGAAATATAAATCCAGCTATTACAGGCTTACCCTGTTCTTCTATCATAATACCGCCAGTTGCATTGTCTGGCAAAGCATCTTTACTAGGCACAGGCCATTTATGACCTTTCCACCAAGATTTAAGCATATCCCAATCGCTTGTTAATATACTTCTAAAAGTTAATTCCATTTAATTTTATTTAATAACCTGATTGTACGTACTCTGAAGATACAGCAAATAATTCTTTTACTCCTCCTAAATCAGTAACATTATCTGTAGATACAGTAACTGTAGAAAAATGACCTTTAATACCAGTCATTTGTTTTCCAAATATAACTTCACCAGCAACAGCGGAACTATTGTTTACTATATTAGCAAAGTATTTGTTTTCTTTCCTATTAAAACCAGCATAGTTAATAGGTGGTATTAAAAGAGCAGGATATTGATTTTTATAATTGTCATAAGAACCCTCATTATAACTATATATTTTATTAATACTGTCTTCTGTATTAGATACATTATATGTTTGACCTGTTGCGGTTGTTGCCCAACCTGTGTTTACAGATCCTATTCCAGTAAAATCAGAGGTTATAGAATCAACTTGCCAACCATTACTACCTTCATAATTAATAGTTTTAAATACTTTTGAAATACTAACATTAGGATTAAATATAAACACTATACTTGACTTATAACTTTGTCCATAAAAATTATTTCTAGTTACCGCTTCGCTATTTTGCTTATATAAAGCAGCTTTTAAATTACCTGTAGAGCCATTATCAAAAGTATAAAATAAGTTTTTAAGACTTGTACCAAATCCAGGTTTATAATTATAAAAACTAGTCCATCCATTTACACTTTCATCAAAAGAAACAGTAAAAAAGCTTACGTTTTCTGTTTTACCTAAAGCATTAATAACATAAGGGCTATTAGGCTGCAAAGATAAAACATACTGCTTTGTATGTATATCCCACATTCCTATAGCTTTTCCAGGGCCATATTGATTGTCTAACCCACTTAGCTTATCTCTAAAAAAGTCATACATACCATATCGCTGTATTTCTTCAAGTCCGTTTTGAGATAATCTTAATACTGCATTTCTATCTTTATCTGTAAAGTATTGTCTAAAGCCATAGACGGCCCAACTTTCTGGATTTCTACTTATTCCAAAATCACCATTATAAGCCTGAGGATCGCCAATAACTAAATTACTAGTTGTAACGGTAGGGCTTCCTTCTGCTGAATATATAACGTTTTTATTTATAGGAGCTCTACTGACTTTATTTTCTTGAAATATAGTTAAAAAATAATCTTGAGCAAATAATTTTTGTATTGATCCGTTTGCAGGACTTAAGCTTTTGCTTATATCTTCACCTACATTAAAAACATTGCTTTGATTTATACCGGTTGTTGAATTAAATATTCCAGAATATATTAAAGAATTAACTCTAAAAGAGGCTGTGGTATCATCCTCTACTAAATAAGCTCTTGCGCCATATCCAGCACTTACGTTATTATACCCACCTCGAATTCTAGATTCTTCTATACCCCAATTTCTAATAACTGGTGTACCTCCTCCTTGGTCTACTGCAGTTTGAGGATAACCTACATTAACAGAATTGATAGTTGTAGGTATGCCAAACGATCCATTCCAAGCTGGTGCGTTAGCTGACGTTATTGTTTTTTTAAGAACAAAACTGTTAAAATATTTTACTTCTACTACTGCTCCTGCCATTTTATTATTATTACTTATTTGTTATGTAAGTTACTATTTTAAAAACTACTATTTAACTGTTTGTAACAGAAGGGATTGCTGTTCCCATTCTTTTTATACCAGTAGATTCAAAAAAAGCAGTCCATCTTCTATTACTATCAGTATATATTTGTGTATAATTGGTAGAATTATTATTTATAAAATTAGAAAATTCCATCCCATTATTAGCTACGTATGCATTGTCTAAAGCACTATAAGAATGCCAACCCGTACTTTCGCTCCAGTTGTTTGGACTCCAAGCTTGAGTTAAAGCTGCATCAGTATAAAACTGACTTACATACTTACCCATCCATTCTCTAGCATATAATGTTATATCTGGTGTATCCTGCAAAGCAGAATTCTGCGCGTTATAACCCGCAAAGCTAACTCTATAAGCATAGTTAGTTGCAGATGAGCCATTAGGATAATAAAAATCTCCCCAATCTATGCTATAATCAAACATACTACTTCCATACCAATCATCTACTGGAAATTGATCTTTTCCAGGCACTATATAATCACTTGTTGACCCCGAACCATTAACTCCATAAGGATATCTAATTATTAATCTATAATCTCCTAATTTACTAGAAGCACTATAGCTTTCGCTAGTTCCAAATGCAAAAGTTTTAGAGATAGTAGATTGTAAAAAATCACCTTGTTGGCTATTTATAGATCCTACATAAATTTGTGCAGAAGTGTTTTGATTTGCTCCTGGATTAGTATTAGTATTATCAACTTGAACTCCATTATAATTAGTTGCTGAAGATTCATTTGCAAGTGCTCCGCTGCTTTGTAAAGCCGATTGTTGACTTGTTGAAACGGTATTATAATAGCTATATTGATTTTTTTGTGTACCACCAAATTGAATAGCATTACCTTCAATGTCTGTTGCTGTTACCCAAGCATTAGCCCCCGCTCCAGTAGCTCTATATTGCAGTACAATAGGAAACATAGCATAAGGAAATACTGACTGAGAATTTGTAGAGTTAAAACTACTAGGAAAAGTATCATTTGTAAAACTTATATTTAATCTTATATAAGCCGTACCTGCGGTAAGGCCACCTTGACTTTGCGTAGCTCCTGTCCCTAATGCATTGTATTGAGAGTTTGCATATTCAATTTGGTTAGTTCCAGTGGAAATTGTTGTTGTTACTTTATTAAGATACCCGTCCGGACTTCCTGGCAAAGTTGTTGGTAATACAAGAGCGTTTGAGTTATATCCACCTAAAGTTCCATCCAAAACTTGATTGGCATTTGCATTTGTTGCATCACTTGTCCAATAAATGGCTAAAGAAGTACCTCCTTGAGAGTACATAGCATTACTAACCATATCTTCATTAGTTTTTCCAAAGCCAATATTAATTGGAGCTTCTCCAAAAATTGCAGATGTAGTAAAGCTATCGGTTGCTTCCCCCGCATCTTTAACTTGAATTGTAAGTGCATTTGCACCTGCAGGATTGCCTGATACAGTAATTACAGCAGTGCTGCTATTTATAGAAAAGAAATTACCAGCAGGCTGAGATGTAATGCTCCATTCCAAATTGCTAGTTTGCTGTGCAGCAATTATTGTACCATTAACGGCTGAAAAATTTGCTCCTCCAGTATTTATTGTAGTAACGCCTTCTGTTAAAGATATAGTTGATGGCTTAGGTGATATTGTTGGAGAAATGTTTTGTAATGTACCTGTTGCGCTTAAAGGTGTTGTTCCACTTAAAAAATTAAATGTAAAAGCTCCCTCTATGAGTGACGTTGGCCCATAATAAAATTCACGAGTTGTTTGTAAAGCCCATTTGTCATATGTACTGGGTACTGTAGGGTCAAAAGCCCCAACCCCCGGATATGAAACTAAATTAAAATATGTACCATTATTTCCAAGTTGTATATTAGTACCCGCACCATCTACTACAGAGACTAGAGTTAAAGTTCCATTCTGTATTGGAGCATCGCCACTCCCCGGGCTTAATAAACCAAATTGACTACTTACTTCTGTAGAAAGCGGAGTTGCTTCTGTTAAGCTAAAAGTATATCCATACAGCCCATTTGCTGTGTCTGCTGTGTTTGATTGTATTGCTGTATTTAATTCAGAAATAATACCCGATGTAGACGTTTCATAATAAATATTTAAACGAGATTCTACAGGGGCTGTTTCATAAACTCCTAAAAAGAAATTATATGCAGTAGCTTGAGCTGGGGCACCTCCAATTGGATTAGTTAAAACTTGAGTTATTCTTCCTAAATAAGGATTTGATATAGTTTGGTAAATATCTACATAATCAATTGGGGGAGTTGCATTGTTTCCCAAAACAAAGTCTTGTTCTCCAATTGTATTTACTGTATTAGTTGCAATCCCCGGGTTAAATTGTTCATTAAAAGTTGGAATAGCAACAGCAGTTGCATCATATTCGGGTGTAACTCTTCCATAAAGTTGCACGCTGCTTCTATATTGTTTTTGCTCTGGACCAACTTCAGATAAATCTCTAGGAACTTTATTTATATTATCATTTATTAAAGTAATAAAAGCTGTTGAATCTGCAGTGTCTCCATCCGGAGTAGTAATTCCTTTGGGATAGCCTCTTAATATTCCAGGCAAGTAAACATTATAATAATCCTGTTCAAATTGTTTAACTACAATTTTATATGAATACCAGCCTAAAGGATTATAATTAGAGCTTGAGGGAGATCCAACATATAATCCAGGATTACCAAGAGCAAAACTTTTTGAACTTGTTATTGCTGTATTAAATAAAACTTTTATAGAATCACCAGGCCAAGATGTAATAGGTATGGCAGTTTGATCTGTAGAAGTTCTATAATTATGAAAAACAGTAGAAACATCAAAAGCATCTGTATTTTGAATTTGCTGAGATTGATTTGAAGATAAAATAACGCTTGAAGATCTTCCATATCTATCAGCCAGCACTACACCTACTTGGTAGTTTCTATTTTGTTTAACAGTGCTATTTGGATATTCAATATAACTAGTAGTTCCTGCGGGTGCAGAAGCTATTGGAACTGAAAATCCTGATTTAGCACTAACATTTACATTATAATCTAATGTAGCTGGGGGAGTATGTTGATCTTGATAATTGCCATAAATAATTCTGTTTCCACTAATTTCTTGCGCTAATGCTTTAACAGGAGATTTATCAAATACTCTTATTAAATTTGATTCTGGTAAAGTTTTAAAAGGTTTAGTACCTTGATATTTATATTCTATAAAGTTTTGATTATTTATAGTATAATTAGTTAAACTTGCAAAAGAAGTTTGTAATATAGTATCAACAACTTCAACTGTTTGTCTATCGGCTTCTTTATATAATATGTCTATTTCTGATATTTTATATAAACTAGCTAAATTACTTGCTGCTGTTGGCAAAGGTATTTGTAATAATATTTCATTAACTTTATTTTCCATAAAAGAAACAACTGTACTTCTATATGCTTCTTTTTCATCTTCTCCTAAAAAAAATCCATCTTGTTTAGGAATAAAACAAGCTTGAGTAAAGGTTGCAAATGGCGAATATTCATTGTCATCATATTTAAATCTATAACTAAACCTAACAAATTTATCTTCTAAAAAGTCAGGATCTCCAGGATATGTTGAAACTACATTTGATGTTCCAACGCCCGTGCCTTGAAAATAAGGATTTAAAGTAGTGCCATCAGGCAAAGTTTCGCTAACTACATCATACATGGTGGTTTCATATACTGTAGGACTCTCAGTGCTATTTGCTTTATATAAATTTATAGCTTGAAACGGATAATATTTTGTAACTGAAATTTGATCTTCATTTGTGTAGTAAGTAGGATTTATATCTCTATTAGGATTTGCTAAATTTACATTTATTTTTCTTGGTTGATTTCTATTGTCTGTCCAAAATAATAAATTTTCTATCATATTAATCCCGTATATTGGGTTAGTAGTAGAAAAATTTAAAAAAGGACCTGTAACTAATAATGCGGTATCTCCGGTTAATACATTGTAAGAATAAATATAATTACCTGCTGCTGTATTAAAAGACGGGCTAGTTAAATATGTATTGTCTGTATTATTAGTTAAATATATATATATAGTATCATTATTAACATTAGTAAATTGACCAATAATTTGAGTATTAGCTCCACCTCCACTAATTGTTGCAAAATCCGCTAGTATTTCATTTCCTAATACATTTTCTAAAGCACCTACATCAGCACCTTCTGATTTACTTACCTGAATATTAAATCCTTGCCTGTATTCGCCCGAGGGGACAAGCCTACTGTCAAGATCTAAATTCATTTTAGATTTTATAAAAACATTTTTAACCTCAGCCATTTAATTTATGATTTAATCCATTTAGATTTATTTCTCA
>TARA_R110002126_G_scaffold291794_2_pt1 | contig 12049 bp, 9 predicted proteins | sample TARA_R110002126 | Tara Oceans TARA_R110002126 (sample SAMEA4397536) | marine metagenome | biome: Polar Biome; feature: [DCM] deep chlorophyll maximum layer (ENVO:01000326); material: water (ENVO:00002006), including particulate matter (ENVO:01000060) such as... | depth 30 m
TTAAAAAATTTTATTTATTTTATCTTCCCGTGTGTTTAGCGTCTTTAGCAAACATTGGCCATCCTCCAGTCTGAAGACCTGTTGCATTCGTTTTTAAAGCATAGACTTTTCCAAATTCGCCTTGATTTGCTGCAACGTAAATTATTCCATCAGACCCGATTGCCACTGAAGAGTGTATTTCATCACCTATTTTTACAACTTTATAAGGATTTAAGCCATCAGCATTTACAACGTGGAAAAAACCATTGGTATCACCAAAATAAAGGTTGCCATCATTATCAATTGCAGGAACAGTTTCTATAGGGCCTTTAGCATTATAAGACCATTTTTCTGTTCCATCTGGATTATAAGCAATCATTTTTTCTTCATAACCACCAAGATAAATTGTACCATCAGATGCTACTGCGGGTCCACCCTGTGCAGCCTTTTCTGGTAAAGATTTTCTCCATTTTTCTGTGCCATCTGGATTCACGGCTAATAAAACACCACCAGTAGCAGTTTCTCCGGAAAAATAAATGGTACCATCAGGACCAATTGCTGTTGCACTTGCTGTCCAAGTTCCATACTCTATACTCCATTTTTCCGTGCCATCTGGATTAATCGCATAAAATTTGTCGTTTGTAGAACCAATGTAAATTGTCCCGTCTTCACCTATTGCTGGTGTTGCATTAAACTCAGCACCACTTTCAAATATCCAATTTGGAGTTGTTAAGCTTTGATTAATGGAATGAAAACCTTGAGGACCTCTGCTATGACCGGCGATATAAACAGTTCCATCTGCAGCGAAAGTTGGAGTATTGTATCTAACTCTTACATCTAAATTAATTTGATTGTCAATAACACCGGTGGTAGGGTTTAAAACAAAAGTAGTTCTACTATAGTAAGAGGAAGTATATAAATTACCATTCGGACCAATTGAAGGAGATGACCTGATTTGATCTGATTTTTGAGCACTACCTTCAATAAATACTTGTTCCCAAAGTTTAGCACCATTTTTAATTGCAAAAAAGTCTGGACCTTGATTTTCTCTAATCGCTTGATTAAAACCGATAAATACGGTGCCATCATCTGAAACTGCAGGATTAGAATGATTTATTTTGCCTTCTAAATCGAAACTCCAAAGGGTTTCTGGAGCATCAATATTTGCTAAGGGGTCATCAGCAATTATTACTTCTTGTGAATACGCATCACTTTTACTTCCGGTATTGTCAACTGCAACTAATTTTACTGTATACGTGCCTCCCAATTGATAAAAATGATCTGGTGATTGATCTGAAGACGTTTGTGAATCTCCAAAATCCCATTCCCAGGTGGTTATAAAGCCGTCTGAATCTTCTGATAAATCTGTAAATTCAATTTTTTGGCCTGCTTGATATTTTTCTGCACTTACAGAAAAATTAGCAGCTGGAAGGTCTGTTACTGCAGCATCACCTACATATTCTTGTTCATCACAAGATATAATTATAATGCTTACACATAGTATGAGTGTTATTATAGATGTTATTTTATTTTTCATTTTTTTATTATTTTAAATGTTCTTTAACTAAAACAGGAAAATCTGTTTGTATAATATTACCAGCTAAATTGCTTATTCTATTCACCTCTTCATAGTTATCATCTAGAGGTTGTTTTGTAGTGTTTATATAGGCATTCATAAAAATATACCACCCTTTAGATTTTGCTCTAATTACAAAGTTTTGATTAAATGTTTGAGACTGAAAATGAGCCACTTTTATTCTCGTATCATTTTCGAATAGACTTAATCTGTCTTCGTTGCTAATTACAGGCATCGCTATTACATTTTCATCTTTGTTAAGAGCAGATTGCGTAATATTGACACCTTGAGTGTAAAAAATAGACTGTTTTATCATTCCATATTGTTTTACTACTGGATATATTCTATCAAAAGAAACCTTATCATTACTTATATCTAAATCAAAGTATATTTCACCTCTACCTAAATTTAGAACTTCCTGTAAAGTAGGAATCTGCTCACTTGTTAATATCCCTCTACTATCTTTTAATTTTAGTAGTTTTAATTCTTCTAAAGTATAGTCAGTTACATCTCCAGAACCATTTGTTGTTCTATCTAAAGTACTGTCATGCATTAGAACAAATTTGCCATCTTTTGTTTGTCTAATATCAATTTCAGCCATTTCTATCCCCTGCTCAATTGCATCTTGAATTGATTTTAAAGAGTTTTCTGGTGCATTTTCGTGATGTCCTCTATGAGCACAAGTCAAAATTTTATTATCCCCTAATTTTTCAATTAAAGACTTACGACCATCTATATTCTCTGTAAATGCAATAGTAATTTCTTTAGTAAACCTATTTTCAGTTTCGCCATTAGAAACTTTTAGCTCAACAGAAAACGTGCCAGACCCAATGGCAGTGTATGTATGTGTAGGATTTTTATTTACAGAGGTATTACCATCTCCAAAATCCCACTCAAAAACTGAATTCGTATCAATACCAGAAGATGTATTATTAAAACTAATAAGTTCATTTACAAAATATTCATTCTGTTGAATTTCGAAATTAGCAATAACCGAATTTGTTATTTGCTCATCTGAACTGCAAGCGTTTAGAATTACTAAAAAAAGAATTCCAAAAAACTTTGTATAAAACTTCATTTGTGATTAAGTTTTTTAATTAATAACCTGGGTTTTGTTCCATACTTCCAGGATCGCTATTTAATTGGTCTAAAGGAATCGGTAACAATAAATCATTTTGATCTATTGTAATATTTAAACCGACAAAACCTGCAAAATGATTGTTCATTACTTGCACTGGATCTCCCAACCTTTTTAAATCAAACCATCTATGATTTTCATAGAAAAACTCATGCCTTCTTTCTTTTAATAAAGCTTCTGTAAACTCTTGTTGGTTTGTAATTATTGCAGAAGTTAAGTTTGGTAACCCCGCTCTTGTTCTTATTCTATTGATTAAATCAAAAGCCTCACCGTCTGCAACATATCCTTTTAAATTTAGTGCTTCTGCTAAAGAAAGTAATACATCTGCATACCTAAAAACGATTGCATTATTATCTCCATCATCTACTAAGGTTCTACTGTTATCTACATATTTTGTAGAAATATATACTGTAGGGTCTAAAGGATCTTGTATAATTTCATTTCTACGTAAATCGCCAGCTTCGAAAGAATTTAATAAATCTTGAGTGATGATATTGTTTCCTTTGGAACCAGGATTTTTTTGTGATGTAAATTTTGAAGCGAATGTGCTGCCTTCTTCACCACCATTTACACCTGATTGAAACTGAACTTCAAAAATTGATGCAGCATTGTTTTCATTTGAAATACCAAATAAATCTGCATACGTGTTTACAAAAGTATATCCATTAATTGCTCTTAAAGCTGTTTCTGCATCAGTTGCATTGCCCTGTGTTAAGTGCGCTTTTCCAAGAAGTAATAATGCAGCACCTTTATTGGCTCGACCAATATCATTAGACTCAGGCAAACTGCTTGAAGCTTCTGTCAAGTCTAAAATTATTTGATCAAATATTTCTTGGACACTAGCTCTACCTTGACCAAAATAATCTGTAGGATTTGATGTTTCTTGCAGTACTAAAGGAACTCCACCATATAAATTAACCAAGTTGTAATACACCAATGCTCTTATAAATTTCATTTCTCCATTTCTGGTGTTTTTTAATGAATTATCCATATTAGAAATATCCTCTATTCTATTTAAAACGATATTGGTTGCCTGAATTGTAACATAAGAATCAACCCAAGTTTGTCTAAAAACACCATTTGTTGTAACTCTGTTAAATAAGTCAACATCACCAAAACCACCTGAATTAGAAGGCTCTTCTTCAAACGTATTATCTGATCTGGTTTCCATAAGAATATGGTAATTAAATGCATATAACCCATTTTTTTGAAGACCACCATAAGCTGCATTTACAGCTGCTTCTATATCTGAAGCATTTTTATAAAAACTTCCAGTTGTAAATCTATCTTCTGGAGCAGTGTCTAAATCATTTTCGCAAGCTGTAAATAAAACTATTACAACTAACATTACTATATATTTTGTTATTTTCATTTTTGTTATTTTTTTTGTTAAAATGAAACATTTAATCCAACTACAAAAGATTTGTTTAAAGGATAAACACCTTCATTATCACTAGGGGACAATGGATTATTATTATCTCTTTGTTCTGGATTAAACCCTTTAAAATTAGTTGAGATAAAAGGGTTAGTAGCAGTAACGTATAACCTTAATCTCGTTAGTTTTATTTTTTCTATTATGTTATCAGATAAACTATAACCTAATGTTATATTTCTAACTCTTAAAAAAGAACCATCTTCTATAAAGGCTGAAGAAACGTTAGCTCTTAATCTTTCACTTGATTGCGTATAATCTGGCCTTGCTAAAGTACCATTAGGATTATTGGTCGGATGCCATCTATTTTCATAATAATATTGCAATTGATTTGAAAAACCTTGACCATTAGTTGCATTTCTTACTGTTCTAGACAAAACATTTACACCCTGCACACCATCTACGAAAACATTTAAATCAAAGTTTTTATATGAAAATCTATTGTTCATACCGTAAGTAAAGTCTGGTAAAGTAGCGCCTAATGACTGTCTGTCATCATCGTTAATTATACCATCACCTGAGGTATCTAAAATTCTCCAGTCCCCAACTCTAACATCAGTACCACTTTGTGCAGAAGCATTTATTTCTTCTTGAGACTTATAAATACCATCAACTTGATAACCAAAAAGTTCACCAATAGAATTTCCAATTTTAGTAATATGTGCTCCATCAATAATTTCAGTTTGACCTGGGCCTAAAGCTTTTACAGTATTATTAATAGTAGTGAAATTGATGCTCGAATTCCATTTTACTCCACCTAAATTAATATCGGAGGTAGATAAAACAATTTCTAACCCTTTGTTTTCCATTTTACCAACATTTTGCAAAGACCTGGTAAAACCAGATTGCAATGGAACAGGTACGTTTAGTAACATATCTTCTGTTTTTGCAACAAAATAATCTACTACTAAATTCAATTTGTTATCAAATAAACCTAAATCAAAACCAATATTATTTGTAACTGAAGTTTCCCAAGACAAGTCAGCATTAGGGGATGTACTTGGTATTTGACCTACAGCTAAATTTCCGTTTAAAAAACCATTTAAATTTTTAAGAGTTGCGATCGAACCAAAATCACCAATTTGATCATTTCCTGTTTGTCCCCAACTGTATCTTAATTTAAGTTTTGATAAAAAAGAATCTTCTGGAAAGAAATCTTCATTACTAACTACCCAACCTGCTGAAAAAGAGGAAAAATTACCAAATTTTGTATTCGCTCCAAAACGAGAAGAACCATCTCTTCTTGTAGAAGCAGAAACTAAATATTTAGAATCATAATCATATTGAATTCTTCCAAAATAAGAGATTCTTACCCATTCAGAAATATCTTTTTCTGTAGTTGTTATAGCAGTTCCAGCAATGTTTGGAATATTATCGCTGTCCAAATTAGGAGCATCCACAAAAGTACGAGTTGAATTTTCTTTTTGATATGAATACCCCGCTAAAGCGTTTATACTATGTTTCTCTATACTTTTGTCATAGGTAAAAGTATTTTCTGAAATAATATTTTTTCTAACTGAAGTGCGTTCTGTAGCCCAAGCAACAGTTGAATTAACATCATTTCTGTAACTACCAATTGAAGCGGGTCTGAATGCTTCTCTAAATGAATAGTCATAATCACCACCTAATAAAGTTTTAAATTTTAAACCTTCTATAATTTGATATTCTAAAAAGGTACTCCCAAATAATCTAAATTTATTTCTTTCATCTTTCCTTCTCGTAGCAATTGCTACTGGGTTTTCTGTTAAAGCACCATCAGTACCACCATTATTATGCCATCTAATCTGTTGACTTATATTTAGCTCACCTAAATTATTATAAGGAGTAAAAAAGGGTTCAGATAATATTGCTTGCTGTAAAGGGCTGTCTGTCCATCCATCAACTACTCGATTATTATTAGAAATACTTGGTGTTAGGTTAATACCAAAAGATAAGTTGTCATTGAATTTTGTAGTTAAATTAATTTTTGCGATATATCTTTTAAAATCAGAACCAATTATTAAACCTTCTTGATTAAAATAACCACCTGAAACATACCAATTGGTATTACCAGATCTCCCTGAAACAGAAACATCATAACTTTCTATTTTACCACTTCTAAAAATATCGTCTAACCAATTATTGTCCGTTAAACCTGGAGTACCTGAAAGATATTTATCAAAGTTAGTAGGAATTAAGTGTCTTGAAACTGCACCTTGAGATAGTCTTGTATCATTGCTATCGTTTTCATTTCTATTCGCTGGATCTGCGGAAACGTAACCCCAATCTCTCGCTTCTTTAACGACTTCTGCAAATTGATAGGCGTTCATAAGTTTAGGTTCATTTAGCACCTCTTGAAACCCAGAAAACGTATTAAAATTAAAAGTTACCTTATCTGATTTAGCCTTTTTTGTGGTAATAATTATTACACCATTTGCGCCTCTTGAACCATAGATGGCCGTTGATGCAGCATCTTTTAAAATGTTCATTGATTCAATGTCATTAGGATTTATTGCATTGAGATCACTACCTTCTGTTAGGGGGTAACCATCTACAACAATTAAAGGAGAACCTCCCGCAGTTAAAGTACCTATTCCTCTAATATTTATCGTTGAACCTGCTCCAGGAGCGCCATTTGACACAACTTGTACACCGGCTGCACGACCTGCAATAGCATCATCTAGACCACTAACAGGAAGCTCACTAATATCTTCTGCTCCAACAGAAGTAACAGCTCCTAAAACTTTAGACCTTGATAAAGTACCATAGCCAATTACTACAATTTCATCAAGTGCCGCTGCATCTTCAATTAAAACTATTTTAAGAGTAGTTTTGTCTTTTACAGAAACTTCCTTGTTAGCATATCCTAAATATTGAATTACTAAAATTGCATCATCATTTTTTACAGAAATTATAAAATTACCATCAAAATCTGTTTGAGTGCCATTTGTAGTACCTTTTTCCATAATACTTGCTCCAGGTAAAGGATTACCATCTTTATCTGAAACAAAACCGGATATTGAAATTTTTTGCTGCTTAATAATGTCTGGAACAGTTTTTATCTCTTCTTCTTCAATTACTATTGTATTATTTTTAGACAATTGAAATTTTATATTACTTCCTTGAAAACTTTTTTCTAATAGTTTTGATAATAATATAACCCCTTTTTTGAGTCGTACTTTTGGAGTATTTTCAAATAAGCTTTCAGGATATATGAATCGATAGTTTGTCTGATCTTTAATGATTCTAAAAACTTCGTTAACAGAGACGACCTTGTCATTTTTAATTATAATTTTTGCTTGAGAAAAACTTTTTCCAGGAGAAAAACCAAAAATAGACGAACAGAGTAAGAAAATAAATGTTCTCATGATAAAAAATTGTAGCCGTTTAGGTATGACGCAACGGACATTAATAAATTTAATTTTCATAAATTTGAATTGTGTTAGTTATTGTTTAATTAATACTTGATTTTAGGGACGAAGCACTTTACACGTCGAAATGTTTTGCTTCGCTCCCTTTTTTATTTTAATACGATTACGTTTTCTTTTATGTCATAACTTTCAATAATTTTAAACTTTTTAATTGTTTCCATAATTTCTACTATCTTTTGATTTTTGTCTAAAACACCAAAAAACTTAATATTCTCTAAAGATTTATTTTCAAAAACCACCTCCATATCATACCATCTTGATAAAACTTTCATAATCTCTTTTAATGGTTTTTCTTCAAAACTAAATACACCCTCTTTCCAAGAGATTTCATTGTATACATCAACTTTTTTAACACTGAAAGTCTTGGATTTTAAACTATAATTTAATTGCTCGTTAGGTATCAAATTTTGTTTATTATTTTCTATTGATACAGCTACTTTACCTTCTACCAAAGTGGTATAAATATTAGCTTCATCTCTGTACGCTTTTATATTAAATTCTGTACCTAAAACATTAACTTCCTGACTTTTATTTATAACTTTAAATCTCGATCCCTTATGTTCAGTACTAGGAGACACATCAAAGTAAGCTTCACCATATACTAATTCTACTTGTCTAGTTTTTCCCTCTATAAAAGTTGTTGGATATTTCAATTGAGACTCAGAATTTAGCCAAACTTGCGTACCATCAGCAAGTTTTATAAAAAACTCACCTCCTCTCGGAATTGTCAGATAATTGTATGTGATCTCTTTTTTTCTGCTTATATCCTCAACATAAACAATTTCATTCCCATTACTTCTTGCATTTTGGGTTTTAAAGGCCTTACCTTCTTCTAGCACAATTTGAGAACCATCTTCTAAGGTGAGTGTGGCTTTGCTAGAACCAACTTGAATATTTGTTGGAATTAACACATCCTCTTGAATATTGTTATCACCAATAAATTGAGTAAAAGAAACTCCTAATAGAATAATTATAGAAGCTGCAATTGAAATTCTTTTAATAAATAAATTTCGTTTTGCTCTTTTCTTCTCATTATATTTAATTTTTATAGCAGCTTTGGCTTTATCAACATCATAATTACCCAAATAATTAGCAGTTAAATATTCAATTTTTACATACTGATCAAATAAGGACTTATTATCTTTATTTTTAAGCCAAATATCAAGGGTTTTTAATTCATGTACATTCGCCTCTTGATTAATATATTTAACAATGATTTTTTTTATTTCTTTATCTTTCATTTTAGCCTAAATTGCGCTTTCTGTTCTTCTTATATACTTATATTACGTATAATATAATATTACCCCTCTATTTTTATTAAATTATTTTTTTAAAATGAATTTAATGCATTTTTATCATTTTTTATTATTTAGATCTAGTTAATAATACTTGGTGCTTTTGCGAAAAACTATTTGATAGACTAATTATTGTTAATATCACTGGGTTATCCTTACTAACGGGTATTAAAAGTTTAAAAAAAGCTCAGAAAAGAAGATCTATTTCGATTTTATTGGTTGTCCTATGATTACTCTTGTTGCCAGTAATGTTTTGAAACATTTAAATACCTATTTCGATTTGAAACATAACATTCCAATTGCCGCTAATTTGTCTATTTAAATTCAAATCAGTATTGCTGTAATAAAGCAATTGCCCTTGTAATTTCACTTTATGCTTTTTAAGGTATTTTGTTACTCCAATACCCATCTCTTGAGTCTGAAGAACTTTTGTACTAATCGAATTGTACGGTGAAATAATTCCATATCGCCCTGCTACTTCTATATTATTCGCAAAAATATAGCTGAACTGAGTCATTATTCCTTCACCTATGTAAATGATACTTTCATCACCAACATTATTTGAAGTTATTGCATCATTTGCATTCCTGTTGAGATATTCAACAGCAAAGGCAGTACCTCTAAATTTCATTAAAAAGTCTACAAATGCACCACTTATATTTCGCTTTTCATACAAGTCATTCCCTATAGTTCCTGCCGTTCTTAATGCACTTTTATTGAAGTGATATCCCCCACCAATAGAAAGTTTTGGTTTTTTTTCTCTTTCTAAATCACCCTCAAAATAGTCTCCTTTGTTTATGAATTCTCCTAAAGGAAGTATTTCCATTCTTCCTGTGTAAGCCAACCCTGCATCAGAGGAAATTGAGTTTCTTCCTTCACCTGCAGTTATCGCACCTTTTAGACGATAATGGACGGAAGAAATATGATTAGTATAAACAAATTGTAATCCAAAATCTCGATCAATATTGAAGCGAGCATTTACTATAGATCTATCAGGAAATTGCAATTGGCTCGATGAGTTAACTCGTTGTCTGTTGCCTGGAAGTTTAGTTTGCCCAAAAATTAGTGATAAATTTGGATGTACTTGATATGCTACAATGGCATCTCTAATAATATTGGGGCTAGAATTTATTATAGAATTTTGATTATCAACCCAATCCATATCACCTCTTGAAAAGGACAATTGTATGTAATATGTTAGCTTTGGATTAAAAGCAAATCCCCGAAATCTTAACCTTAATCGCCTTATTCTAGCTTCAATTACATCCTCACTAAGATCATTTTTAGATAGGGTAGTATACCCCGCTCTTAATTGTGTTCGAAATCTGAAATTAAGTGAGAACAAACTATCAGCTGAAACTACTCCAATACCATTTTTTGTGTCAAATGTTGGTGTTTTTATTGATTGGGCTTGTAAATTAATCGTTGATAAAATAAGTAAAGATTGCAGCCCTAAAAGGGCATATTTCATTGATTTAAGCATTTAAATATTTTGAATTTTAGAAGACAAGTACCATATTAAATACGTATTTTAAAATGCTAACCCCCTATTTTTACTGAATTGATTTTTTTTTAATCAGTTTAATGCATTTTTCATTAAATTCAATTTTATTTATTTAGATTTGCTTTTAAATAGTTTAATAATTTTGAATTTTAACAATAATTTTTTCTTAGGTGAACAAATGAAGTTGGGCAATAACAAAGCTTATAATTTTTTGATGGACTCTTATTATCAAAAATTATGTTCCTATGCTTATACATTATGCCATGATAGAAATGCAGCCGAAGATATTGTACAAAATGTATTTGTTGAAATTTGGTCTAATAAAAAAAATATTAACCCTTCATTTTCTATAAAAAGCTATTTGTATAAATCAGTTTATAATGAGTTTATTAACCAATACAGAAAAAATAAACCTGTATTTTTTTTAGAAAAAAAATATTTAGAATCGGTAGATTTAGTTGTTGAAAATACTGAAGAGAACATAGAGGAGCTGATAAAGTTGGTCGAGAAAGAGATTAATAAACTACCTCCTAAATGCAGAGAAATATTTTTATTGAACAAAAAAGAGGGTTTAACTCATATAGAAATAGCTGAGTATTTGAATATCTCAACAAAAACAATTGAAGGTCATATGACTAGAGCTTTTAAAATTTTAAGAGAAAAGCTAGATTCGAAAATGAAAACTATTCTCTTTCTTTTATTTGGCTTTAACTTTGAAGAAAAAGAATTAGTTACTTTTTCTTAGAGGATTAATTGAAAACAAAGTACTCATAAATACTTCTTTTAGGAAAATTTAAAACCTAAATAGGAATCGTTTTCATTCTTTTTCCTCATTTCGATGAGCTCATCCATTTTAAAATTTAGTTGACTCAATTTAAGTTTTAGTTGAATAATGTCTTGTTTTGTGGCCTGTTTATTCTCGAATTTGGTCATTAAAGCCGTAATAATGTTAACACCAAAAACGGCAGCTGCTGCATTTCCAACTCCTGCTAAACTCATTTGTTCAATTTTAGTTTTCTGTGTTTTAGTTTTTTCTATTGTCACTTCTCCTACATTTGTTTTTTTGTTCTTTAATTGATGTGAACGAACTCTACAACTATTGCTACAAAACTTTTGTACTCCTCTTTTTTTTGGTAAATACTCTTTTTTACAATAATGACACTCATACAATCTTGTTTCCATTTGGCGTTAATTTTACGTACGATTAACGTCTAATCGCAGATTAATAAAAAATTTTTACCCTTTGTTAAAAATATGATCCAATAAATATCGAATAGCTTCTTCTCTCGTGAGAACAGTTTTTCTTTTTTTTCTGGTCTTTCTAAATATTTTGAAATCGTTCTCTAATTTTTCAAACAACAACAATTGCTCTTCTTTTGGAAGTGCTTTTGCTACTTGATAAACCGTTTCTGAGTTCATTTCTAATCTTTAACTTAGGTGTATTCTAAGTTATAGATTAAGTCAATAGGCATCTCTTAAAAATATATGTCTGAGTTATGTCTATTATTGCCTGTAGGTAGTGATTTATGGAAAACCTAAAATTCTATGCTCTTATGAAGTCAATTCTTTTAACTCTTCCTTAATTTTTTGCAGTCTAAAGTCGTGAGATCTATTTGATTCTCTTGGATAATTTCTCACCTTAGTAATTGGAATGTTGTGCTCTCTATTTACATAACTGTATATCCGTAAGTCGTCATAATCCTGTAATGTTAGCA
>TARA_R110002126_G_scaffold5071_3_pt1 | contig 12045 bp, 21 predicted proteins | sample TARA_R110002126 | Tara Oceans TARA_R110002126 (sample SAMEA4397536) | marine metagenome | biome: Polar Biome; feature: [DCM] deep chlorophyll maximum layer (ENVO:01000326); material: water (ENVO:00002006), including particulate matter (ENVO:01000060) such as... | depth 30 m
GAAATCAAATACAGGCATGGGTTTATTCCTTTTGGTTAGCTGATGGCTTCGGCAAATGCGTCCCACGACAAGGGGATGCTTTCAGGCATATTGTAGCGATTCTTCGCCATGTAAGCGGGGCGCTCGCTCGTAAACAACAACCGCTCGCCCGTCGAAATGCCGCGATTGTTGGTCTGGTTAAAGCCCACATCGTCTTTCTTAACGATGGTCTTGTAATTGGCGAACAGCACCGCGTCGGCCCACTCACGAACAACAGCGTTGCTGCGTTCCTGTAGCTTGGGCTGGTAGCGGTCATACGGTTCGACTTCAGGGCTATCAAAACGTTTAATCGTTGTGTGGGCAATCAGGATGACCGCCATGCCCTTGTCGTTTCTCAAGGCATTGAGGCCGTCAAGGATTTCCCGCCAACGCTCGGCAGCGATAAGGCTACCCTTACCATAAGCCAAGTCCTTGGCATCGTATTTCTGCTCAATCTCGCGCTGGATAATGGCTTCCAGCCAGTCCAGGCTGTCAATCACCACAGTCTCAAAGGCGTGGTTCTCTTTGTACAGGGATGCGATGGCGTCCATGACATCCTGAAACGATGTCGCCAGCGGGAAATGATCCACGTTAAGCGAGCCAAGACCGTCCTCGGTCAAGATATAGATGGGGTTTGGCGCACCGGCACCAAATGTTGATTTGCCAATACCTTCCACGCCGTACACCATGATGCGAGGCGCGGACATTGCGTCATTCTTGCGTATGCTCTTGAGATCAAAGGCCATTATTCTGTCTCCACTAGGATTGCGGTTTTTGCGGGCTTGGTCGTGATGGCGGGGGCGATTTCCCGCCACAGGTCCGGGCGGGTGGCCCGGATGTGCTTTAAGACTGTTTCATCTGCCTTTATCTCAGTCTTGACCGGCTTGTATTCAGTCGGCCATGCGGCGGTAATGGTCAGTAGCGCATCCAGGTCTGCCTTGTAAAACAGCTTGCCGGTTGTGCGTATTTTCAAGCCTGTCGGCAACGGTATGCTAGTCGTTCCTTCTTCCTTGGCTGGGGATATTTTCAGTATCTTGCTTTCAACATCCAAGCGCCAAGCGTTAGCGTTCTTCTCAGCTTCCTTAGCCTCTAGCCAGCGTTCGGCCAGATAGTCTAGTTCAGCTTGTTCGTTTGATAATTTCATGGCGGCTCCTTTCGTGTCCGAATGGCCTAGCACGGCGTTTGCGGAATCTGCAAGATGTTTTTTATAAAAAATGCCTATTGCACAAGGTTGGAATCCGTGCCTATAAAGCGGCTCACCACCCAAAGGGATTGTTATGGGACATATTAAAGGCCGTTGTGAACCGGCCTATTCCGTTATCCGCCGTTTCGGCGGTGTTACGCCCACAGCCAAAATCCTCAGCATCGCCCCTAGTTCGGTCAGCCGTTGGCTGGTTGAAGAAGGTACAGCCGGTAAAATCCCGCAAAACCACTGGACAGCCCTGATAGCCCACGCCAAGAAGCGCAAAATTCAAATTAGCCTGGAAGACCTTTTCGGCGTTTAAATCGAGGCAATCATGCGAAATTCGGAGTTCCTGTCTGCCGTTTACGGCAGATTGCGGGACGATTATGGCTGGACAACATCCTTTGCCAGTGACCCCGGTGAAGCCCCGCCAAGCGTTTGGTCTGGGTCTTCGTGGTCAGGCACGGAAAGCCAAAAAATTGTAATCAACAAGCGCGGCGAAGATAACAATTACTATTCTGTCGGCGTGATGAACGCTCGCGGAGGCAATAAGCGCCGCACCAAAGAGTTCTTTACCCGCTTGGCCGTCCTGCTAGCGGATGACTTGTCTGCCGCTGCGCTTAACGATCTGGTCGGCGGCTATTCCTACGCCTTGGAGACATCTAGGGGAAATTACCAGGTTGGCGTTCTGCTCGATCCTGCGGACCCCGACACGAAAGACGTTCTTATTATTGACGCTGTGCTTCAAGCCATGGGGGCCAGCGGTTACATCAAAACCGATAGCAGCGGCAACAACCCTATCCGCTATGCCCGTCTGCCAGTCGGGACCAACACCAAAAAGCGTGAAGACGGGCAATTTACGACTAGGCTGCTTTTTAGCAAGCTGGACGAAGTTTATACGCTCGCAGATGCTGTCGCGACATTCGGCCTGGACCTTGAGGCCATCAAGAGCGGCATAGCCGCCCCCAAGCCAAAGCCGGAAGGCACGGGCGATGCCGTCGATCTGTTTAAGGCCATCATCAACCCTAACCTAGAAGCGCGGTCATACCACGACCCGCTTATGAAGCTGTCGGCCAGCTTGGTCGCTAGCGGCCTCAAGCCGGGGGCAACAGTCAATTTGCTGCGCTCGGTCATGCTGGCCTCAAAGCCAGAGGAAGGCCCAGAGCTAGACCGCTGGCGGGAGCGTTTTGGGTCTGATTTGGTCCGCATGGTGCAGGGCGCTGAAAAGTATCAGCCCAAAGAACCGGAACCTGTCAAATCGACAAACCTGACAGAAACTCATAGCCAAGTTAAGGAAGCCACAAAGAACATAAAATGGCTGGTTAAAAACGTCATCCCGCAAGACGCTATGGGGATGCTGTTTGGCGCGTCTGGCACGTTTAAATCGTTTATAGCTATAGACTTAGCCCTATCAGTTCTGCACGGCCAAGAATGGACTAAGCGCAAGACGGCCAAAGGCGCGGTTTACTATGTCGCCGCAGAAGGCGGGGCTGGCGTGTCTAGGCGCGTTGATGCCTGGCACCGGGGTGTTGATGTGCCTGAGAACCTTTACTATTGCCGCACCCCGCTGCTGCTTTCTAGCAAGGAAGAAATCGGCGCATTGCGGGCTTCCATAGCCGCATTGCCTGAAATACCTGTTCTTATCATTATCGACACCTTGAGCCAGACTTTTGCCGGGGACGAAAACAGTTCCAGCGATATTGCAACATACTTACGGATGCTTAACAGCGAATTGCGGGCTGCGTTTAACTGCACGGTTCTAGTTATCCATCACACAGGCCATAGCGCCACAGAACGGCCCCGTGGGTCGTCTGCCATTACGGCTAACGTGGATTTTCTGCTTGGCTGCTATCGTAGCGACCCCGAAGGCATGAACGCCCGTGTCGATGTCACGAAGCAGAAAGACGGCGACTTAATTAAGGGGATGTATTTTGACCTTGATCGGCACGTTCTGGGCCAAGATGAAGAAGGCGACGAAATCACAAGCCTTGTTGCTAGTTTCCACGATGCCGTGGCAGCCATCAGGCAGAACAACAAAGGCAGCAAATACGAATCCTTGATAATGAGCGTTCTAGCAACCGGCCAGCGTGTAACGGATGCTGAATTGCGGGTTAAGGCCATGGAAGCGTTTGCTTGTACGGCGCAAACTGCAGGAACAAGCATCCTGAGAGCGACCAAAATACTGCGCGACGCTCAGAAGATTAGGGAAGCCGGTAGGGGAATTTGGGTTATTGCTGATTAAATAGGTGCTCCCCCGGCGAACCGCCAAGCCAACCGGGGGAGCCGCACACCGCCCCCAAGGGAAAGGGCAGGTGCGTTTATTCTGTAATTATCTCAGACAATAGGGCGACATATCCGCATATGTCCTGGAGGCTGTCTAGATGCTGCGGGCTGGCTTTTAGGCGGCTCATTTTCAGGTCTACCATGCAGAGGCAGACTTGGGCCGGTGTTACTTTGTGGCCTAGCGTGGCACTCCAGCGGGCCGCCGTGTCGCTTAAATTAGCCCGCGCGTCGCCATACACTTCGCCGCGCTCGCGCACGATCAGGGCGACTTGGGATAGGAAATCGGCGGCTTTCATAGCGACAACGACCCCGACCACGAACGCGCCCACGAACACGACCCCGACCCCGACCACGAACGCGACAGCGACTCCGACCCCGACCACGCCCCCGACCCCGACCCCGACCCCGACCACGAACGCGAACGCGACCACGACTTATATTTTTGTTTTAATCCGCGCATCATTTTACAACTCCAAACGCCTCAATGGCGGCGGTTGAAATATAAAGATCGTGGGGCAGTGTCTGCGCGTCTTTCCACGCCTTGTCAGAAAAAGCGCCCGTTTCGTAAACAATGGCCGGGTCCGACAGCTTCACGCAAGTCACGTTAACGCCAACCAGCTTGCCGGTGTAAATGTAATTCATGCAGAACAGCGTAATCCGCTGGCCCATCAGGGCTTCCAGACCTTCGCCGTCTTTCGTCTCAACTAGAACTTTCATAGTAATTTTCCTTTGGTTTAACGGTTTATTTCACTTTGCGCAGCTTGCTAGGTTGCTCGACCCCCGCGCTTTGCGTGTACGGCCAGCCCGGCGAAGATGCGGGCATGGGGTGCGGGTAGCGGGAGGCCCAAACTAGGGCGATGTATTCGTCCTGTGTGCGGCCCTGGCGCATTTCGGCCAAGGCTTCGCGGGCGCTTGTTTCTAGCATCATGGAGTTTCCTCTTTTTTAATAAAGTGGCGCTTTACATCTGGCGGCAAGGTATCCCATTGCGTTTGCGTCATAGGCGCATACCCCTTAAGGCCAACAACATACGCCAATTCTAGGACGGTCATATCAGCCTGTGGCTCTAATTTGCACATTACATTTGAATCCAATTTTAATTCAAACATGGCGTTTTCCTTTTGGTTAAAAGCATATATCGCAGGTGCAGCCCATCTTGCCGCCGCTCTCGCAGCGGGGCGATGCGGGCCGGGGGCGGCACAAATGGCAATCATACCACAGCCGGTCTTTTGCGTCCCAGCGGGCCGTTGCGCCCTTGGGCAGCGTGGCCCCGCACCGGCAGCGGGTGGCATGGGGGACGGGTTTTAGCTTGTCCATTACCGCCCCGTCCTTTGGGCGCTGGAAGCCCATTCGGCGTGTTCGCGGTCATAGCCAGCCGCCAGCCGTTCTTCTTCAAGAGCTGCGTCAACAAGCAGACCGCAATCACGCCACTGGCCATCATGGCGAACGCAGATAAACGTGGCCTGAATGATGGGCAGGTCATAGTCCATGATATAGCGAACAATAGCGTCAATAGAGGCAAAGCGGATGCTTTCGCCCGTTTCGTCCCATGTGGCGAAATACCAGGTCATGGCGCAATATCTAACAGTTCCGGGTCAAACCAGTCGCGTTGCGTTTCGCCGCGCTTGTTCATCCAAACGCAATAGCAGCCCCAAGGTGATGGCATCATAAACCACGCAGTTTTTGTCTGCGGGGCGTAGCAGGCAACAAGCATCACCGGCCCGCCGCTTTTTAGCCGCACTTTCGAGTATGACTCGATCACGGCGCACCGCCTAAAATTGCCGCGACCAAGTGAACGGCAAGCCATAGCCCCGCGATCAGCCCGGCCAGCAAGGCCGTGCCAAGGGTGGCATACGCAAGGCGCACTAGCCAATGCGGTACGGGCGGGGGTGGAATGTAGGTCATGCTTCACCCGTTGCCTTGGCGATAGCGGCGCGGGCGGCTTTGGCGGCGTGTTCTTCCGCTTCAGCGTCCCGTTCCTCCAATGCCCGTTCGCATAACCGCAAAGCCGCCAGCAAATCGGGCGCGGCCCAAGCGAGGCGGTCACGGTCATGGGTGCTTACAAAACCGGGGGTGTGTTGCTTAGTCATGGCGGTTTCCTTTCAGGTGGCGGTTAATTGAACCAGCGCGAAACAATCGCGCGGGGCAAGGCACGGCGGGCGGCAAGGCGGATTTTGTCGCCGGTATCGCAGCCGCAATCGTCGCGGAAGTAACCCCACAGGGCGGACGCTAGGACAGCGCACACGGCGCGGCGGTATTCGGTTGGGTAATAGCTATTCACGCAGTAATCCAGGCGCTGCCCATCCCATGACAGGCGACCGGAGAATGCCCGGAATGCCTCGATGAGCTGCGCCTCAGTAATGCCTGACAGGCGCACGGCGGTAAGCAGGGCGCGGGCGTGGTGAAGGTCGCGGGTGATACTGCGGACTTCAGCGGCGTAGGCTTTGCGGCCTTCGGTGTCGCGCCAGTCCCGCGCATAGTCGTGGGGGTTTAGGCCAGGGCGCGTGGCGGCAAAGCTGGACAGGGCTTGCAGGATATTATCGCGGGCGGCTTGTGGGGCGGGTTCATTAACGTATACCGGCTCACCGTTGGCAATTGCGCGATTGACGGCACGGGTCAGGGCTTCGCGGGCGGGATTTGTCATGGCTTTGTTTCCTTTGTTTAGCTTGGCGGGTTGTTTGTAGCGCAAGATTAGGGGCGGGGTCAAGCGGGCGGGGCGGCTGTTTGGGCCGCCCCTATGGCTTAGGCGGCCTCGCGGGCAAGTTCCGCCGCATGGGCAGCTTGTGACCGCGCTTCGCGCTCGTCGGGCGAAAGCACGGCGCAAGCTGGATCCCATGCCGGTGTTGCGGTGCTGCCATTGTCGCGCAGGGGCATGATAATGCCATAAACGCCCTGGCGGCTGTTAAACGTGACCGGCGCAGCAACATTGCCATTATGGTGAATGTGAAAATATCCCAAGTCTAAGGCTTTGGCGAACTTAGCAAAGGTTCCTGCATAATTACCGTCATATTGAGCCGCTTCGCCGCTAATCTTGTCAGGAACAATGCGCTGATATGGCGGGAATGTTCCGGCGACAGGGGCGCACATGCCGGTGATCGTGCCGGTAAATGCGAGCATCTGGCTATCATTCGCACCGGGCACGGTGACCATGGTCGCATAATCAGTGCCGCGACCAGGCTTAGCGCCCTTAATGAAATCGCTGGGAATGATCCAAGCGCCGGTAAGTGTGTTGGGTTCGGCGCTATCTTCCCGGCGGGAAAGCAGGATATGCCCGTTTGTGGCGGTGTAAGTGACGGTCGAGGCGGTCACTTCGACATATACGCCGCACAAATAGTAGCGCGTCTGCTCCGTTCCGGCGGCAAGATTGATAGCTTTCAGGGTGGCAATGTTGATCGAGGCTTGCATTGTGGCGGTTCCTTTATGGCAGTCCCGGCTTAATTGCCGCCTATGACGCGCCAGGGTGACGCGCCATAAGCTGCGATTAGGCGAATTTGCGGTTGCGGGACAATGGCCACATGATGCCATTGGAAAGCTCGCACCAATCGAGACCATATGTTAAGCCAAGCCGCGCCATGCGGGCCTTAATTGCCTTGGCATAAAGGCGGGCCTTGGCATGTTCGCGGTCTGTCATCATCATGCCGGGGTTAGTGGCATGGTTCCAAGCGGCGCAAAGGCCGAAAATGTGATGCCCGGCGGGCCGGAACTGGCCACTGAAATGGCGCTGCAAAAATGGGTAATTCATGGCGGTTTCCTTTGTGACGATTAGCGGGCGGGGTGAATGCCAAGGGTCATAAGAGCAATGGCCGCTTTCTCTAGCGGGGTCCGCTTAGCGGGGGGCTTGGCAATTGCGTTGACGATTTGAAGCTTTGTGAGCGGGTTTTTAAGCTGATCGGTCATGGGATATTCCTTTTTGCTTGGCCTCATCTATATGCCATCATGTTGCGGGCAGCGCAAGGCTAAATGTGTTTATACGGTGCGGCAGTGCGTCGCATACGGTAGCGGGTTACCGCATTTGACTATCGTGAAATGTTAGCGCCTCCCCATAAATGGGCCTGCCTGCGACATTCTGTCATGCAAAATGGGCAAAATGGAGAAATGCCAGCGATTGCAAGGGGATGGGCGAAATTCGCAAAAATGCCGCCGACAGATAGGCTCTGTCGGGCTAAAAATGGCCGCCGACATGGCTTTTCGAGTAAACGTCGGGCCTTGTCGGGTTTTGTCGGGTTAAATCGGCCCGAGGAATCCCGACAGACACAGCCCCCCCCCTAGAAGGGGGGGCGTGTCGGATCGCTGTCGGTGGAATGCCAGGGCATAGGGCAGGGCTTGACCCTTAAGGCATGGGGCAGCTAGTGCCCTTGCCTCCCGCCCGGCATAGGGCAAGGCCGCGCTCATACCATGCCCCGCCCATGCCCCAGCGCTCATCCCATGGCCGGGATTGCACAGCCGCTTACATGGTCAACATCGATGTTGGCTTTGGAAACATTCTTCGACGGGGTGGGGTCGACATCGATGTAGGCCCCCCCCACAAATTCGGCAGCCCTGGCCGACCTTGCCCTTCACGCACAAAATTTGCCGGGAAATCCAAAACGAAGCCTTGCGCTACCCCTACAGATTGACCCAGCGGCCAAATCTGCCCATAATCCTCAAGGATTCACCTAAATCTGGGCAAAAATGGCTAAAGCCAATCAATTCTCCAAGGGCAACACTGCCAGCCGTGGCAAGGGTCGCCCGAAAGGCTCGAAGGATAAGTCCACGATGAAGGCCCGCGAGATGATTGCGAGCTTTATTGATGGCAACGCGTCCCGTCTAAACGACTGGCTTGAGGAAGTTTACCACCAGGACGGCCCACGGGCGGCGTTCAACTGCTTTTCGGACTTGATTGAGTACCATGTGCCCAAGCTGGCGCGGAATGAAGTAACCGGCCCGGATGAAGGCCCTGTGGAACTCGTAATTTCGTGGCAAGAAAAGAAGTAAAGATTGAGTATTCGCCTCGCGATGCGTTCATGCCATTCCACAACCGGACGCAGCGGTGGGCTTGCCTTGTGGCGCATCGACGGGCTGGCAAGACTGTTTCGGCGGTCAATGACATCATACGGGCGGCGGTCACTTGCAAGTCGGCCAACCCGCTTTTTGCGTACATTGCCCCCTACCGCAGCCAGGCCAAGAGCGTAGCCTGGGATTATCTGAAACGCTTTAGCAAGCCAATCGCGAAGGCCGCAAATGAAGCCGAACTCCAAATTGATCTTGTTACAGGTGCCCGTATTCGTCTGTTTGGCGCTGATAACGCCGATGCTATGCGTGGTTTGGGTTTTGACGGTATTTTTATGGACGAGTATGGCGATTTTAGACCTTCTGTATGGGGTCATGTCATTCGTCCTACGCTTTCTGACAAGCAGGGTTGGGCAGTATTTGGCGGTACTCCCAAAGGTAAAAATCAGTTTTGGGATATTTACCAGACTGCTAAGCAAAATCCGAAGGAATGGTTCCTTCTGAGGCTGACGGCAACGGACAGCGAGATTTTGCCGCAAACAGAACTGGATGCGGTCAAGTCTCAGATTACGCCTGACCAGTATATGCAGGAATACGAGTGCAGCTTTGAGGCGGCGATCCTCGGCGCGTTCTATGGTGTCGAGATGCGCGAGGCGGCAGACCAGGGCCGCATTAGCGCGGTGCCTTACGATCCGGCTTTGCCGACATATACGGCTTGGGATTTGGGATTTCGGGACGATACTGCAATCTGGTGGTACCAGGTGGCCCGCAATGAAATACACGTTATTGATTACTATGCGGTGTCGGGCGCGAGTATTGAAGACATTGCAAAGGTCGTTACGGAAAAACCCTACCATTATGGTAAGCATTATTTACCACATGATGCGCGAGCTAAAACCTTGGCTGCGCAGGGTAAGTCTGTCATTGAGCAGCTCGCGGAGTTTTTGGGGTTAGCCAATATTGCTGTTGTGCCCGACCTTGGCGTTCAGGACGGCATTCAGGCTGTTCGCATGACGCTGCCGAAGGTTTGGTTTGACGAACTCAAGTGTTCGGAAGGCATTGAGGCTTTGCGCCAGTACGAGCGCGAGTACGACGAAGACAAAAGGGCGTTCCGCGCGGCACCCAAGCATAACTGGTGTTCGCATCCGGCAGACGCATTTCGTATGCTGGCTGTGGCATGGCGGGGCGAGACGCCTACGAAGATTCTTGCGAGCGAGCGCCCATTGATTGTGGGCAAAGGAAACACGGCGACGCTTAACGATATGTGGGCGTCACAGAAAACAAAGAGAAGGGCTAGACTATGAGTGGCGTTAACAATCCGTATCGTTATTTTTATGAACACGTCGCGGCGTCCCAGTCGGCGCAGGTTCTTGGCCCAACGGGCGCAGTTGGCGACTATCTGCATCGCCTGATCTGCACGGTCACAACTGGCGCGACTGGCAATGTCGTGATTGTCGATGGCACGGGTACGGGCATTCTTACGCATACTGTCCTTCCGGCCAGCGCGTCTGTAATCCCCGGCGTGTACAACATTGAACTCAATGCCGTGTCGGCCAATGGCGCGTGGAAAGTCACCACGGGCGCTGGCGTTGAAGTCATGGCTGTCGGCATCTTCTCGTGAGTAAGGCTGGGCTTTACGCCAACATCCTTGCGAAGCAGGAGCGGATCAAGGCGGGGTCTGGCGAAAAGATGCGTAAGCCTGGTGATCCCGGTGCGCCAACTGCCAGCGCGTTCAAAGAGTCTGCTAAGACTGCCAAGGACGTTAAGAAAGACAAGAAATGACCGCAGCATGGACGCGCAGCGAAGGTAAGAATCCCAAAGGCGGCTTGAACGCCAAGGGACGCGCGTCCTACAAGGCGCAGACTGGCGGGACGCTAAAGCCCCCGGTCAAGTCGGGCGACAATCCACGCCGCGCGTCATTTCTTGCGCGCATGGGCGGTATGCCGGGTCCGATGGAAAAGAACGGCAAGCCTACCCGCTTGGCACTGGCATTACGGGCTTGGGGTGCGTCCAGCAAGGAAGACGCAAAGTCCAAGGCCGCAGCAATTTCTAGTCGTAACAAATAAGGAACATCACATGGCTATCGACCCACAGAGAATGGCTGGCATTATGCAGCGTATGCAATTGGCGCAGGGCGGTGACGCGCCCCCGGCAGATCCGCAGGGCGGTGGTATGATGGCTTCGCAGGGCGCTCCCGGTGCGCCCCCCGGCGGCGGCGTTGTAAACTCCAAAATCTCAGGCACTGTTATAATGGCTCCGGCTGAAGGTCAGCAGGGTGGGCCGCCCGCGCCCGTACAGATTGATGGCACAATCAGGATGAGCAAGAGCAATGCCGGTGGCCCGCCCAACATGGTGCATATCGAAGGCGATGTGCTAATTGCCAAGCCAGGCGGTCAGGAAGCTGGCATAGCACCGGCTGGTCCCGCCCCCATGATGCCGCCCGGTGGTATGCCGCCGCGTTAATACAATATTAAGGAATTAGACTATGGCCTTGGAAAAAGTCGATTCGACTGTCCAGAAGCTTCTTAGCAGCATTCATAACTACAATGCTGAGTTTAAGAAGTGGGAAGCGCGTACCACAAAGATCATTCGCCGGTATCGCGATGACCAGGGCACTGGCACCGGCATGGCAAACGAAGCCGCGCGGTTCAACATCCTTTGGTCTAACGTCCAGACGCTGATTCCGGCTGTGTATGCCCGTATGCCCAAGGCCGATGTCTCGCGGCGCTTTGGCGACAATGACCCGGTGGGCCGCGTTGCGTCCTTGCTGATCGAACGCGCCCTTGATTACGAAATTGAGCATTACCCTGATTTTCGTTCGTCTATGCGTCATGCCGTGGAAGATCGTTTCCTTGGCGGGCGTGGTGTGTCTTGGGTTCGCTACGACCCGCACATCAAGCAACAGGATGTACCCGAAGATGGCTACCAAATCACCGAAGACATTGAAGAAGGCGAAAGCCGTGACGCGGAAGGCGACATCCACAACCAAACCGCCGGAACCGACGGTGCCCCTGAAGAAATTGATTACGAGTGCGCCCCCACCGACTACGTTCATTGGCGCGATTTCGGCCATTCTTGTGCGCGTACTTGGGAAGAAGTAACCCAGGTCTGGCGCTGGGTGTATATGTCCAAAGACGCTGTAACGGAACGCTTTGGCAAGAAGATTGCCCGCAAGATTCCGTTTAACAGCAGCCCTGATGGTCTGACCAAGTACGGCCAGGCGTCCAAGACCAACGACAAGGCCAAGATTTGCGAACTGTGGGACAAAGAAACCGCCAAGGTTTACTGGCTCATGGAAAATTGGGTCGATTTGCTTGACGAGCGCGACGATCCGCTGGGTCTGGAAGGCTTCTTCCCGTGCGCCAAGCCGCTGTATGCGACCACCACCAGCGATAGCCTTGTGCCGGTGCCTGATTTCATTCTGTATCAGGATCAGGCCAACGAACTCGATATTCTGACTGACCGCATTGACGGTCTGGTCAAATCCTTGCGCGTCCGTGGTGTGTACGATGCTTCGCAGCCCGCACTGCAGCGTTTGTTGACGGAAGGTGACAACAATACGTTGATCCCCGTC
>TARA_R110002126_G_scaffold291075_1_pt1 | contig 12026 bp, 11 predicted proteins | sample TARA_R110002126 | Tara Oceans TARA_R110002126 (sample SAMEA4397536) | marine metagenome | biome: Polar Biome; feature: [DCM] deep chlorophyll maximum layer (ENVO:01000326); material: water (ENVO:00002006), including particulate matter (ENVO:01000060) such as... | depth 30 m
ACGCCAAACAGTTCACTTTTTTTGACGTTATGAGACAGCTTCTAATAAAAGTCCAATGGATATCCATGAAACAATCAGAGTCTATTTAGCAAATCGATTTGGCTTCAAAGATCCTGATGAGTTTGATACAGCAATCGATAAGAAATTAGATGAATTCGTTTGTAAAGTTTATGACAAAGAATGGTACATAAATTTTCACGAAGTTAAAGTCGCTGGGTACAAAAACATTATACAACAAGGCCCAAGTCATCCTTTGTACAAAATAGCAAGGGGATTTAAAAAACAGTTCGATGAGGCGTCAAAAGTATTTCGCAAGGAATAATCTTTAATTAAATCAGCACGGCTCCTTGCATTATTTGAACTAGAAATGAGGTAAATATGTCAAAAAGAAAAACCAAATCATACGCTTTATTATTAACTTCATACTCTGATGTCAGTGCCCCTGAGAGCAACATTCATATTTTTCAAAGTGAAGAAGATAGAACTCAATGGATAGCCGATTTGCAAGAAGGTTCTGTTTATTCAAAAATCGATTTCATCTCAAAAAAGAAGTTATTGAAGGAAGTAGAGATGATTGAAGAGAGAGAGGGGATTAGATATCAGCTTCTCATCTATTGGGAAAATAAGCTGGATGACTGGCAACAAGTAAAGGTTCAAAAAAGAGAACAGCAGAATACAGGAAAACCGTCACTAAAGCTCACAGACTCCAGAAAAGCAAAACTAGTTCTCAATAAAATGCTCGAATATGCTGAAATTGGAGGTATGGAGGAGGAACATTGTGGAATGGTGCTGGAAGCGGTCGTTGACTGTTTTGATACCATTTGCATGGAGGAAGGCGACGAACTTACGATGGGAGGTCTAGTTCAGCAAATTAGACAGATCTTGGATGCAGACGAATGGGATATCAATAATACGCTTGCCACTTGACGATGTTAACAACTGCAAGATCGGTCAGGAATGGTAACATCTACGATTGATAATTCACAAATGAAGCTCCTTTAAAATCCTGAACTTTCAATGCTCTTGAGCGGTGAGTTCACAAAAGGACTCCTTGGAATATCCAGAGACACCATGCAGTCTTCTGATTATCGATTAATAACAACAATGTAATTGATCTGATTTCGAAAAACTGTTCACAGCAGAAAAGGCTTTAAGCATCGTATTTATTACTGGTAACTGAATCGTGCTGGAGGTATGTGGTAAGAGGAGCTTGGGTCAAACCAAGCTCCTCTTTAATTCAGTGCATCACTTTTATCTGGATCACTGGGGGGAGGCGACCATTTTCTATTGCGACATCGGTCCGGTTCAAAGGCAGTGACTCAATACGCTCTCCGTCACACAGGACCAGTACAGGACCAAACACATCCTTTCAGGAAATTCAGTCCTGCACTCATTGGACAGCCACAAGTCAACAGGGCAGAAGAGTCACAGCAATATGTGATACAGCACAGGTCACACTCCTGTAACTGTTGTGTTTTGCCGGTAGTTAAAGAAGGTAAAAAACAAACCGCCAAAGGCGGGAAAACCTCGTCGCCGCTTACGAGGTTTCTTATTTAGGTTTGTTACTTCTGGGTTACTTATTATTTACTTAATGTGTGACTTTATGCATCGCTTTCAGGATAAAATGCATCATCTGCATGAAAATATGCATCACTTTTTCAGGAAAAAAAACATCATTATTTGGAAAAAATGCATCACCCATTCATACATAGAAATGAAGCATCTTACTGCACAAACAGAAAGGAAACATGGATAAGAAGCTAAAACAAATTGCATTTCTGAAACTGCTGAGGATTCCAGAAAAGAGCATATTCTGCGATCGGCTTGAAAAGGAACGACGCAGTTCGTTATTTCACGAACGTCTTGTGTTCAGCCATCTGGGGTATTGTGATCGAGTTGGCAGGGCTGCTTCAAAAAGACAGATCGCAGAGGAAACTGGTCTGTCTCCAAGGACTGTAGATAAATCGCTCAGTGCATTGGGATCAATGGTCGTTATTAATGGTCAAAAAAAGTGGTCGCCGGTAACACCAGACACTGACTGGTTTGGTGTCTTGCCAAATCCAGATGGCGATCACTGGTATGATAAATATCAATACATCAAATTATACCTGCCTCGAAAAGGGGCGTCGTTCAAATACGACAAATTAACCAAACGTTTCGGTCTGTTTCATGCTGCCGTTTACTCACAGTTAATAAGCCTTCCGTCACCATATACCAGTGAGACAGGGCTCAGCACGTTGCTTAATGGAATCAACCGAAAAACAATCGGAACTGTCCTCAACGATCTCGATCATCTTGGTCTTGTTAACCGGGAAAAAGTTGGTAATCGCATTAGGGTACAGTTATTGCCTTTGACAGACAATCATCTCTTATTATTTCGCCCAATTCCCAAAGGCGAAAAAATAGAAGTGAAACAGCCAAAACCTCCTGCAGATCCTAATAATTATGAATTTAAAGGTGATGTGTATGATGACTGGAGAAAACTCTGTCAGGGACTGATGCCACAAATCTATGCCGAAAAAGCCATTGAGATCTCAGTTGAACTCATGGAAAGCTATGACTGCTTTCATGAATTCTTAGTAAACACAAAAAAATGGCACGAGGATAACCGGAAGAAGGGCAAGGTCACCAGAGGCAATTTTGGGAGATTCTTTGTAGTTCTATATGAAGCAAAACAAAATAAACGCATAGAAGACGAAGAGAAAAAGAGAAAAACTCAAGAACTACATGAATACTGGGAATCAGAAGAGTATCAAGCACAAGTCGAAGCTGAGGAGAAAGCAGCGGCGGCTGATCCTCTCCATAAAAATCATTTATTTGGTGTTGACAGTATAACTTCGAGGGTTTGTTTTGATCCAGACAATTTCTTTAAAAATCAACAAGAGGCCCAACGCCTAATTGATCAATTTCACAGACACATTATGAATCTCTACCTTAATGAGATCGAAGCGAGAAATCTAAGATTAGAGTCCAGCAATATTGCCAAAAAATATCTTTGCTACGCCCTTATACCATTCAACGATCACTATAATTCTGATTCACGGGCACCAGAAATTGAATTTATAAATACTATCAATAGGATTCTAAAAAAGCTTGAAATGGATGAATTCAAATGGGTTAGCAAAAAGGAAAAAGCCAATGAGCAGCCGAGCACAAGTTCTTAGGGGTGACATGATTGAAATCCAGTCAGACGCTGGTGACCGTCTGATTCTCACCATGGATGAAACCCGGACATTTCATAATGAGATCGAGTACAATCTGCTCTCAATTTACCCAGAGGCTCCGGTTGATCTCGATTACTGTCACCGAATAGTAGTGAATGACATATCGCTCACAATTCAAGATGCAGAACAACTCGCTTCAAGACTGTTTTTCCTGATTTATTCTCTGGAAGCGAAACTAACCGATTTAGAAAAAGTTAATTGGCTTAAAGAAGGATTCTGAAAACAGAAAATGATCTCCGCCGCATAAATAATGTATGCAGCAAAATCCACTTTATAATACAACAAAATGGCAGCGTGTCCGTGAACGAGTTTATGAACGGGATCATGGACTGTGCCAACTCTGTGGACGACCGGGAATCGATACCCATCATCTGAGATACGATCAAGGTTTTTTCAACGAAGATTGGCTCATTCTGGTCTGTCGTCGATGCCATGACATCTGGCAGGGGAAAGTTCCACATCACATCGACGATGAGAATGAACTGAAACCGGTATTGGATCGGATTTCTGAAATTGCAAGGGCACTGGATGGGATTGAATGTGTTTATGATATTTCTGGTGGTGGCTGTAAGTGGGTTCCACGAATTTTGACACCAAGTTCTACTGATTTATTATAAGTTGCTATGGCGAATTAATGCCCCAGAATCATAATCATTAATCGAATTCTATTTCTGGATAATAATAGCTCGCAATTATTCGAACTATCATTTGATACGCCCCTAATCGTCCCCCTGTTTGAAAAGAAACATTCTCCCATGGATCTCTCATGATCCATATACGAATCGTATTATTATCTCTAACCTCGGCAGCCTCAGCTAATAAACGAATCTGTTCAAATACTTCGCCAGAAGAATTTGTCGCTCTACTTATTAAAAGTGCACATGTAATAATAGAACGAAAAATACGATTTTCATTTACAGTTTCTCTTATACACTGCCATTCGAATTCATTTGTCATCCTACAGAAATGATTATTCATATGTCCGAATTCCTCATCAGTCATGTTCTCTATATGATTCGCAGCATCTTGCTGAGTTAAGTATGAACAGGCATCCGCCCATATTTCATCAGAAAGCATCACCTTTCGAAGTAATGGGAGTGCAGAGTGATTTAACAGCCAATTGGAAATTACTGTTTGAGGATCTAGTTGTAGACGAATGACTTCTCTTGCTATGAGACGAAGTATGGTCAACTTGTAACGAGTGGACATAAAAAAATTATATGCCTGCATTTTTCGGTTGAGATTATCGCTTGTAAGATCTGCCGAAATGCCATGGACATACAGAGAACGAGCAACATAGAGGCCAAAGAAGAATTCGTTGAAGCCCGTTTCATTCCCGTAGATATTGCATAACATTTCAGCAAATCGTTCACCTACACCTCGTTGCGTACTGTCTAAGTTAAGGGCTGCTTCTATGGCCCCACAATATAATGCAAAATCCTCAGAAGGTGGTGACGTAAATGTATCAGAAAATTGAGTTCGAAAATATTGACGTACTGCTACGACTAATCGATCGAATGGATCAAGATTAAATCGATTCTGTAATTCAATATTAGAACCTGATCCCTGATTGACCTGATGTGGAGTAAGATTGCCTCTAACTGAGAGAGGTGGGAAAAGAATGAGACTATTCGGTGATTCAAGTATGTCACCGTGCTTAGTCCAGTATGAAACAAAGCTGCTGTCTTGTGTAACAGATTCATTTACATTTAAATAGTGATATGTGAAACACTCAGAAGGTATCCCAAATTTAGTTCTATCACATAGAAAATATAAAATCGCAACAATTTCATCGATGTGTCTTCTTAGATACTCCTCGTCCTCACTGTGGATAATCGTTCCGTACAAACAATCACCAGCAACGTCGGAATTAACACGAGGAAATCGACGATGAATTTTTAAGTGTTCAGGTCGTTCTACACCGAGCTGGTCCTGCCAGTTCTCTTCTGAATCTTCAAATATAATTGCATTTCCAATTTGCAACTCATTCTGGCCATTCGAGGTGAATGCAAGCCTACAATATGGCATCCAATAAATTATCATTTTACAGGTTGCTTTCTGGCAATGATAGAAAATATGAATACATTAGCCATAAATACAAGTTCATTTAAGCATGAATTGAAGAAGCTGTGTTCATGGGGCTATTTATACTTTTGCTTCGACTGGTGCTCCAGCCAGTTCCCATGATTTCATGATGTCTTGGCATAGATAGGCCATTTCCGGGAAAAACATAATATCTGAAATCCCAGTAAGCTGAATTTCTTCTCGGATTTTCAAGATGTGTTTTTTAGGAATCACAATTTTTGCTAAGCGTGGTTTCTCTTCTGCTGCCAGCATGACTTCGAGCGGTTTATTTATTTTCCCATGCATTGTGAAAACACCTCGCTGAGCAGTTAAACGGCGATTATTATGGTGAGGCATTAAAGCAATTGGCTTCTTCGGAAATCGATCTTTCTTGTAAAGTTTTTTTGAAAAATATCTAGCGATTTTTCGACGATCATATCGAAACACTTCTTTTTTACCTTTAGACCACTGATTTAAATACCACGGGTCAAGCATCCATACCACTGCATCTGCATTGGGCTTACCACCTTTTCCCTGCCAATCACCTACGGCAAAATATAAGCCAACCAATGATGACTCAGACCAGTCAAGAAGTCTGGTCGGAAGCCCGTAATGTTGCATCAGAAAACTCCACTCCCAGAGGGATTGTGGTTGCCGTCCTTCCAATAATGGAACAGCCCGTCGCTGGAATTCATCTTGAAGATCGTCTTCGTCGATACCTTTTGCTCTTTTTCCAAGACGGTACCAACCGGGAAGTAGCGTGTGATTCACACTGCTGAGCCCTCTGAACCAAGGATCGATGAACTTTTTCCTCGTCTCCCACGATTTACGGATTTTCATTGAATGCGATAAATAATCCGAAAGCGACTTAGCAATAAGAGTAGTAAATACTGTTTTTTTACTCATCACAGTGAGCCCATTTTAGAACTTTTCATACTTGTTTTACTGTTTTGCATCGCTGACATGGTGCTAACTTCCCACCAATTTCTTTTGATGCCCATTCACTGAGATCATCTACATCATTGGAACATACTTTGAGATAGTCTTTCGTTTTCCAGTTTGATCGCTTTGGATAAATAATGTCGCTACAGGATGGTCGAAGCAGAATGAGATTCTTAGGAGATGGTGAATTTAAGAAGTTCACAAATACCCCATTTAAATTTCCATTGATCCAGCTTAGATAGTGTTCGTCGTCATTAATAATGCTCAGGAAGTAATTCTCCCAGACATAGTATCAAAACAGGGTATTTTCCAGCTAATCAGTATTTGTACCATCAGAGTCATCCGGTCCTAGCTCTTGGTCGATTTTTATCTTGATTTCCTCTAGGTTTCCCTTGAAATTTTTGTCACCAACTTTTGCTCTACAACTGACGATTGGCTGAATAATTCCACCAACTTTAAAACTACCAGTTTTTTCACAAGTGATTGTGACGCCTCGATATTCCGTCATCATGTTCTCCATATTTGATTTTAGTAAGTTTTTTTCCTCACAAACTCATCCCGGCACCATTCACTCGCAACCACTGCTTACACTCCAATTAATCTGGCAGAACCTTATCTACTTCGTTGCCAAACACATCAGTATGATTACCAAAGATGAAAGATTGTGTTTTTGAATATCAATCCACAAGCAGGCAGTGTACACTATTTAGCATAAAAGTACACACATGTAACTGATTTAGGAGTTGAGGACCAGAAATGCACCAAAAGATGCTGTTCACGATGATTTGCTTTGTATTGTCTTCGCACGCTTTCGGGGATGATTTAAAACCGACAGATCTCAAGCCTACCGATGAACAAGACAAGCAGGTTGAACAATCTCCAGCCATAGGACAGAGTCATGGTTCAGACACGACATTGAGCGATTGTGAAGAAGCTTATAATAATGAGGTTACCGAACCGACTTCTGAAACGGGGAGCGGGAAGGTTGGATATTTTTTAGTTTTTGCTACATCAATTTTCACTTTGTCACTGGCCCTATTTGGTGTGATGCATGAGGAAAAATATCGATCAAACACGAGCAGTCGTTCCAATTTATTGGAACTAAATTCGAAAGGTTATTTGATAGTAATTGTCTCGGTGCTATTGGTAGTGGTTGGTTTTTCCTTTCAGCTCATGGAAATGTTAGACCAACAGAATCAATTGGAAATCGCACAAAAAGATCGTGATGAAAAGAAAAGAGAATTAAGGTTAGTTGAATGCAAGCTTACCGCCCTTAGAGATAGTTATGATAAGAATTCTATCAGATCAAACTTGGGTCAATTTATCGAAATTAAAAATGAATTAAATAGCTTGATACCAAATCTTGAGGGGCATATTGAACACATCTTCTTAATTGGGAAGACGCCACGTTTTCCAGAAGGATATCATCAATCAAATTTCTTGGCTAAAGATTTTCAACAAATGGTCGCTTACTTGGTTAATTCAGACGATGCCATACATGTAAAAAAACTTGTATTAAATACTGATCATCTCACATCAATAGCAGGTATACAATCTTTAGAAAATCTTGAACATCTCCAATTAAGTGTAATGAAAAATATTGAAGATACAGAACTATCCGATCTTGCAGGTTTAAAAAATCTAAAAGTTCTTAGTATCTATGAAACCAACCTCACTGGAGAATGCCTCAGCTTTATTCCTGATGACAATAAAATTGAAAAGTTGGTGTTCTCAAATTCAAAGTTCAATTTAGCATCGCTTGAACATTTGAAGAAATTAAAACATCTCAAAGAACTTAACCTTTACCATAATAATTTTAAGATAGATAAGAGTAATTTTGATCAACTTTCCGACGCAATATTGGAACTCGAAGAGCTTGATCCTCTTACGATTACCACAGGAATTGGAACTGTCATCGGAAAAGAACATCTTCAAAAAATCAAGGATCTAAGAGCTGAAAAAAAATAAGGCTAATTGAATACCGCTAATTTGGATGACATCATTAATTCTCATGCGTTAAGAAATGAGTGGTTTCGTGGTAAATGAAATTGTGATTGAAATCACCGATTTTGAACCAGCAAGATTCAGTTCAGATCTGGGATTACCATCTGTAGATGCCTCGATTCTGGATGACGCCAGTTATGCTGTCAGGCAGGAGTTCCGAAACGAAGCAAAATTGAAAAGGCTTATTTGTAAAGCGATCAGCGTCCTGTCCGAGCAGGGGCGGGGAACAGTTTACGCAATTCACTTGGATGTTTCGCTTGAGTCTGATTGGACGTGGGAGGGGGCCTTTGCTTTTCGACCCCAATCACTCGTTGACAATGAAGATTCTCCTGATTTCTATCATGAGAATATCGCTCACGAAAACGAAGCTCTGTGGTCCGGCGAAATTGTAGAAACAGATGAGCAAAATAACTGTCTATTCATCACACTGGAAAATCCTGAGCATCCTCCACAAGCAGGAGCTTTCTTTGTTCGACCTTTCGAATTTCTTTCAGTTCTCGATGCGGTCTACAACGAACCTGAATTTGGAGAAGTCAGGAATGAGTTACCAGCCAGATTAGAAGCAACTAAAGGTAATGTTCATCCACAAATTGCAGAAACATGTTCAGAAGGACTTCCATATTTAAACAACTGGTGGAAACACTCTTGGAGCATTCTATGGGGGCCTCCGGGGACAGGTAAGACATACACCACTGGATTGCAAATCGCATCAATATTGGATGATCAGACCGAGCGTATTCTTGTTGTATCAACAACAAACAGGGCGACTGATGCTGTCGCTCTCTCGATTGGTAATGCTGTAATTGAATGTGAATCATCTTACTTGGAGAATGGAGAGATACTTCGAATTGGCAAGGGGGCTTCTGCCCAGAGGTTCAAAGCAAATGATCTGGAAGAACTGTTGGAAGGCACTGAGTCAGAATTACTTTCAAAAATTGAAAGACTGACACAAGATCTTAAATCAACTGAATCCTCAGATGATAAAGCATTTGCCAGAAAGCAAATCTCAGAACTGCGATCGAAAACGAACGATCAGAGCAAGCTCATTTTTTACGATCCAGATGTGCGTGTCGTTATTTCAACGGCTTTTAAAGCAATGAGTTTCCTGAATGATTCCACAATCAGGAAACTGATTGAAAATGGTGACGCACCATTCACAACAATTTTCATTGATGAAGCTGGGTTAATTTCCCGCACTGCGGTTGCTGCATTATCTTTGCTCGCAGCAAAAAGAGTTGTTTTAGTCGGTGATTCGAAACAATTAGCTCCAATCAGTCGCATCACTCGAATACTGACAACTCGGCAGCAAACATGGCTGGCCAGCAGTGGTCTGAGTCATCTGGATGAAATTGAAGAAACTCCATCAGCAGTTCATGTCCTGTCCGAACAGAGAAGGATGCACCCAGACGTATGCAAAATCGTTTCGAATTATCAGTATGATGGCTTTTTGAAAACTGCAAAGGAGACGATAGACCGGGAATCGACCCTGCCAACATTTATTTCAGATTACTCCAGAGCAATCTGGTATGTGCTTGATGAAGAAGATTCAGATCTTGTATCGATTCGTGCAAAGAGAGGTCCGGGTAACAATAGCTGGATGAGATCTATTACACCTGACATATTACAAAAGTTGTTTTCAGAAAGTTCTGTAAGACAATCAAAAGGATTGTTTATTTCTCCATTTAAGGCACAAGCTCAAGCCATTTCGAAACTGTTTTCACAATGGGATCTTCCGAACTGGGAAGCATCAACGGTCCATAGCCAACAGGGTTCAGAAGCCGATATCGTAATATTCGATACAGTTAATGCCAGTAGTTATAGCTGGCCATTCGAAGAATGGAAAAGGCTTACGAACGTGGCTCTGAGCCGTGCCAGAGAAGCTGTCATCGTTCTCGCCAGCCGTAGCGAAATGGAAGAACCTTATCTGAAATCACTTACTGCGGAATTGACTCCAAGTGTACTGGTTCAGGAAGGTGCTGCTTTTCGCTGGCAAAAGATCGATCTCAAAGTGGGCAATCCTCATAATCCTGATCATGATCCATCAAAACAAAAAGATAAGGGGACCGATAATTCGCTTGGGGGCCAAATAGCCAACCGACAGTCAATGAAACCGATTCTTTCGGAAGAACAGCAAAGACTCGCAAACTTAAAACTGGATGGAAAACCTCGTCTTGTGCGTGGCGTAGCTGGCAGTGGTAAATCAATTGTCCTTTGTAACTGGCTGGCAAAAACTGTTAAGCGAATGAGCGACACGAAAGAATTCCATGTGTGGGCGGTTTATGCAAATCGTTCTTTGCATAAACTACTACGGGAGTCAGTGGAGTCAGCTTGGAGTTCTATGTCTGATGGTGAATTATTTGATCAAGGTGACTTTCCGTGGGAATCAGTCTCTCTATTGCATGTAAGAGATGTTCTCAAGGAGATTCTCCCGATTGCTTCATTAACCATGAATCGATTCGAGTTCGATTATGATCGTGTAGCGGAAGAGTTCCTGAATTGTCACGATCAATCAGAAATGCTCCCACGTTGTTCAGCCTTGTTTATTGATGAGGCTCAGGACATGGGGCCATCCACCTTGAAGCTACTACTTTCACTTGTGGAACAATCCGACGCAGAAGATTCTAATAGTCGTTCTGCCCACATATTCTACGACAATGCACAGAACATTTACGGTCGCAAAACACCGAAATGGACAGAGTTTGGTCTGGATATGCGTGGGCGTTCCACAATCATGCGAGAGAGCTTCCGTTCAACGACGCCAGTAACAGAACTTGCTATAAACATTCTCAATCAACTTACGCCAAAAGACAAAAGACAGGACCAGCAGGAGTTGGTGGAGATGGGCTTGGTTGAACGAACTCAAAGTGGAAATGAAGAATGGTTAAAAATCAGATACAACCAGATCGGAGGCCCTAACCCAATCTTTCATTCATTCGATGATCGACAAACTGAACTGGATGCTATTTTCAGACATTTGAAGCATCTAATCAAAGTAGAGAAGATCTCACCATGTGATATCTGCCTGATTTATAATTCAAAATCGGTCGTCCAACTTCTTGAAACCCAGTTAAAGTCGCTGTTGTCTGAGATCGGTGTTGAATTATCCGTCCAGACCAATCGAGCTTTTGAAAAACGACTTAATACGCTGATCGTGACAACTTCACATTCATATAAAGGTTATGAGTCAGAAGTAGTTTTGATTCCGTGCGTAGATCAGTATGTAACTGGGGACGGGCAAATCCTTGCCAACAATTTGTATGTGGCAATGACACGTGCCAGATCACTTTTGGCAATCTATGGAGTGAATGGAAACCGAGATCCATCACAGATCCTAATGAATACGATTGGGAGATGTGTTAAGGTTCAAAGTGGATGATCCATTTTGTCCGATGAACACGAGACCTGATCTAATGATAGTTAATCGATTTATTCCAAATTGACTGAAACTGGGATCATATAATAATTGTAAAGAGAGGAAGAGTTGTTTAGTCAATATCATACGGGAAGGGATTTCGGTTATTCCACCACACAGGCATTCAATCGCTCACGCCTCTGTTCCCAGTCCGGCATAATCTTTCTCAGCAATCGGTAAAACCTTGGACTGTGATTGTATTCTTGAAGATGACAGAGTTCGTGTACGATTACATACTCTATGCACAATTTGGGAGCGATGATGAGATCTGGATTCAACAGGATGCGTCCCTCATTCGTGCAACTGCCCCAGCGATTTTTCATCCGCCGGATCTCAAAGTCAATGGCTTCAATCCCATGCCGATTGGCTTTCGCCACCAC
>TARA_R110002126_G_scaffold164084_2_pt1 | contig 12012 bp, 12 predicted proteins | sample TARA_R110002126 | Tara Oceans TARA_R110002126 (sample SAMEA4397536) | marine metagenome | biome: Polar Biome; feature: [DCM] deep chlorophyll maximum layer (ENVO:01000326); material: water (ENVO:00002006), including particulate matter (ENVO:01000060) such as... | depth 30 m
GAAATATTTAGTATGTGTAGAAGCTGGAATTAGTATAACAAATAAACCTTTGCTTTTATATGCTTTCTCAATAAACTTGCCTATTTTACTATCAAATAATGGGTGCAGAAAACCTATTTCATTTGTCCAATCTTTTTCTAAACAATTATCATTTATAGTATAATATCTATCTACTAAATGATTTTCATCACTCGCGCATAAATCAATAGTAAAATTAAATTCTTCTGATAGTTCTTTCCATATATTAGGAGGGCATCGTAGATATTTCATAGATTTAGAACAACTAAATGATAATGTATTTTTTGCTATTACTCTTTTGTTATTCATATTAAATATACACATATATTTTTATTTAATTTTTTTAATCTATATTAATTTATTTGTATTATAATATAATTACAATGAAATTAATAAGATTAACTTCAACAAGCGATAACGGAACTTTTGACAATTCTTTTAACAATGATATTGTAATACCAGCAAATAGCGAACTTTCACTTGGATCTCTTTCACTTGAATTAGCACCAAAAGATATTACTATTGACGGAAACAATAATACAATTGTTTATGAAGTAGCAAATGGTCAAGGAGCAACAGTAACATTAGACCAAGCAAGATATACAAGTGAAACCGCAAAAACTATTTTATTTCAAGATATGAGCAACAAAATGAATTTGTCATTAGACGGAAATAGAGGAGGCGTAGTTCAAGGTAGTATGCCTACCGGAATACAAATTGGTATGCAATTTAAAGCTGGTGTTGTAGATGAAACTTATCCAGAGAGTATGAAAAAAGCATATACCGGAAAATTTGGTATGGCGTATAAAATAAAAAATGAAAGACAATTATTAGATACAAGTTGGGCTTTAACTAATGTTAAATCGGAGGGTTCTGGTAATACAACAACGTATAGCAGAAATGACGCAGCAGAGGGTAACGAATTGAGCTATGCTTTATCAAAACACCCCATTACAAAAGGTTGTGGTTCATTACTTACAGAATTACATAAATTTGAAGAAGGTAGCAGTAGTGATGGTGATGTAAATGGTGTATTTATTGGAATAACAACTAAATCTAATGCTACAACACGAGCTGAATGTGAATTTGGATTTCAAGCACCTTACAAAGAAGGAACGAGCGGAGGCGAGCCAAATTTTATTAAATATTTACTTGGAACTGCAAGCGATTTTGGTGGAAACGCTGCCGAAATCCCAGCTGGTTCATATATAGGTTTAGAAACAATAGAAGGTGTTGTATATGGTGTATATTATCAAGATGACGGAAGTGGCGGTGGCGTTTATGATAGGTCATTTTTAGACGACGTAGGAACAGAAGCAGGGACAGTATCAAAATATACATTATTATCTAAAGCTGACGGATCACCAAAAGATTATTACGTTATGATTATGTTTTTTGGAGCAACTGCAAAAACTCAAATTAGAGGGTTTAAATGGTCACCAGACGCATGGAACAATTCAACCACCACCGAAGATTTAAGAATTGATTTAGGACATAATTTAGGTGTAGGCCCAACGCCTTCACCAGTTGCTGGAAATGGTTTTATAGAATTTGAACCTTCATTAGCAAGATTTTTAGGTTATCAAAACCCAAGAATACCATTAAGCGGTAGTTCAAAATTAGGACGACCCAATTTTATATGGAATGGTTCATTTCTGTTTAGTGGCGTTAATTTAAGTGATAGTTATTATGTGGAACTTTTAAGTTTAAATGTAGACAGTTATGACGGATTCACTTCTGGAAGAAAAAATATTTTAGCAGTTGTCCCTCAATTAGAACAATCAAATACTGCAAGCAATGAAAATGTTGTTATTTATGAACCTCCTTATCCTGTATTTTTAGATTTAAGAAATGACGCGCCTATTACGTTACGAAATATACGAGCAAGGGTTGTATATAGTGACGGCTCCGCAGTAGTAACAAATGCATTGTCAGTTATGTCTTTATTATTTAAAAAATCAAGAATGATTAAACAGTAAAGAGTTTTTTTACAAATATTATTTTGTATAAATAAAAATATATACAAAAAAATATTGTTATTATATATACACATGGAAGCAAAAGATTTATTCGTAGAAAAAGAAGAACCAATTAAAATAGAAGTTAAAAAAGTAGAAGTAGAAGAAAAACCTATAGAAGTTGAAGAACCTATACAAGTAATTGAAAAACCTAAAAAGAAAAAAGGAAAACATAAAAAACCAATGAGTGAAGAAAGAAAAGCACAATTACGTGAAAACTTACGCAAAGGAAGAGAAACCTCATTAAGAAAAAGAAAAGAAAAAAAGGAAGCAAAAAAATTAGAACAAGCAAGGAATGTTGTAGAAAAAGTAGATAGTAAATTAGAAAAAAGAATTAAAGAATTAGAAGAACAATTAAAACAACAAACCCTTTTAAAAAAAGGGTCTACCCCCAAAACACAAGAAAAACCAGTAGAAAAACCGGTAGAAAAACCAGTTCAAATATCACCACCTATGAACATACCAAAACCAAAACCAAAACCAGAGTTACAATATTATAAAGCATATAAAACACGGCGCAGATGGTGAATAAAAAAGAGGTTAAAAAACAAACTATTTAAAAATAATATCTCTATTAGATTATATACATATGAGTATATTTGAAGGATATCCAAAAGGTTTCGGAAAAGAAATAGAACCAATACCAGAAGGTTTTAAACAAATAACTGGTTATACACAATACTATATAAACAAAGAAGGAAAAGTTATTAGATCATGGTGGGGTTTTAAAGGTTATCGACAAAAAGAAATAAAAGGTTATTCATGTTTGGGTTATAGAAAAGTAGGATTAACTCAAAATTCAATAAAAAAAGATTTGCTATTACACAGATTAATTGCAAAAGAATTTATACCGAATGACGACCCAGAACATAAAATATTTATTGACCATAAAAATGGGGTTAAAGACGATAATAGCTTATCTAATTTAAAATGGGTAACACATGCCGAGAATATGTATAATGTAAAATTAAAAGGTTGCATTTCACCAATCAAAAATAAATCGAATGGTAAAATTTATGGATATATTGCTACTGTATGTTTACTTGATAAAAGCAAAAAACAAAAATATTTTCCTAAATATGAAGACGCAGATATTTGGAGGAAAAATAATTTAATCCAGCGTCAAGGGTAAAAAATGAGTATCTAAATATCTATGTTTAAAATCATTACTATAATTGATAACTAAAAATGAATGTTTTTTATTAGTTGCTTTTCTGAACAACTTTACAAAATCTTTTTTATTTGTTAAATAATTATGTTCGTCAATAATACTTTCTAAATTTTTTAAAGATAATGAAAATATTATTAAACCACTTAAATTACTTCTTGTTTGTTTTGAAAGTTGAAAATTATCTTGAATAGCAAATATCGTTGATATATTTAAATGTCGTCCGTTCATGACTAACTTATCAATCATATTGTAACCACTACGCAATGAACCAGTAAATCCTAAATCGTCAAAGTATATTACATAATGATTTGGTTTTTTTTTTTCTTGTATGTTATCTTCGTATTCTTCCCTAATCATTTCGTATATTTCATTAACTACTTCTTCGTCGTAACTTTTATATAAATTTTGTTCTGGTATCTTTAATGCTTTTGTGAAACGAATTAATTTTTGGTCATTAGTAAGTGAAGGTGAGAATATAAAAATATTTTCTGGTTTAAAATCATTTAAATAAAATTCAGGTCTACCCAAAAGATTAACAATGACTGAAGTTTTACCAGATCTTTGACTTGCGCCGATGACTGCTATTTTGAAGGGAATGTTAAAAAGTTGTTGCCCCTTATCTATATAATGTTTTTCTGCATTATCTTTTACTTTTAATATATTAAATTTTTTCATATTTCTATTATAATATATAATATATAATATATTATATAGAAAAAAAATAATGTCTGGAATAGGTAGTAATTTTATTGGTATTCAAAGTGTGTCGAATCAAAAAACACAAGATTTATTAGCAAAATTTAATGCTGATATTTTAAATACTGCTCAAAAAGAACAGGAACAACACGAAACAAATATACCGATTGGTTTAGAAGCAATACAAATGGGTTTACAAAATGAAGGTTTAAAAAAATTTACAAGTGGAATACGTGAAAAGATAAGACAGAATACATTAGGTAAAATAGGTGATAAACAATTAAGATTATTAAAAAAAGGAGGTAAATTATTAGCAGCTGCTAAAAAAGGTGGATTAAAAGGAATAGCAAGAGAAACATTAGAACAATTAAAAAAAGGTGATTTAACACCTATTGATTTTTTAGATAAAAATGGTAATTATGAAAAAATATTTTCACAGTTGCGTGATAAATATGGTTCAGCAGAAGAAGCATTAGAAAAAATGAGAGAAAAGGGAGGTTTGCTTGATATTCTTGGTGATAAAATAGGAAAAACAAAAATTGACGATATAGAAAAAGCATTACGAAGTCAAACAGAAGAAGGTTTAGATAGTGTTGTTGGAGGCGCACGAGCAGCTGCTGGAAGAGCGCAATCTGCTGCTGGAGGAGCAGCTACACAATTACAAGAAGATTTAGTTCAGGTAGGTGAAGGTAGAATAGTAGGACGTGACGAGGAAGAAGAAGAACAAGAAGGTATGAGCATGACAGAAGCAGGAGAATTTACTGGTTCTGCTGCTACAAAAAATGCTGATATTATTGATTTACGCGCTGGTGGAGGAATACGAAAAGGATTACAAAATGCTGTAGATGACGCAGCTGACGCTTTTAAAAACTTGAGAATGGGGCCACAACCTTTAGCAGAACCACGACAAATGCCCAGATTACAATTAACACCAGGTAAATTAAGTTCAGTTGCGAATACAATAGGTGAAAAATCTAAACAATTAGCAAGATTACAACCACCAACTGAAGAAGGAAATTTTGAAGCATTTAAAGCTGGATTAAATAAATTATTTGCACCATTAGCAAGAAGAGCTAGCGGAGCGCAACAAACATTACGTGGATATAATAGCAGAAGAGTATCAAGTTTAAAAAGTAGTATCAATGACGAAGTTGGCGGTAGTGTGTTACATGCTAATGTTGATGGATTGGCTGGTGCAGTCCCTACTGCATTTACACAAGCAGGATTTTCAGCACCAGCAGCAGCAGCACCAGCACCAGCAGCAGCAGCAGCACCAGCAGCAGCAGCACCAGCAGCGGCGGCAGCGGCAGCACCAGAAGTTAATCTTGACGCAGATTTAGAAGCATCATTTGCTCAAGAACCCTCATTTTATGACCTTGAAAGCAGAGGGATTGAAACTGAAACTGCTTTAAATCAAGGTTCATATACCGGTCTTGAACGTCCGCCAGATAGCGCTGACAGTTCATTACCTAAACATTTATTTAAACCTAAACTACGAAAACCTTTACAAGAAGTTAGCAGAACACCATTAGAAACACCGCCTTCATTGCGTCCTTCACTTATTCAAGAAAGACAAACTATAACCTCAACAGCAAAACCTTCAAGTTTACGTTCAGTTGTAGAAAAAACACCAGAAGAAGACTTTGCTGACGATATTGATAGACAAATACGACAAGCACGAATAACTGATGAACAAAGAGGTGGAGGTAATAAAAATAGATTATCTTCAGAAGAAAGTGTATTTGACGAACCAGCTGGCGCTTCATTTAGAGATACAAAAACACTTTACCAAAAAGCAAAAGACGGATTAACAAGATTACGTAGAAAAATAGCACCAGCACCTAAATCAACACCAACAGAAAGCGCTGTTACTAAAAAACCTTCTATTGATTTTGCTAAAGAAGAACCAACACTTGAACAAAAATTAAAAGGTTCATTACCAGAAAATTTTGCGCCACTTGAAGAAGACGACGCAGTTGATAGTTTTAGTAACATGTTTCAAGGCGCTGGAACTAAATTTATATTTAAACCTACACCGGTTATTGAACAAGAAGGTGGCGCTGGTGAAGAAAGAGGCGCTGGTGAAGCTACTGGTCCACCTAAAGTTGAAATAGGAGGTTGGGAACAAGATTTAATTGACGCACCAAATTTTGCTGAAGAAGAAGAAACAGCAGCACAAACAGAAGGTAGTATAGCACGTTCTGCTGGTGAATTAGAAGGTTTATTTGGAGAACTTTAAAGCGGCCCCTTTTTTATTATTTTGGAGGTAGAACCTTTTTTTAAAAGGTTATTTAATATATATTACTATTTTAAATATGAAAATGGTGCAAATGTTTTTTAGAGCAAAAAGACGACTAAAAAATATTTATCGTAAAAAGAAGGTAAAACAAGCAATTAAAATATCTTATTATGCTTATCAATTAAGTAAAATAATATATAATCCATTTCGTATATTAGATATAGTAATCTTTAATAATCTAATTAAAAATTAAGTAAATTGCACATATAATTTATCTTGTTCGTGTTTTTTAAGTCTTCTAAAAAGTTTCTTCCGGTTTTTATGCTTCATATAATCAAAAAATAACATATCATAAAAGTTATAATTATATAATGCATAATGTTCATGTTCATTAAGTGGTTCTAATTGATAATATTCATCATAATGGTATGTCATGTTATTTGTTATTTTGTTGTTATCTATTAAATCTAATATTTCGATTATTTCATTTTTACTAATTTTTACAATATGGCGTTTGTAATAAAATGTTAAAAATGGATTGTATACATAAGTAATTTTATTGAATTTTTTGTTTCTTTCTGTTTTATTATACAATAAACCTACATAATAGTTAATTGATTTACTTCTATATGTTTTTTTTTTATCAATGTATTTGTTATGATAATAATGTTCTAATAAATAATGTATAGGGTTACGTAGTTCCATTAATATAATAATAAGATTTTTATTTTATTTTTTTAATATTCCGTAATAATATATATAAAATGGTAAATAAATATAAATGCGCGATTTGTGTGATCCACGAAGCAATAGATAAAAAAGAAAAACCAAAAACATTAAAGCCTTCTCAATTGTTTGAGAAAAGTTTAAAGAAAAAAATAAAAAAGAAGGTTATTAAAAGCAAATTGTCCTCAAGAAAGTATTAACAGAAGATACTGACATGTCTGGGTTATATTTAAATTTAATGGCTCTACCTCTTGCTAATAAATCAAACTTCTTTTTTTGACCTTCTAATAAATCTTCGTAAATTTCATTAATACTTTCATTATTAATTAATCCATAATCATGTATTGCTACTGAACTAATACTTTTCATTCTAATATGATAACCATTAATAATGTTACCTTCGTTATCTTCACCAACTAAACAATCTAAATAGCATTTTTTACCCAATGCTATTAATTTAGTAGAATAAATATTTTTTGTTGCGCCTTCAAGTTCAAAATCACTATGAAATTGACCCATATTTTTACCGGCAAGAACCTTACCATATTTTTCTAAATAAATAGCTTCAAGTTTTTTTATATCGTCGTCGTTTATATGTATACTATCAGTATCAGTATAATATATTTTGCAATCATGATCTTGACCCAAACAAATGACTTCATTCATTAACCTTTTACTCATACTTAATATTTCAACACCAGCATAACAATTATTAAAATGTTCATTGATTGTTTTTATTTTTTTAACCATGTAACCATTTTTTAATTTAACAGCTGATTTAATAAAATTATAATTATAACCTAAATATTTTTCCCATTTTTTAGTGGGGACTACCGCTAAATCACTATCAATAGGTTTTAACAAACATTTTCCATAGCAACTATTCATGAGTTGCTTATAAATTTGTTGAATAGGATTACCTATTTTAAAATCTATTTTATCTTTTTTTAATTGTTCTTGTATTTTTTTATTCTCTTTATTTTTAATTTGTTTTAATGAAAACTTAAAAACTTTATTTTTAGTTTTTATTTCTGCTTTTGCTTTTAATCTTGCGTTAAATAAATGTTTAATACATTCATTAATCATGTCATTATGACCTTCATTATAATAGTAACCGCATATAATTTTAAAATCTACTTGCTGAAATTTAATAGCGTCTTCATAACCTACTTTATCAAGATAAAATATTTTTCCAGCAGTTTCATTAGTCCATTGACGAACCCCATTATCATCAATATATGATAATACGCAAATATCACGTTTAATTTTACAATCAGTTAAGGCTAAACATTTAATAAAAAATCCGTCTGTATTTTTTTGTAACCAATCAATATGTAAATGTTCTGGTTTAATTATTTTAGGTTTTCCTTTTAAAAAACCTTTCATTCTGGCCATAGCTGAGGGATATAAGCTAACTGCGTCATAATCATTTATTTTACCTTCAACTTTAAACTTTTTATTATTTGCGGTTTGAACTCTACCACCAACAACCATTTGTTGTATAAAATCTCGTGGTCGTCCGCATAACTTATAGCAACCTTCAAAACAATCTTCATTTATTAAATAATCTAATGATAATGAAGCAATACTACAATAATTAGAAATATTTAATTCTGTAATTTCATGTATCCATTTTTTAAATGTATCATAACCTTTTTTAAGAACCATACAATCCATATCACAATATTTTTTAGAATACTCAATAATATCTATTTTATTATCTTTCATACATAACCATTCATTAGCATTTGCTAAATATTCTTGTATGATCTCATTAACTTTATCTTCTGTAAAACCTTTTTGAAATCCATATTGATATTTAACTTGTTCAATGCATACTTCTTTATCAATGTATCGTTCATTAATGTTATCAGTTGTATATAATGAATATGGTAGAATTTCTTTTTTAATGGGTGTTAAAAAACCACCAGCATGACATTCGTAACCTTCTTTTTCTTTCATTTTCCATAATTTGCTTCTTTCTTTAACCCATTCTTCTCTTGAACTATATGTTTTTTTATCTTTTAAACCAACTGAATTCCAACTTTTCTTTTCTTTTATATTAAACATTTTAGAAAACGCAGCTAATCGTGTAGGTATTAAATTTAATGTATCTTGAAATTTTATTTCTATTTTCTGATTATCGTCAAAAAATAATCTTGCTGAACCACCCATTAAATGATTACCTTTTAGTAATGGATTTAAGCAATAAAGATAGTCCATTATAAATGTATAATCATATCTTGCGTTATGCGCTATTAATAAAAGTTTTGTTTCACCTCTTCGTCCTAATTCTTTTAAATAATCAATAAATATTTGACCGCAATATTCACCAATAAAACTAACCGCTTCATTCTTTTGTGTTAATGCACACATTAAATATGGTTTATGTATATCGCCAGTTGTGTCGGTTTCAAAATCATAAAAAACTTTAAAAAATTCTGTGTTATCTGTTTTACATAATTCATTATCTGCGCAACATAAATTACTGTTATATTCTAAATCGTCATTATCGATTTTATGATTATGGTATTGTGTGCTTAATAAATCTTCAATTGATAAATCTTTTAATAAGGTTTCTTTATGTTCTAATAATAATTTTATTACTGTAAAACTATTTATATATTTTTTATTTGATTTCTCAAACTTTCCTTTTTTTATTGTCCATATTTTAAACCATTCATTTATATGTTTTATTTTATCATAATTACGTAATGCAAATGAAGTAACTTTAACTTCTTCTATTAAAAAATAATGTTTATCTAATAAACCTATTTCAATCGTAGGTAAATTTTTATTACCAAAATGTAAAATTTTATTTCTATAACTATTATTAACTTTATATTTTTTATTTAATTTAATATGTATTTGTAATTTATCACATATTTTATTTAGGTTACATGTAGGAACAAAACCATTTTTAACAAAAATTAAAAAATCATTTAATTGTCCAACAGAACAACCAGCATTTTCTAACGCAATATATAAACAATTATGATTATAATGTTTTTGTTTTTCAGTGTATATATCATAAGGTGTTAGATCTAAATCTGTATTATGATAATACTTAAAAAAACCGCCATTTGGTTTTTCGTCGTCTAATGTTGAGGTGTTTGAAAATTCTAATCTAATTTTAGGTTGATTTACTAACTGAAATAAAAATTGTGTATCGCTACCTTCTCTTTTTGTGAAATTTTCTATACTAAATAAACTATTTTCTTTATTAAATCTATTTAAATTGCTTAATGATAATGTAATTACTTGTGGTTTCCCTACTACACTTGCTAATATTTGAGATTTCGTAGCAAATGGTGATATTAATTTAATAAAATCTTGAAAATTTATTTTTGTAAAATCAACTTCAACATATTTTGGTGAATTAAAACCCAGTTGTTGAGTAAATTTATTTTTTAATGCTGAACTATAAGATTGGTTGGTTGTAGCATGTAATGCTGAATTAACTGTTGAGTTTGTAAATTTTATTTTTTTTTGTTTTTTAATTAATTTTTTTTCATTTTTAAATCGTTTATCAAACTTTAATTTTTTAAATGTTTTACTTTTAATATCATAAAATTGGTCTTCACCAGCATAAAATGTAGTAAAACCTTTTTTAATCATGTCTTTATTCCATTTTAAAAATTTTTTAGTTGGTTTACCAGTTTTTTTATTATATATTTTTTTAGGTAATGTTCGTTGTGTTGTTCCTAAAAGTTTTAATGTGTTTTGTTGTCGTTGTAATTGTCGCTTAAGTCCATTTATATTAGACATACTATATTATTACTTATATATTATAATACAAAGATAATCTTTAAATAGAAATCGTTTTTAAACATTTAAATAATAAATAATATTATTTATATGTTTTATGTAATAAATTTAATTGGTTGCTATGGGCGCATATTCTAATTTAATAAAATAATCTACTAATGGGTTAATGGGTCGTCCTTTATTTTTGTTTAATATATTAAATAATTGGTGTTTGCTTAATTTATAATCAAGGTTATAATATTCTTTTAATTTAGTTGTTATCAACTCACGGCATTTTTTATTTTTTAATTGTTCGTGTTCTTCAAACTCGGTTGTGTTCTTTCTAATTTTTAAATTATATTTAGTCATTGTATTATAATATATACATAAGATAATCTTTAAATGGTTTAGTGTTTTAAAACATTATTTAATATACTATATATTATATTATATCCATTCATTTTTATCTAATATTTTATAAGTCATGTAAATAGCATTAAAACTACAAGCATTTTTTTTTTGTTCAATTTTTATAAGACCTCCTTCTTCATATTTATCATACTGAATTTTTTTACTTGTAAATATAAATTTTATATCTTTACCTTGAACAAGTTCTTTAAACCATTTTTGAAAAGTGTTAGTTGAGTTAATTAAAACTATAAAAGGTTTATCATTATCTAATAATTTTTTAATACATTTATATTTTAAGTTTGTTTTACGTTGTTTATAACTTTTTATGCGTTCATATGGTGGGTTAGATACTACTATATCATAACTATCTTTATCTAAATCATTTGTTAAAAAATCTATTGTTTTATTACCTACTACATTATAACCTAATTCTTGTAAATATTTTTTTGATTGTTCATTACTATTTAGCATAAATGCTTCATATATTATTTTATCTTTTGTTATTAAATGTTGTATATTTGCCCAAGCTGATTTAGGTGTGTAATAATCATTGTGTGTAGAGAAATAAGGACTATCTTTAAAATTAGCCATATTTGTTTTTAACTTATACTTATATAATGTAGCTTATCTTTAAATGATTTTGTTTTTTAACGATATAATTAAACTATTTATTAAATTAAATGCTTCTTTAATTTCTAATATTTCTATTATATCATTTTCTTCTTCTGTGTAAAAATCATTTTCAATCATAAAATCATATATTTCTTCCGCATTACCAAAATTATTTAAATATTTTAATTGTTTTTTTAAATCTTTAAAATGTGATAAATGAGCTGTATTTTGTGGATATAAGCAAACTGCGTCAAAATCATTTTCTAATTCTAATTGTCCTTCATACATTAACATATCCATTTTTTCTTCAAAATCACACACTTCACACATTTTAACTTATACTTATATAATGTAGCTTATCTTTAAATGATTTT
>TARA_R110002126_G_scaffold281570_1_pt1 | contig 12010 bp, 2 predicted proteins | sample TARA_R110002126 | Tara Oceans TARA_R110002126 (sample SAMEA4397536) | marine metagenome | biome: Polar Biome; feature: [DCM] deep chlorophyll maximum layer (ENVO:01000326); material: water (ENVO:00002006), including particulate matter (ENVO:01000060) such as... | depth 30 m
CACTAGTTTGTTGTGCTTGTTTTTTTACTTCTGCTTTTGCATTTTCTTTTTGCAAAGCTTCCCATGCTTCTTTAATTTCAGGACTATTTAGAGAGTCTTTAAGAGATTGTTTTTCTTCAAAAGACTGTTGTTCTTCATTAGTAGGAATAAAAGTAGAATCAAATTCTATAGTAGGCTGGCTAAATACAGAATATTTACCATCTTCTATTTCAATAGTATTAAGATTAGTCATAGTATGCTTTCGCATAAACTCTTGGTAACTTTCTCCGCTATTATAATCTTCTACTATTAATTGTCCTTCTTTATTACGAATAATTACAGGTAATTTAAATTCAGAATCTAAAGATTTGTCTAGCCTTAATGATATATATAATTCTTCTAGTTGTTTTTTAATATTAGTTCTATTTTCTTTAAGTTGTTCTAAATTTCTAGCTCCAGTAGTATTCATTCTATCTTTAGCTATAAATAAACCATTACTTCTAATAGTAGCATATACTCTCCCTTTATCTTCTTCTTGAGTTTTTTGAGAGATAGCTTTCATAGCATCTTCTTTCATCATTGAGTTATACCCAAATAAAGAAAAATACTGATTCATTCCACTTTCTGTAGTTAAATCAATACCATATTCTACAGAAATTTGTTCTTTAATATTTTCTAATTCTTCTGATAATCCTTGTCCTCCTCTTCCTTTATTATAAGATAAAAATATTTCAGCAGCATTAAGAATACTTTCAGCATATTCTTCTCCTAATTTCATATTACGAACCGGCAAGGCTATGTATTCCCCTTCAATAGGAGTAGGAGCTATAATATAAGGTACTCCTTCTTTTAATCCATTAGACCCTTCGTCTTTAGAATCTTTATTAATAATATTATATTTTACTAAGTTACCTTTACTGATATAAGGAAGACCATTTTTTCCTATAACCATAGGAAATTCTCCAATACTTCCTTGAATAGCTACAGAAGTTCTTCTCATTTCTGGCTGATTGTTATTGTCTAACTCAGAATTTTTAATAAGTTTACCGTAACTCTTATATGTTACTGTAGTCTTTACTTCTCCTTCATTAATAACCTTATCTCTTAATTTAGTAAGAGCGTCTTTTTGAGCATTAACATTTCCAGCAGGAAATTCTGCTACATTTTCTCCAGTAACCCAAGAAGGTTTATGTAAGAAAGCTATAAGTTTTCCTTTAGAATTATAAATACCAATAGGCATTTCGTCTCTTTCCATATCACTACTCCATGTAATATGGTTACCTGTATCATCTACATAGCTAAATTCCTTAGCTACTCGTAGAGTAAGAGGAGTTCCTGGCTCATATTCTCCAGGAGATAGTAATTTAGGCTCTTGCATATCTGCAATCCTATCATTACTACTAGTAGTCTTTTTTACAGTACTTTCTCCGTTTTTTTCTATTAATTCATTTATAAAATCTTGAGTAAGGTATGCCATAGAATTATGGGCATTTACACTTTTATCCCCATGATTAACTACATTTCCTCTAGCATCAGTAAAGCTATTATTTTCTCTATTCCAATTAAGCTTAGTAGCAGAATCAAAAGATTCTTCAATATGGTTTTCAAACTCTTCTTCTGTTAAATCTCTTGTACCAGGTTCTCCATCATTTAAAGGACCATTACTAATTTTATTTTCTAGATTAATTGCACTTTCTTCTGCATCCGATCTAAATACTTTATCGTAACTAAGGTCAGTATTTTGTATAATATTAGGGTCTCCTACTACTACACTATAGAAATTTCTCCATCTATCGTAGTAAGGTTTAAATCTGTCAGTACCTATTGTAGTGTCTAGCCAAGTAGCAACTTCTTCCCATGATTCCCCTACTTCTGAGGTAATAAGTAACTTAGTAAGATCTTGCATCATACTAATAAGAGCCATATTTTCACCACGACTATCTCCTTTTCTACTAGGAGACTCGTCGATAGTATCATTTTTCTCCATTGCCTCTTGGATAGCTTTAGCTATATCTTCCGCTGCTTTTTCTGCAGCGTTTTTATCTAATTCTTCTTGAGACAGATCAGGTAATGGAGGAACATCTTCATCCATAGCAGCATTAGTAGCATCAGCTGCCATTTTACCTTTTAAAGTTTCTAAAAAGTTTGGATCATTTGCAGGATTTGTATCAGAGTTATTTTTATTAGAGTCTGGTTTACCTGTATTTTTAGAAGTACTTTTTTTACTTTTAGAAGTATTAACTTTTTCTTTAGATTCTGCTTTTTTAGTATTTTTTGCAGTTTCTGTTTGATTAGATTCAAAAGATTTTCTTCTTGCTGCTATATCTTTTTTAGCTTCTGATACAAAATCTTTTCTTCCTTTAGTAGAAGTAATCTTTGACAAACTAGTACCATAGCGGTCAGCTTCTCTTTCATACATCATAGCCATAGCTTGATTTTCTTCCGCTTGTTTGACTAATCTGCTATTACTTTGGATAACTTTTTCAAACCCTGTTTCTAATTCTTTTTCTGACTTTCCTTTATTTTCAGGGTCTTTTTTATATTCTTCAAAAGCTTCGTCTATTTCAGCAGTAAGAGTTTCTGACCTAGCTTCTCCTTCTTTTTTAGATATTCTTAAATCAGATAATATGTCTTTAACACTGCTAGTCTTATAATCTTGCTTTAATTTTCTACGTCCTTCTGGAGTTTTAGATAATTCTTTTATATTAGCTATTTCAGCATTAATATTTTCTTGAGATATTCCTATTCCTCCTAGCTCAACAAACTTATTAAAAGTACCATAAGTATCTTTTTCTACTTGAGAACTAATGTCTGCATTTTCTGCTCGTAAATTCTGTGATCCTACACTAGCATTTTCTTTAGATAAAGCTAAATCATATATATAATTTGCTAATCCTACAGCTTCTTCATCTCCAAAATTATATGTCTTCTGGATATTTTCATGCAATTTAGTAGCTTTGTCTATAGTATCTATAGCTTCTTGCGCTTGTTCTTTGTATTTAGTATCAGTAAAAGAATTAGCGTATCCTTTTTGAATTGCCTCTTCTTGAGACATTTGATTAATTTCATTATAAGTTTCTTTTAGTTCTTGGGAAGACCCATTAACTACTGCGTTTCTAAGACCTACATGAAATAATTCTCGTTTAAGTTTTTCTACTTCTAAATAATTACTTTCTTCTCCTGCTTTATTTATTTTTTTATTTAAGTCTTGTATATGTTCAAGGTCATCTATAATAGCGGTAGCGTATTCATCAAAACCTGTTTGATTGTTCATAGCTTCCATTTCTCTCCCAGAAACTTTTTTATACTTAATTTCTCCTGTTTTTGTTAGTTCTGGACCAGAACCATCTTCTTTCATCACAGGTACGCTATTAGTCCGTAAACTTCTCATACCTGCAGTTTGACCAGCTCCGCCTAATGCTCCAAGTGCCATAGATAAAATACCTTCTTCAGAAGTAAAAGCTTCTCCCATAGTTTCAAATAGGCCTTTTTCTTCTTCTATTCCTCCAGCTTGTCTACCTAAAGATTCTGATAATACATTAGTATATTCTTCTGCAGATTCTTGAATCATTTCACTGCCATAGCGAACCATCCTGTCTTTATAAGTATTAACTGTAGGACCTGTAGCTTTTAAATTTCTTAGTCTTCCTAAATAATCTGTAGTAGATTCTAAAGGCTGCCTATTAAGTCCCATTTTTTGGGCCTTTTGCACTCTATTGACACTTGCAAACATGGGAGCTACTGCAGTTAAATTAAGAGCAGTATTTACTGTAGTATTAATATGTACAGTATGTGCTGCAGCTTGTGCCGCAATATGTTTAGCTTGTTTTTGAGCTTCTTCTTTAGGTATTCCTGTTTCTAGTAATTTATTTAATTCTGCAGTATAAGTTTCATCAAATACAGTAGCTCCTGACATAGCACCTTCTGTATAAGCTAATATAGCAGAAGTTCCTAATTGTGCTCCCGCAACAGCTCCTCTAGCAACAGCTGCTGATTTAACAGAATTTGCAATTAAGCTAGCTCCTTTACCAAGAACAGATCCTACGCCATAACCCGTTACTAAAAATTCTCCTATAGATTCTACTAATCCTCCTCCTTGTTCGAACCAAAAAGCAGGGTCATACAAGTCTATAACTTCATTAGGGTTTTCTCTATATAAATCTCCAAAAGGATTACGTTGTTCTTTGGCCCAATCAGTAAGAGCATTTGAATAATCTCTATCGTCTCCAAACTCTGCAAGAGTTCCTATATACCCTGCATTTTCAAGAATACCGACTGCTATATTAGGAACTAAATTTCCTACAGTTCTTCCTGCTTGTTCTGTCCATGTCTGGGCAATAGCTCTTTGTTTTTTTAAACTTTCTTCTCCTCCTGTAGATACAAAAGTACTTTCTCCTAAATAAGGTTTATATTGTTCTATATCTAAATCAAAGTTAACCTGTTGGTTATCCCTTTGCCCTATACTTACATTAGCTTTTGTTACTTTTTCAACTAATTCAGGTAATAAAGGATCAATCGTTTTACTCTGAGTAATTTCAGGAGTATTGTTTGTTTCGTTAGATTCTTCTTGTCCATCTGAGGTTAACTTCTGCGGAGATAACTCTTCAGGGTTCAATAGATCATCAGCCATATTGTAGGTATTAAGATATGTTTAGTTTATTTATTATAATATTAGTGATAGAGCTATTTGATCATATAAAGAATCTTCTGACATAGCTCCTTGTGTGACTGTTACGTCTCCAATTTTTGTTTGAGTTCCTGTAATTCCTCCCCACTTAGCGTTATTTTCATTCCCCATATTTACAACTAATTGATATTCAGGTTTATTAGTATATTCTCCAATACTTTTTTTCAAATATACTTCTTTTTCTTGTCCTCCTACTACAATACTTTTCCCTGTAGGCATTCTTAAAGGCTCTTTTATTCCCTGATCATTTACAACTACTTCTCTGTTATATAAATCTGTACCACGAACAGCTGTTGCCCATTCAAGTTTACCTAACATTACTCTACCTTGTCTGGCTACTTCTGGTGAATCTGAACTTATTGCTTCTACAGCAACTTTTCTATATTGATTAGTTCCATAGCTTCCTTTAGTAATAAGTTCTGTACCTATAACTTTATTAGGAACATTAGTAGACTCCCCTTTTCCCATAATAGTTACTTCATATAAAGGAAAACCTCCTGCATCTAATTCTCCAGTTATATTGACTGTAGAATTTGGATAATCAGGGTAATAAGTTTCTCCATCGGGATCGTCGAATCCTCCTCCATACTTCTCATTAAAAACTGCTTGGGCATTAGCTCCATTTTCAGGATCTGTATTATACATAGTACTCCATCCCGCTAGACCTGTATTATTTATATCTAAACTATTAGATTTATTAATTTGCCCTACTACAGTGTTAAGTTTGCCATCAGTTTCATTGGCTCTAAATACTACTGGATTATAAGTAGATTTAATAAATCCTTTATCAAATAAATTTTCTTTTGTATCATTTACTTTAGTTATCAACTCATTAATACCGTTATTAGAACTAAATAACTGTAATTTATTTCCTGGAAAAGCTTCCGTTATATCTTCTGTAGACAAGCCTGTCAAGTGTTTAAGTACTGCGTATTTTTTTGCATTATCATCATGAAATTCTTTTGATAAAGTAAACTCATTTTGTAATTTATTTGCTTCAATATATTCATCTAATTTTTTACTAGAAATTATAGTAGCATTGCTATACGCATCATTTACATTTTCACTTCCCAAAGTATCTTTAAGCACTTCATAGCCGTTAAGAATTTGTTTTTGGCTCGGAGTAACATTTAAATCCTCATAAGCTCTCTCATTAACATAATCTACTTCTCTTTGTAAGTTATCTAATTTATTTTTAGCTGTAGTATACGCTTGACGAGTTTCTTGGTAATCGGTATCTCCTGGTTGAACATTATCATAAGCTGTTTTTAATTTTTGAATATGATTTTTAGATTCTTTTAAAGCTTCTACATGCCCTGTATGGTCTGCCCCACTTAGAGTAGGGACAGTACTTGACAAAGAAATTAGATTTACTGACTCTTGCTTTTTATATTCCTGTTTCATTCTTTCAATACCTAGCTTATCTTCTTGGTATTTAAAATCTAGGTCTTCCCATTTGTAAGCTCCTATAGCTGCCGCTTGATTAGCTGCTCCTATTAATAAATCATTTTTGTAGCCTTGTTTAATTTTATATTGAGCATATTCTACCCTATCTTGTTCATTATAAGGATCTTTACCTAAAGCTGCCATTTCATCTGGGTCCCAAGCTAACAACACATCTTCGGCAGTTGTATTTTCATCTAAAGATTTTTCTACTTGATATAAATGTAAATCAGATTTTTGATTAAGATATCCCTGGTATTTAGGATCATTTTGTAAACCAGATATTACCCCTTCTTGAATCATTTGAGGAGTAAGTTCTTCAATAGTTTTAATTTGTTTTTCGTATAAAAATTCTTCTAATGCTCCAGGACCTTTAGCCGACATCCAATTAGAAAAAGATACTCGTTTATCTCCTTTCATTTGAGACATAATTTCTCTCGCATCTCCATAAACATCTTGCCCTTTAACAAGTTCAGTAATTTTAAGATCTTGAAAATTATCTACAGTTCCTGCTCCCGCATACTCTGATAAAGTTTTATCATTTAAAAGATTAAAATCTTCTAGTCTTCCATCTTCTTCTGCTCTTTTTTTATTTTCTTGATACCAATTATTATATTTAGTATAGTTACTTTGTATATTTGCTAATTCTCCTCGTTTAAGTTCTGCGTTAACTTCTCTCCTCATTTCTTTTACAAAAGGTAACATTTTAGTGTAATCTCCTCCTACTTCTTTAAGTTTAGTATCTATCTGACTTTCATATTTAGCAATTAAAGCATCTTTTCTAGGTTTATCTTGAGCCATTGCCCCTACTTCTAGTAGTGAATCTTCTATATTAAACTCTAATGCTTCCGCTTGATTTCCTCTGGCATCCATTTGTTGGGCCATATTACTTAAAGCATTAAAATCAGGCCTTACATAAGTGTTCTTGTAATCAAGATACACTGGTTTTGAATACATATTAGGCATAAAATATCTATTTATTTGTTATTTAATTATTACAAATCTACGAATCTAACGCATCTTTAGTTCCTTTATATTGAGCAGATTCTATTAACATATTCATATACTTACTGTCAGCTAATTGTTGATTAGACATTAATTCTTGCATCTGCATATAATTTTGCATATTAGTTACATCTGCTGCAGCTAAACTTTCTCCTACTGCATTAGTTTTTAAATACATATCTTCTCCCATATTATAAGTATCAGCTAAAGACTGCCCTGCAGCATTATATTGTCCTGCTATATTTGCATTTTGTGCCGCTATACTTGATTTAAGTCCTGCTTCTTGTGAAGGATTGTTCCAATTTGCTTCAGTATTTTGTTCGGTAGTTCTATGTTTTGTTAATTTATCATTAAGCCTAGCACTAGACATTTGTGTAAGTAAATGACGTAAAGGACCTTTAGCTTGTTTTGCTTGTTTCATATTAGAAGCATGTTCTTTTTTAGCATCTACTATAAAAGGTCTGATTTTAAAATCTCTTTTTTCTCCCGCCTTGTCCCAAGCCTCTTTTTGCATTCCTTCAGCTTTGTTTAATTTCTGTATAAAAGGTTCTAGCATAGGATTTACTGCATAGTCAGCATATTCTAAAGGACCTTGATTAACTTGATCTAAAGCATTATGATCTGCTACTCCTTTACCTGCTCCTATTCCCAGATTAGTAAGTACTTTAAGGGTATTGTTTAAATCAAATTTATTACTTGAAGAATCTGGAGTAGAATACCCTCCTTCATCACTAGAAAAGTCATAGTTGTTATCTCCATTAGCAGAAGAATTCCAATCATAAGCAGACTCTTCTCCATCATAAGTACCTTCAGAAAAACCCCCAGTGTTATCTTCAGGAGTATAAGCACCTTCTCCTTCTATTCCTCCCCATTGATGAGAAGAAAGACTCCCTCCATTACGAAAAACAGGCATACTATCAGCATCACGGTAATGCCCTCCTGGATTTTCTTGTGAGTACATATCATAAGCAGGTACAACATTTTCATCATAAGGAGCATTATATTCTAAAGGAGGCTCAAACCCAGGCTCCATAAACCCCTGATCCATAGCCTCATAATCAGCTATTTGTTTTTCCGTAATTTGTTTTCGCCTTGCTTCTTCTTCTTGTTCTTTTTCATAAATTTTACTAGCATCATTAGAGATTTTTCTTACTAACTTTTTTTGTCTTCTAGTAGCTGTGCTAGGATTAATATCCAAGAAATTAGCCATAACATAGTCTTCACTGTTTTTATAACGATTATCTTTTCTATTATTTCTAGCTTTAGTTCTTCTAGCTCTTTTACCTTCCATAATTGCTATTTGATCAGCATCTTTTTGAGGAAGAGATTCAATAACTTTTAATAATCCTCTGCCAAAAGCAGTTTTAGGTGTCCAGGGATCTATACCATCTAGCACAGAACCTGTAGAAGGCAGGTAAGGATTAGTACTTTGTTCGGGGAGTAGTTCACTCAAAGGTATATCGCTAACGACTGGTAGCACACTATGTTTTCCTTCTTTTGGAAGTGTTCTTGTTATTAGTAATTGTTCTACAGGGTCATCTCCGTTTTTTTTCATAGTATTCCACATAGCACCATACTTTTGCCAAGCACCTGCGGTCATCTTACCATACTGACTATCTGCACCAGTTTTCCCTAAAATAAACTTATCTTGTTCGTAAGCAAACTCTTGAAAATTTCTTAAATCAGCATTCTTTTTTAAACTAGTAGGCCGAACATATCCTTCTTTAGTTGTTCTAACGGAAGGATTAACTTTTTTTATTTCTTTACTACTTTCAAGAGCTTTTTCTTGTAAATCTGCAGTCTCTTTTGCTTGTGTTTTTATTGTAGTTTCTCTCTGTATTTGCTGTTGTTCTTGGGGTAAATAAGGATTAGTTTTAAGTTCTCCAAAACTATCTAAAGGGTTACCTTCTCCAAAACTATTTAAAGGATTATTTGTTATAGGCTCTTCTCCTCCTGAACCCATAATACGTTCTCTTAATATATTACTTTCTCTTTCTCTTATAGAGGCAGGGCTATTGCCTCCTGCATATAAAGAAGCTTCCATCATAGCATCATGGTCTCGTTTTGTTTTTTCTTCAACATCAAAGTTGTCCCATAAATAGTCTAATCCTGAATACTTGGTGAGAAAATTAGGATTATTAGCCCAGTTATAAGCTCCTACAACAGCATTATCAACTATATCAGGTCCTTGGCCAGATATGCCGTCATCCATAGGATTACCTCCAATGTAATCTCCGTATTGATTGCTCTTTAATTTATCTTGTGTGTCATCATCAATCCTTTCCATTTCAGCAGCATCTTCTTCACTTGGTATTTCTACCCCTCTATATCCTCCAAAGTAATTGCCGTGTTGTTCTCCTATTATCTGGTCTCTTAAAGGAGTATCGTCTCCTTGTCCATACTCATCTTCTCCAGAAGTACCTGTAATTTTTCCTTTTACTTCATTATACTTAGTTCTGTAATTATGTAGATCATAATACTCATTTGCAAATCCTGCTTCTTCTAATTGTTCTGGGGTAAATTCTTTATTAGCATCAGGATATTTTTCTGACATAAGCTCTAATATTTTATTAGCCCGGTTAGTTACAGCATAAGCCTGCTTACCTATACTTGGTGGTGGTTTAAATCTAGTTTCTCCTGTAGTAGACTTATATATCATATTATCATAATTATCTATCTCATTTAGTTTAGCTAAACTTTCATAATCTAAAAGAGAAGCATATGTAGGTTCTGTATCTTTATTATTACTTCCTCCGTCTTGATAATTAGATAGTCCTCCATATTTTTTCCAACTTTCTCCATGATTTTTTTCCATGTACTCTTCGCCTTTGCCTGCAAGTATATCTTTCTTAGCTCTTTGGGCTTTAAATATTTCTTGGCCTTGCATTAATTTTTGCATAGCTAATTTAAGACGAGGAACCATACGTTCTGAAGTAGCTTTTATGTCTGGTTCTGTACTATTTAAACCAGTTTCGTATATACCTAATTGTTTGGTAATCTTATTACCCATTTGTCCGAATGTAGCCATTATGTTAAATATTTTAATTCTTTTATTAATTCGTCAGGTACTTGCATTTTAGGATCATCTGACAATATATATCCTTCTTTTCCTCCTGCCATTTGCATTCCTCCCGTAGGATCAGAATGTTTAGTTCCGTTACCCGCATAAGAATATTCATCAGAGTTTTGAGTAAGTCCTCCATTTTCTAAAACTACAGGTCTATCATTAGGATGATATATTAATTCTCCCTGTTCTATTTCATATTCTGCTTGTGGATTTATTTCTTGCAAAGAACCTCCTTGTTCATATAAACCTCCATGAGGCATGTTAGTCATGTCAGCACTATACCCATCTAAAGAACTTCCTTCTGTAAATCCTTGATTTCCTCCTCCTTTATACCCATATGTATTATTATCGTATGGGTTATAAAAATTAACATCTTGCTGTCTTCTTACGGAAGTAGCTACATCATCTTCTGCTCCTGATACATCTTCTATTTCAGGAGGCCCTTCAAACTCTTGGCCTATACCTCCATCTACAGCTATATCTTGTCCTACAAAGAAATTTTTAAATTTACCCTCATTCCAAGTATCTTTTATATCGGATCCCCAAGTATGTTTAGGAAGACCTCCTCCATAATTATATCCATAAATATTATTACTTTGTGCTTCGGGAATAAAAGAAGTTCCTATACCCGCTACGTTACCAACTCTTCCTACTGTATCAGCTGCTTTTACAACGTTAGCTCCTGCTTCTGCAGCCTTAAGAGCACCACTAGCATCTCCTCCAAGCATGCCTACAGCACTTCCTATCACATTTGCACCTTGTGCAGCTTTCCCCCAGTTAGTACCTCTAGATTTTCCCCATTTATCTTCGTCTGCAGTTTCCATTGCACTACCTGCTCCTTTTATTGCAGAACCTACTCCTCCTGCAGCTAATGTACCTCCACTTGCGATTGCTACTCCTATTCCTCCTGCAACTTGTCCTATACTATTACCATATCCTTCCCATTTATTTTGTCCAGCGTATTCTTGTTCAGGATTTTGAAAAGCATTATTAGTATATCCTCCTACTTTTTCTCCTAATCCTGTAATTATACTTCCTCCAGGTACGGCATTAAGCACTCCTTTAGCTGCTCCTCCTACAATATTACTTGAGAAATCTGTAGCCTGGTCTAATCCTTTTTGATGCCTATCATCTCCAATAACATTCCCCATACCCCTACGGGCAGCTTTTCCGTATCCTATATTAAGAGGATCCGCTATCCTAGCAGCATTACCTGCAGTTTCTGTTGCAGCATCTGCTCCTTTCCATAACATATTAGAAAAACCAGTTCTTTTACCGTCACCATCTGCATCTCCTGTTTGAAGCCATTTTTTAAATTTTCCTTTTCCTTTTTTAGTTTTTCCTCCTTTTCCTGCTTGAGGTAAATATCCTCCTTGTTCGTATACAAAACTTTGAGAATTAGGTTCATAATTAATATTATAATCAGTCATATTATCTAATCCCCCTAATCCAGCATATTGAGTAGCTTGTTGGCCATTAATAGTAGCATAAGGAGAAGCTACAGGGCCACCTTCTTGTAATTGATCTAACCAAGTATTATTATTTCTCATATTATAATTATTTATTTGACCACCGTTTTTTTTTATAGGAGTTTCTCTTACTACATTACTGTCAAAACGATGAGTACCTGAATAAGGAGCTAGGTATCTACCGTTAGCCATTAAGGGTGTTCCTGTATTAGACATATCTATTTCTCCAGTAGGAGTATTAATATCTATATAGGGCTCATTTTTATATGGGGAATCATCCCTGTATCCCATCTTACTTTTTGTGTGCCCTCCTACTTTTCTTTTTTCTACATTAACAGGATTATTATAATATTCCATATA
>TARA_R110002126_G_scaffold249004_1_pt1 | contig 11996 bp, 11 predicted proteins | sample TARA_R110002126 | Tara Oceans TARA_R110002126 (sample SAMEA4397536) | marine metagenome | biome: Polar Biome; feature: [DCM] deep chlorophyll maximum layer (ENVO:01000326); material: water (ENVO:00002006), including particulate matter (ENVO:01000060) such as... | depth 30 m
CAACAAATGGTATTCTTGGGGACTGGTAGATGCAGCGTCGCATACTACTGGTTTTAATTTGATGACCTCTAATATTAGAAATCAATTTAATGCTTCTTTTGAATATGGATGGAATGAAAATCTGGAAGGAGAATTCACGTATGAACGGTATCTACACGATTATTTACGAGTTTTTGGTGGTGTAAACATTGAGAATTCAACACGTGATAGCTTAAATGAGTTTAGCACAACGGCAGTTGTTGGTGTTCGCTATTTAACGCCCTACTTATTCAATTTAGATGTGCGTGTTGATAATAAATTAAGACCAAGAATTGGTGTAGGTCGCAGTATAATGATTTTCCCAAAACTGTCTGTATTCGGTTATTATGAATACCAAATAGATTTAGGTTTCGTAGATGACCTACCTATGAATAAAGACTTTACTTCAGAAACAGTATGGAGTGCAGGAGCTGAATATATGCTATCAAGAAACTTTTCTCTTATGGCGAGTTACGATAACCGTTTTGGTGCCGGTGGAGGATTATCAGTAAGATTTTAAGTAAATAATATTAACAATAAAACAAATAAAAATGAAAACAATTAAAAGAAGTATTAGAACAGTAGCCTTAGTCGCTACAATGATTTTAACCGTGTCTTGTAAAGATGCTAATAAGAATGAAGCACCTTCGTCTGCTAGCAATGAAGTAATGCAAGAAAATATGGATAGCTCAAAAAATATGGCAATGAATAATTCTCAAAACGCAATGGCAGAAGCTATTTTAAAAGATTATTTTAATCTTAAAGATGCGCTAGTAGGAGATGAAAATGACAAGGCTAAGATGCTCGGTGGAACACTTGCTAAATCACTTGGCAATCTTGACAAGTCAACATATTCTGAAAGTCAACAAAAGGAATTAACAGACATTATTGAAGATGCAACAGAACACGCAGAGCATATTTCTGAAAGCGATATCAAACACCAACGTGAACATTTTAAAATTTTGAGCAAGGACATTACAGTTATGGTTTCCATAACAGGAACTGCGACAAAGTTGTACGAGCAATTTTGCCCAATGTACGATGGTGGAACAGCCTGGTTAAGTACAAAGAAAGAAGTAAGAAACCCATATTACGGAAGCTCAATGTTGAAGTGCGGTAAAGTACAGCGAGAAATCAACTAAATGAAAATTGTAAAAATCATAGCTTGGGTAGCATTAATCGCCTTTGTGATTATTCAATTTTTTCCAACGGATAAAAATGAAAGGTACACAATACCTGAAACTGATTTTATGATGTTTAACAAAGTACCGTCTAAAATCGAGAATCAGCTTAAGGTGTCTTGCTATGATTGTCACAGTAATAATACTGTATATCCTTGGTATAGCAAAGTTCAGCCAGCAGCTTGGTTTTTAGAAGACCATATTAAAGAAGGAAAAAAAGAATTGAATTTTAATGAGTGGAGCGATTATTCTGATAGGAGAAAGAAAAGTAAGTTACGGTCTATCATTAAACAGATAGAAAGTGGCGAGATGCCTATGGATAGTTACACACTTATTCACAAGGATGCTATACTATCAGAAAACGATAAAAAGGTCGTCATAGCTTTCATTACAAAGTTGAAGGATAGTTTAAAATAAAGCCCTGAATGGTAAAAGGAAAACTATGATGGTTAGTTAATAGATGCTTTTCTTATTCAGGCACAAATTAAAGACCTATCAAGAGAAAGGAATATTTTTATTGGTTGGTTAGTAAACCCTTTCTCTTTTTTAGGCATAGGTATTAATAGAAAGGACTGTTGTGGTCTCAAATCAATATATGGAAAACATTAAATCAAGTTGAAGATATAATTAAAAGGCTTATAAATTTTTAAGGCAAGTTTCTCGCCCTACCTTATAGATGAACCAAGAAGAGTAAAACGACAATTAACACTAAAATTATGGGAACAATTAATGTTAGAAAAATGGGATTATCCGCAGGGCTTACAGGAGTATTGTTCTATTTGGGATGTATGATTTTAATGTTTGCTGTTGGTCGTGAAGGCTCAGTAAAATTCTTCAACAGTCTATTGCACGGCTTTGATGTTTCAACAATAATAAGGATGGAGATTCCACTTTGGGAATCTGGTCTGGGCATTGTTCAAACATTCATCTTGGCTGGTTTGGTAGGTGCTTGTATCGCATTATTATATAACTGGCAAATAAAAAATAGATAAGATGAAAAATATATTAGTGCCTACAGACTTTTCAGATAATTGCGAAAAAGCAGCAAAGTTGGCTATTGAAATTGCATCACTCTTTAATTCCGAAATTCATTTTTTACATCAACTTCATACACCTGTGGATTGGGTAAAACTTGATAAGGAAAAGGAAGGTAATTACCCTGATACCCAAGCGGCGATAGGCAATGCCAAAAACAAGTTGAGTGTTTTGAATAAAGAGGCTGAACACAAAGGATTGAAAGCCAGAACTATATTGCAATTTGTATCAGATGATGAAGCAATTTTGGAACATTCCCGAAATTTCCACCACGATTTTATCATTACTGGAAGCAAAGGCGTAAAAAAGGGGTTTTTGAAAAAACTTTTAGGAAGCAATGCACAACAAATCATACGTAAAGCACGCGTGCCCATCTTAGTAGTAAAAGAAGATGAAATAACATTTCCTTTTAAAAATATTGCTTTCGTATCTGACTTTAAAGAAGACATATCCAATGCATTCAAAAATGCAGAAGAAATCGCAAAAAAATGCAATGCAAAAATTCACTTGTTAAACATCAATACGACATCAGATTTTAATAGTGTTGAAAATGGTTTACAACCAATAAAGGACTTCTTAACGCATTTTCCAAAATTGGAAAACTATCAGATGCACGTTTATAGTGAAACTAATATAGAAAGTGGTATTGAAAAATTTGAAGATTCTATTGATGTAGATTTAATAGTAATGTACACTCATAGTAGAAAGGGATTATCAAGCATATTTTCAAAGAGTATTACTGAAAGTATTACCAATCATTCAAAAAAACCAGTGATGACAGTTCATTTATAATATGGAAAATTACGATACCCTTTCAGAAGCAATAAGTAATCTACAGACAAGAGGCTATACCGTTGATTTCAATTTGAAAGAGAAACATCTGGAATGTAATGCCTTAAAGTTAAAGATACATCCAGAAGATTTTGATGTTGATGAGATGCATCGTTTTGAAGGGATGAGCAGTACAGATGACAATAGTGTGCTTTATGCCATTTCATCCAAAAACGGAATTAAAGGCTTATTGGTGGATGCTTATGGAGTTTACGCCGAAAATATTTCAGAAGCAATGCGGAAAAAATTAAGATAAATACAGATTATTAAATGAAACCCTTAAAAACAAATACCCAAAAACTGTCATTATTAGGCTCTGTATCATTAGGTACAGGTGTGATGATAGGTGCTGGTATTTTTGTATTAATGGGGCAAATAGCCGAATTGGTCGGCGATTTATTTCCTATTGCATTTGTGGTAGGAGCTTTTATCGTAGGATTTAGTTCGTATTCGTATGTAAAATTCTCAAACGCTTATCCGTCTTCTGGAGGGGTTGCAAAATTTTTAACAGAGGCCTATCACCCAGGTACACTTGCGGGTTCATTTTCCTTGTTAATGTACGTTTCAATGGTTGTTGCCGAGAGTTTGGTGGCAGGTACTTTTGGGGCGTATGCATTACGACTGTTTCCGCAGGAGTATGCCGGCTACGCATCTGTATTGGGAGTCATACTTATTGGTATTGCATATATTGTCAATATTTCAGGTAATAAAATTATTGAACGTACCGCCACCTTTACTGCAATTATAAAAGTTGTTGGTATCGCTGTATTGGCCATTTCGGGATTGGTTATTTCTGGTTTACCTACTATCACAGGTAGTTATAGTCCTGCAACTACCCAATCCTTTCCTGAGGGTTTTGGATTTGTTGCCGCATTAGCCTTATCGATTCTTGCTTATAAAGGATTCACGACAATAACGAATCAAGGTGGCGACATAAAAAATCCTCATAAAAATGTTGGGCGTTCCATAATTATTTCAATTATCGTTTGTACAGTTATTTATGTTGTTTTGGCGTTATCGGTTGCTGGCGGATTGAGCATTGAAGAAATTATAGTAGCAAAAGATTATGCTTTGGCAGCTGCCGCAAAACCACTATTTGGCGAATGGGGTTCCACTTTAACAATTTTACTTGCCATTGTAGCAACAGTTTCCGGTGTCATTGCCAGCGTGTATTCTGCTTCAAGAATGTTAGGAATGTTAAGCGATATGAAACAAGTTCCTAATTTGAATAGAATCAAGAAACTTAAAAACCCTTCGTTGATTCTTACCGTTTCATTAGCAATACTATTAACTATTTTGTTCGACTTAACTCGAATAGCGTCTATTGGAGCAATTTTCTATTTGATAATGGATATTGCCATTCATTGGGGACTTTTTAAACACCTTAAAAACAAGGTAAAATTCAATCCAGTAATTCCCATAATTGCTTTAGTAATGGATATTGTTGTTTTGGCAGCATTTATCTATTTAAAATTTTTGACCGACCCATTTGTGCTTATTGTCGCAGCAATAGGTATTGCTCTCATTTTTCTTTCTCAATTTCTATTTATGAAATCACATACAGATAAGGACGGCAATATGAATATGGGAATGGAAATGAGTGAAGATGAAATGACCAAAATGTAAAAAATTAAAATAAAATGAAACACACCTATCACATACAAGGAATGACCTGCAACGGTTGTCGCAGTCACGTTGAGCAAACTTTATCTAAAGTTGATGGTGTGACAAACGCATCTGTTGATTTAAAAAAGCAGGAAGCAACAATTGAGATGAGTTCTCATATTTCTCTGGAAACTTTTCAGAAAAGCTTAAAGGATGATGGAGGGCGTTATTCCATCCACAACCTTGGCGAGCATCATCATAAGGAAGATTCGGCAAAAGAGAAAAAGCTAAAACAAAAAGGCAAAGGAACTGGCACTTTCTACTGCCCGATGCATTGCGAGGGCGACAAAACATACGACGAGCCAGGAAATTGTCCTGTTTGCGGTATGGATTTGGTTGAAGAAGTCAATCTTTCCGCAACCACTACAGAACAATGGACGTGTCCAATGCACCTAGAAGTCGTGAAAAACGAAGCTGGAGCTTGCCCTATTTGCGGAATGGATTTAGTACCGATGGAAGCAGATAGTTCAGCAGAAGAAAAGAACTATAAAAAGCTGTTGAAAAAATTCTGGATAGCTGTTGGGTTCACGTTACCCATTTTTATAATCGCAATGAGCGAAATGATTCCTATCAATCCGTTATACGATGTAATGGAGCAAAAATGGTGGAACTGGATTCAATTTGGCTTATCCATTCCAGTTGTGTTTTATGCCACGTGGATGTTTTTTGAACGTGCCTATCGCAGCATCAAAACTTGGAATCTCAATATGTTTACGCTAATAGGAATAGGTGCTGGTGTGGCGTGGCTATTTAGTGTTTTCGGAATGCTGTTTCCAGACTTTTTTCCAGAACAGTTTAAAACAGAGTCTGGTGCAGTACACGTTTATTTTGAAGCAGCAACCGTAATACTCACATTAGTTTTAATGGGTCAAGTTTTAGAAGCGCGTGCGCATAGCAAAACCAATTCCGCAGTTAAGGAATTATTGAAACTTGCACCCAACAAAGCCATTAAAGTAGTTAATGGAAATGAAGAAGAAGTTTCCATTGACCAAATAGAAAAAGGAGATATTCTACGAGTGAAGCCTGGAGATAAAATTCCCGTCGATGGCAAAATTACCGAAGGCGAAACTACTGTAGATGAATCGATGATTTCGGGAGAGCCTATACCAGTTAACAAGACTACAGATGATAAAGTAAGTAGTGGTACAATCAACGGCAATCAGTCTTTCTTGATGCAAGCTGAAAAAGTAGGTAGTGATACGCTGCTTTCCCAAATTATACATATGGTAAACGATGCCAGTCGTAGTCGTGCACCTATTCAGAAGTTGGCAGATACCGTTTCAGGGTATTTTGTGCCTGTTGTAGTTATTATTTCGCTCATCACTTTTGCGGTGTGGGCAATTTGGGGGCCAGAACCAGCTTATGTATATGCGCTAGTAAATGCCATCGCAGTATTGATTATTGCCTGTCCTTGCGCTTTAGGCTTAGCTACACCTATGTCTGTGATGGTGGGCGTGGGTAAAGGTGCTCAAAATGGAGTACTCATCAAAAATGCCGAAGCTCTTGAAAAAATGGATAAGGTGGACACGCTCATCGTGGATAAAACAGGAACCATAACGGAAGGAAAACCAACGGTTGAGAAAATAGGTATTTTTGGAGACCACTTTCGCGAAAGCGAGATTCTACATTTTATCGCATCCCTAAACAGTTCCAGCGAGCATCCACTTGCCGAAGCTACCGTGAAATATGGAAAGGAACAGAAAACCGAAATATCCAAAACCAAAAACTTTAGCGCAGTAACAGGAAAAGGCGTAGAAGGAACAGTTGATGGCAAGAAGCTCGATTTAGGCAATGTCAAAATGATGGAGTACGCAAATGCTACGCTATCATCTGAAATGGAAACCGAAGCACAATCCTTTCAGAAACAGGGAAAGACCGTTTCTTACTTATCCATTGATGGCGAAGTTTCAGGCTATGTGGTCATAGGCGATAAAATAAAAGAAACGAGTGCCAAGGCAATCAAAGAATTGCAAGACAAAGGCATCGAAGTAATAATGCTCACAGGAGATAATCACGACACCGCCCAGGCAGTAGCCAACGAACTTAATCTCGCCGACTTCAAAGCGGGAATGTTACCAGAAAACAAACTGGACGAGGTTAAAAAGTTACAAGAACAAGGCAAAGTAGTGGCGATGGCTGGCGACGGTATAAACGATGCACCAGCATTAGCCAAAAGTGATGTAGGTATTGCAATGGGAACAGGAACGGATGTCGCTATTGAAAGTGCAATGATAACATTAGTAAAAGGCGATTTACACGGCATCGTAAAAGCAAAGAATTTAAGTCATAAAGTAATGCGGAATATCAAGCAAAATTTATTTTTTGCCTTGATATACAATACCCTCGGTGTACCCATTGCAGCGGGAGTTTTATTCCCATTTTTTGGAATACTCTTATCGCCAATGATTGCCGCGCTGGCAATGAGTTTCAGTTCGGTTTCGGTCATTGTAAATGCACTCAGACTTAAAACAAAATCAATTAATTAAAAACTAAAAGCCATTAGAAATGAATTCAAAAGAGAACAATCACGGAGAAATGAAAAAAGGAAATTACTCAAAATTTGTTGGTATGCTCGTGGCATCCTTTATAGCAATGTACATCACGATGTATCTAAACACCTATGCAATCGAACACGTATATTTTAGCCTCACAAGGTTTTATATGAGCTGTTTAGGTATTGCAGCGATGGCCTTAATAATGTTTGTGGCAATGCGAAATATGTATCAAAATAAAAAGAAAAATGTTGCCATAGTTTTAGGAAGTATTGTTCTATTTGTTGGTGCGCTAGGACTGGTACGTGACCAAAAATCAACTGTGGGCGATGTACTCTGGATGAAAGCTATGATACCGCACCACTCGATAGCAATATTAACCAGTGAGCGTGCAAATATTCAAGACCCTGAAGTGAAAAAATTAGCCAATGATATCATTAAAGCTCAAAAGAAGGAGATAGAAGAAATGAAACAAATGATTGACCGATTGCAAAATCAGAAATAGAGCGTTCGAGCAGTCTTTTCGCTATATCTTTTGTTTGCAGAAATAGCAAAAAAAGGATGCCGCTACAATCCCTAACACACATCGTGCTACACATTAAACAATTTTTATTATGAACAAAAACATATTATATATAGCAGTCGCAGTAATAGTGGGATTATTTGCAGGCTGGCTCATTTTCGGAAATTCTGAGATTGATGTTGACGCAAGCAAGGATTCGTCTAATATGTCAGATTCCCACAACCACTCTAGCGATACGGCAAACCAAATGTGGACTTGCTCAATGCACCCACAGATTATGCAACCAGAAGCAGGCGACTGTCCTATATGCGGGATGGACTTGATACCTGCTGAGTCTGGCGCTGAAGGTCTCGCTTTGAATGAGATAAAAATGACAGATAACGCAATGGCGCTGGCCAATATTCAAACTACAGTTGTAGGTAGTGGTGCACCTTCTGATGAAGACGGAATGATCTCACTCTCAGGAAAGATTGCTACAAACGAAGAAAATAACGCTGTACAAGCAAGCTATTTTGATGGTCGTCTGGAAAAATTGAATGTAAGCTATGAAGGTCAAAAAGTAAATCGTGGTCAATTACTGGCTACTATTTATGCGCCTAATTTAGTAGCGGCACAACAAGAGCTTTTAACTACGACTGCTTTAAAAGAATCGCAACCTGCTTTGTATAAAGCTGTGCGAAACAAGTTGAAACTCTGGAAGCTTTCAGAAAGTCAAATTAGTGCTATTGAAACTTCTGGAAAGGTTCGTGATAATTTCCCCATTTATGCTACTGTTTCAGGAACTGTCTCAGAAGTTGCGGCAAGAGAAGGAGACTATGTAAAACAAGGTCAACCAATTTTAAAAGTGAGTAATTTGAATTCAGTTTGGGCAGAATTTGATGCCTACGAAAGTCAAATCTCTAATCTAAAAGTAGGTCAGAAAATGATGATAGTAACCAATGCCTATGCCAATAAAGAATTTGACGCCACGATTTCTTTTATTGACCCTATGCTGAACAACGCAACGCGTACGGTTACCGTAAGAGCAACACTTAAAAATATAGATGCCCTATTTAAGCCAGGAATGTTTGTCACGGGCAAACTCAAAGGAGAATCCAAAATGAATGACGATTTGATTACCGTTCCTGCGAGTGCAGTGATGTGGACAGGAGAACGCTCATTGGTGTATATAAAGACCAATCCTAACGAACCAATTTTTGAAATGCGAGAAATTATGATTGCGAATCGTAATGGAGAAAATTTTAGGGTAAAAGAAGGGCTTGAAAATGGCGATGAAATCGTGACAAATGGAACATTCTCAGTAGATGCCGCCGCACAATTACAAGGGAAAAAATCGATGATGAACAAGAGCAAAAAGGAAGCATCGGATATGTCATTGTCTCAAATGAAAATAGACTTACCATCAAGTTTTCAGAAGGACTTTGAAAAAGTGCTCACACCCTATCTTCAAATGAAAGATGCATTTGTCTCAAACGATGCTAACCAAGTTTCCACTTTTGCAAAAGAGACATCCAAGGCCCTAAAATCTATAGATATTAGTGGTTTAGGAAAGATGGAGCAAGCACACTTAAATAAAACTATTAAAATGTTTGACGCCATTCTAGAAAATGATAATCTGGAAAATCAACGTGACCATTTTGTAATTCTGAATGAAAATATAGTGCCCATTGCTATGAATATTGAGAATGTTGATCCCATACTATATTTGCAAAAATGTCCTATGGCAAATAAAAATAAAGGTGCATTTTGGCTAAGTAAAGATAAGGATATTCGAAATCCATATTATGGAGATGAAATGTTGACTTGTGGAAGTATCATTAACATAACTAAGTAAACTGTCAAAGAATAGAACACAAATTTTTCAAATAGTCCAGATTAAAATAGTTTAAGCTAAAACCTTAGGAAAGATAAATTTTTCTAGGATATAAAAAGAACCAAACTATAGAATTAAAGAAATAAATGTTATAGCACACTAGCAAATGAAAAAAATAATTAAAGAATTCATCGGAGCAATTTTGATTAAGCTACAACCCCAAAAAGTTGAAATATTAATAAAAAAAGGCATCAGTTTTAATGTCAAAAATGAACTCAGTTTAAGTGAGCGATTCATGCGTTCGGCACTTTTAAAAAATGCCGAAAAAAACCAAGACTTCGATATCCTGGCAGATTATCATGAAAATTTTTGGAAAGAGACAGGTAGAAAATATTTTTCAGATAAAGAGAATGTATTGAAAGATTTTTTTCTTCCTAATTGTTTACCAGTATTTGAAAAGCTTCAGAATATTTTAAAAGATACATCACATGAATTTCACACCATTGTCGAGATTGGAACAGGCAATGGGGATGTTTTAGATTACTTGAGCGCTGAATTTTCACAAATTGAAAGATTTATAGGTATTGATTTAAGTGTTGAGCAAATTAAATTTAATAAAAAACAGTATGTTGAGAATATTAAAATCGAATTTGTAGCCGCAGATGGATTTGATTGGATTAAAGAAAACGGAACCAATAATATGATAATCTTTACTTCAGGTGGTGTCCTAGAATATTTTTCAGAACAACGATTGCAAGAGTTCTTTTCTTACCTAAACAAATTAGGGACTTCAATATTTATTGCAATTGAGCCCATTGGAGCAAATATTGACTTTAGCAAGAATCCAAATTCTCAACCTTATGGTGTTGAGCGATCATTTTCTCATGATTATGCACGCCTTTTTAAAAATGCAGGTTTTAATTTATGGCACGAGTCTAAGGCACCAGGCAAGATGCATGAAGATTATTTTGGGGTTTTTGGAGCAATAAATAAATGAATGTTATTCATTAATAATTACATAGAAATTGACGTTTAATCCAACATAACAGTTCGAATAACCAAAAGGTCTTGTATAAAAAAATGATAAGACTATCTTGGCAAACGATTTTTTTACAAAGAGATTAAATCAAAATAACACCAAACCATAACTAGAAATTTACTGATGACCACAAAAATGATAGACTTTTTAAAGAGGTACGAAATATGGGTGTTTTTAACACTTGCACCAATGCTGAATTTTGTAATAACTTTTGCTAAAAGCAAAGGCGTAATAGAATTTTTCCCGTACACCAATGGTCGCTTTTACGCTTTAATGTTTTTGTTGTTATTTATTGTAAAAATTACAAAAGGTAATGAAGGCATAAAGAATTTATTTAGACCTATGCTAGTTTGGAAAGTACACCCAAAGTGGTATGCATTTAGCTTACTGTTCGCATTTACCATAGGTTTAATAACTTTAGTAATTGTAGCTTTTTATAATGGAGATATGTCCATTCTTGATTTCGAAATTTATATACCTACCTTAAAATTCACTTTGTTTCTTTTGTCTTGGGCATTTCTAGGTGAAGTGGTATGGATTGGTTATGCATTTCGTGAACTTTCGAAAATTACTAAACCATTTTACGCAACTCAGGTTATCGGCTTTGTATGGTCTTTATGGTGGCTACCTTCCGTTTATATAAATGTTGGTGTAATTGAAGACCTTCCTGTATGGCCGTTGTTTTTAAATATGATGGGAGCTGCTGGTATGTGTGCTATTGTATATTCAAAAACCAGAAGTGGAATATGTGTACTGGTAATACAATCGATGTTAAATATGTCTCTTGTTTTGTTGCCGATTTCACCAGATGCGGGTGACCATACCTATACTATATTTGCGGTTCTTTACTTTATAATAATGTTGGTCTTTATGTATTTTATGCCACCAAAGATAGATTCTAATTCATTGAAATTGTAGTCTTTCTTATTAATCAATTACTTTAAAAAATTTTAAATATTATCCGCCAGCACATACCCCAACATTCCGCGAAGAGCTTTATTTCGGGAAAAGCGCTTCATTAAAGGTCTTAGACACAATCCCAAAGATTCCGATTTACACTACGCTAATCCCGCCCAAAAGCAGGAAACGCTTCATTCCCAATCTACATATTTGAAATTTAGTCCGCTTTAAATTCTGCTAAAGAGGTTAATTCGTTTTCACAATCCGTTCAGCACATTCCCCTACATTCCTTAAAAAACTTCATTCCGTGAAAAGAGCTTCTCTACAAATGTCTTGGACACACCTATTGTTTTGCTTCCTTCATTACGTTAACCCGAACCGCTACGCTGGTTTGGGACACTTCATTTCGTTAGAAAAAATAGGTAAGTCCAACAAAACATCGGAAAGCCATCGACTCGATTTTCTTAACAGGATTTTCGGCGAAGTCTTCTTGAGCCTT
>TARA_R110002126_G_scaffold62966_2_pt1 | contig 11995 bp, 5 predicted proteins | sample TARA_R110002126 | Tara Oceans TARA_R110002126 (sample SAMEA4397536) | marine metagenome | biome: Polar Biome; feature: [DCM] deep chlorophyll maximum layer (ENVO:01000326); material: water (ENVO:00002006), including particulate matter (ENVO:01000060) such as... | depth 30 m
CCGGGTTAATCTTTTTAAACTCTGTAACAATATTTTTCCCAAAAAGTTTTTTCATCTCAGCTTCAGCTTTTTCACGACCATCAGCATTCTTATAAACATATTCAGGTTGCACTCCTTCCATAATTTCTTCTTCAGAAGGCTCAGTTAATACCCATTGATCATTACTGTCAAGTTTTACGTGCTTCTTTAATATTTTAGTCTGTTCATCAAAAGCTAACTTGTTAATCTTATCAAGTTTTTTTTGAATGTTTTTAAAATATGTAAGAACTCCTATCTTCATAGAAGGTACACTACCAATTAAATCTCCAATCGCGTGTGCTAACATATTTGTGTCAGCATTTGTTACTTTACCATTTTCTTTCATTACTTATCTTTTTTAAAGTTTCATCAAATATATAAAATATTTATGATAATCTCTTAGCATAAATAGTAGTTCTGAATATTGCAACAGAACCATTACCAATAGCACCTACTACTCTTGCACTTATAACATCTCCTTCAGTAAGCACAACTATATCTTCCATAACTATTGTATCTTCCATTGTAACATCTTGCGATATGCCAGATGCAGCAGTAAGACTAAAAGACTCAGGACCGATAACTTCAACAGAATTAGTTACATTATATAAAGATATATTGCTGTCAATATCATTTTTTATAGTACCTCTTACATCAAGCCTTAAATGGTATGTTCCATCTGAGGGAACAACAAACGAAGTTCCAAAAGTTAATGGATTTGCATCAGGAACAGTAATATCAAGTATTTCTCTTAAGAGATAAGGAATTGTGACAACTGGAGGGCAAAGACCAACAAGTATCTTTTTAATAACATCATTTAATTTTTCTCCTGAAGCCACATCAATAGAGCTGTCAGTAGCACATACTATAGGCAAACCATCATAAATTATATCTCCTGTAAAATCAGACTGACAAGCCTTACCACTACATCCACAATTATTTATTCCACATTTTACACACATATTTTTTTGTTTTAATTAATTAAAAGGATCTAATTGCACGAGTTAAGACCGTAGTATTATCCTTAGCAAGTGTTGCCGCAACTCCACTAATGGAATTTAAGATGTACGCAGATCCTGTATTTAGCTCCGTACTACTCCAATAGGTAGCTGTTGAGAGTAATGTAAAAGCACCTGAACGCAATGCTTTATTGGTATTAAAACGATTATCATATAACAAATTTGACTCATCAATACTTGGTAAGTACCAATCGGAAAAACCACCGTCAGTTAATCCAGTTACATACGCTTCTGCTGGACTATCTGTCATTAAATTAGTATTAAATACACCATCTTCTGTTCTGACTGCAGTGGTTGCAGTTCCTATATTTTGCCATTTTAGAGCTCCCTGTTCTGCTTTATTTACTATTAAACCATGTTCTACACCAAGACTGTCTTTATATAAATGATAAATAATTCCTCCTTCAAATTCTTCTCCCAAATAATGCACAAAGCTGTTAGCACAAATTTGCTCCATTAAAGTATTCAGCATATCATTTAAAGAAGCTCCCGGAAGAACCGTAAAATTAGTCGGACAAACAAACTTAGGACCATCGTACTTTAAAGCAGATGTGTTACTTGGAATATAAGAATCTGTATTACAACTTGAACAACTTGAGACACCACAATTTACACACATATTATATTTTTTTAAATAAACATTTTAAATTTTCATAGTCACTACAACTACTATCAGTATGATCAATAACCCATAAGAGGTTACTCATTTTTAAATACCTTGAAGTAAGCTTAACGTAATTTCTACCTATACACTTAAATTCATTTATCTTGCAAGAGAATGCAGCCATACAATCTGCAATTTCTTTTCTTAAATCATTAAGGCTATTTAAACAGCAATTTTGTGTTAAACACTCTTCAAATGTACCAGTAAATGTTTCTATTACCGGAGGATTATCACCTCCAGTAAATGTTCTTATTAAAACAACATCAATAGATACACAGTATTCTCCATCTCCATAAGTGTTTTCAAACTCTAATCTTCCATTAAGGGCCATAGGTTCAGAAGAACAAGGTATAACATCTCCACAAGCAGTTCTATATATATATGTAACACTTAATGTAGTGGAATAAGTAATAGTAAAAGAAGGAAAAATAACATCAACAGGATAAGAGGTAATATCATCTAAATAAAAAGTAGAGCAATCTGCAGATCCCTTGAAAATAAACTTAGGAATAACAAAAGACAAAAGACTATTAGGAACATTTCCTTCTATAGTGGAAATTTCATCTGCTATTAAAGCAAGTTCAGTTCCTAAGTCAGGTAAAGATATGTAGTTAACAGCCATAATTTAACAACCAGTACAAATTCTATCAAATAATTTACAAGCCTTATTAATTGTATCTTGAGCACAATCAAATAAGCATTCATCAAACTCTACTTGAGCTTGTTCAAGCATCATTCTTAATTTCATTATTCTTTCATCAACCTCATCGTGACTACAAGCACAACTTCCATCAGCCATTGATATAAGCAATTCTTTTATACCATTAATCAAATGACAAGTATATAAGAATTTCTTAGTCTTACGTGCAATTTCTTGAGAAAGTGAATCGTAAAGAATATAGCTTATAGTATGAACTCCATCAGGAAATGAATTATATACAACAGCGGTAGAACCTGAAGCAGTATAAATGTTTTCTCGTGTAATACAGAGACAATTTGTTTCATCTGTTCCTCCTGCAGTTAATGGTTGAGTTAATAAAACTGTTAAATCACCACTTAACGTAACATTAGTTGTTAATCCATTGTATTCAACACCATAATTAACTTGAGTAATTGTAATAGTGTCTGTAGTACCTTCTTTAATTTGAGCAGACCAACCCGTAATAGAAGAATTTGCGTTTATAGAAAGAACTAACAAGTCCATTGAAGTAGCTATATCAGTAATAAATACAGCCGAACCAAGAACAAGACCTTCAATATCAACAATTATAATTCCATTTGTACCACCTGTTAATTGAAACTCAACAAAGGACTTAGTACCTGGCTTCCAAGATAAATCTAAATCAGATGCAACTGTTCCATCAGGATAAAGCCAATTAAATCTTGTGTAATTAATATCTCTTTTAGTTGGGTTATCTAAATAGCCGTAACCATTGACACAGTTAGCTGGTAAGATAGGATCATATACGCAAGTTGTATCACAAAATTGAATGCTATTGCAATCATCTGCTATGCAAGCTGTAAAGTCAAGTACTAAATTCATATTTTCAAAGTTAATCTTATTTATTTATAATTCAAAGTTATTATTGCGCGGTCTGTTTATATGCTGCCTTAGTGTAGGTTTTTACTGACATTGGCAATCCTGTAGATTTTAATGCAACACTTAATGATTTTTCGAAAGCTTTACTAAAGTTACCCTTAAATGCATGAGAGATAGCTTCAGAAAACTCTTGACCTAATACCTCAACTGGAGTTTGCATATTTTTATGCCAAGGCTTATCGTCCATTTGAGACATAATTAATGAGGTAATATCTGATATCCCGTAAAAGTTACCAAAATTTGTAGCTATCATACTTAACCCTATCATATTAAGGTAATCATCATCATCATCATAACCATAAAGAACTCCACCTTTAAGAACATCTACGGCAGCTAATGCCATTGAAGTTAGCAATACCACATTTATACTTCTCTTATAAAGTATTTTTGCGTTTTCAGGAGATGGATTATTTATATAAGAAATAGCTCCGTCTATCATTAACATAGCAACTTTACTTCTTGCAGAACCAAAGATTGAAAACATTCTTGCAATAGGATTCTTACTTAAAGAAAGAACAGATCTATTTGCAGCATCATAAGTAGGTTGTGTTTTATTTATAATATCATTCCACCTTTCAGAAACATGTTCTTCGTATTCTTTAGTACCTTCTACAAGCTCTTTATGCTGTTCAGCAGTTTCAAACTTAACAGCTTTCCATATAGACATAACTGTAACAGAATCAAATATTTTAATACCCTCCATTAACCTTGCCTTACTAACTTCAACTTTCTCTCCCTTAACTTTAAGTCCAAGCAAACCTATTTTATCTTGACCAATTTCATTATTTAACAATGCCTCACCAGCTTCTTTAGAAAACTCTCCCTCAAGCCTTGCTCTTGCATTAGGGTCTTTCATCATTTCATCATATACAGCATCATTTTTTATATCTAAAGACCACTCAAGAGGAAGCCAAGTTTCTCCACCTTCTATACCCGTCCATTTTAATGACTTTATTATTTTCATTGGATTAATACCAACAAAACCAGCAGCACCCCATCCAGCCTTTTTTAAATACTTAGAATCAATTTCTTCTTTAGCAGTAATATATGACACAGGTTGTTTCATCATTACAGGTATATTCATTCCAAGTACAGCTACAGCAAAATTACTTGTAAGTCTGTTAATTTTTTGAGCAAAATTTGCCTCTCCTTCACTTCCAAATATTTGACCAGGAGATTCAATACTATTTACAACGCCTTCAAGACTTTTAAAATATTTATTTTCATCTTGATTTACATAGTCTCCAGAAATACTTGCTATAAGTTTTCTTATATTAGAAACAGGTAGTGCATATCCCGCGTAAGTAGCACCAGTATTTTTAGCGTTATTTATAACCTGAAAAGCATCAGAGATACGCATTGGTTCATTTGCTCCCATACGAGCATTACCTGCCCTAAATTCATCTAAACTACTTTCTCTTTTTCTACTTTGAATAGATTCTTTTCCGGGAGTTCCAGGAAAATAATTAGGTCTATTTTCTAAATCATAACCATACTCTTGTTTAAAAGTTTCATTAGTTTGTTCATATAAATAAGCAAAAGCTTCATCTATCTTTTTAACAACCTCCATCATTTGAGGATCAGATTCAACCGAAGAAGTAATATTAAGAATTTCAGTTGCTGTAACTTGATGAGCTTTGTTGTATTGTCCTGACCTACCTTTAACCTTTTCATCTATAATGAAACCTTTATTCATTATAGCTGCTTTAGAGTCTGATTGTCTTAAATTAAGATACAACCCTAAATATTCAGCCCTACTTAACTTAACCTTACCATCAGCAGTAGTAACATCAACAGTATCTATTTCATCAATAGTAGTACCTTTTTTATTATGTATAGACCAATTTTTAAAACCAGGGATTGATTCAGTTGATTTAAATATATCTGCAAACCCTTGTTTAATTTTATTCTGTGTTTTATTACCTTGATTTAATGACTTATACATCATATCAGAAAGCTCTGTATTTTCTCCACCAGATAAATACTTAGTTATAAGTCTTGCATTTCCTTGCCAATCAGTAAGCATTTTTTCAATAGTTCTAAAAATCTTTTTTAAAGCTTCTGTTGGTATCTTGTCATATAAAGCTTTTCTTCTTAAAGCCGTTTGACTAACTTCATTAGATATGCTTATATTAACAGCTTCTTTATTGATAAGATTTCCATGACTATCAAAATATGAATTATCCGTAAGTTCTTTATATGCGAACCTTTTCTCTATAGCTAATATTGTATCAAAAGCTTTCTGTTCTTCTGCAGTTAACTCAACAGCTGTTGTTTTTTCCTCACCAGCAACCTTAACAGTTGAAAGTGTTTCAATACCAAGCAACTTTTTAGCTATATTATTTAACTGCTCACTATTATCAGCAACTTCTTCAAGGTCCTCAAGTAACCTACTATCTGTATGAGGCGCATTCTTTTCTAATTTTTGAGCTGTCCTATCTATTTTTCTTAAACGATTTATTTTATTGCGAATTAATAAACCTAATTTTGCTGTATTGATGTTTTTTGCTTCTTGTGATTTAGCAATATCACTTTCATCATGAACAAAAGCCTCATCATTAATAGCATCTTCTTGGAATTTATTAGCAGCATCTTCATTGCTCATTTCATGAGCTGGTGCAATATCATCCTTTTCATATTGACCATCTGAATTTACACCTCCATTTGTAGGCTTAAGAATTTTATTTCCTTTTTGATAACGAACAATAGCAGTACCTTTATGTACTGGACCATCAAGCATATCTCCTTTATAGAAATGACTTGACAATATATCAGAAACATTAGAATTACCAAGAAAGGATTTAATAGAAGCCCAAAAGTCTTGCACAAATTTCTGAAAAGAATTACTCATTTTACGTTTAGCATAATAAGCTCCCATTCTTTTTACAAGTTGTTCCTCTCCATATTTTTCAATACCCCTCTTAACAATAGGTAATTCTCTAAACATATCAATATACTCATGAGCATATTCATGTGGTGGAGTTTCCATATAAGCATCATTAGCCCAAGCAACAGCACCTTGAAAAGCATTACGATAGTGCATTCCTTTTTCACCAGGAGCAATTTCTATCCAATTTCCATCTTTATCAAACATACCATCTTTATGAACCTTAACATTAGGCATTATTTCTTCAAGGCTATCTATAATCTCTTGAGCCACTTCAGGATTCTTATCCATAGCTTCCATTGTATCACGAGATTTAAACACAAGACCCTTCAAGCCAAATCTAATTTTCTTACTAATGTTTTCCGGAACAGGAATATCATATCTATTTTCCATGTACATTCTAAAAGCACCCTTTTCTCCATGACGAGCTTCAAGTACTTTATAATCTGGATGAGCTTTATTTGGACACTTTGCCATAATTATGATTTGATTTTACAACGTTTCATTTCTTCTTCTACTTGTTCATCAGTAACTTTACTTTCTTCTAATGAAGTACCAAATTTAGTGAAATCTTTTCCAGCAACGAACTCACTATTAGTTATTTTCTTATATATGTTTGGTTGATTACCTTTAAAGTCTACAGTTTCTTTAGTTCTTTCGTAAACGTTTTCACCTTGCTTTATGTAAGATTCATACCCGTTATGAGCTAAAAGGTTATCGCTATTCTCATTTATTCTTTCAGCAAACTTAGGTTCATTTAAATTATTAAACATTGACAAAGCAACGTTTCTTTGTATTAAAGCTCTTTCTTCTTTAAAGTATTCTTCTCTTGCACCCGTTTCTTCTTTATTAGCTATTGTAGATATATCCGCAAGAGTAGATGTTTTAAGATTAAGACTATTAGGAAGTATCCTCATTAAACTTCCTTTCTTTTCATTAACACCATGACGTAATAATTGATAATCAATAAACTTATCTTGCATTTCTTGAGGTAACTTTAAGAAACCATCTTTAATTGTTTTTAATGTAGATGGGCTTACTCTATTTACATTATCTTTTGACTTAATTAAATAATCATACTTTTCTATTACATCTCCATTAGAGTCTCTTTTCTCTTTCCACCTAACTTGAACAGCATTCATAAATGGATTATTAGCAAGTTCAGAATTTTTATCAAAATCATTTAAAGCATTTTCATATTCATTCATTAACTCTTTAACAGACTCTTGAACTCTACTTGGTAAAGCATCCATATCTTTTAAATACTCTTGAGGATTGTTTTCTTTAGTTTCAAGAAGCTCCATAACCTTATCTTTTAAAGAACTCCATCTACTATCCTCTATATTAGGACTACCCACTATACTTGTATATAATATTTGATTTATATCTCTGGAGAATTTATCAATAAAAGATTTAGGGTCTGAATGTTTTGTTCTTAAATTCTTTTGAGCATGTTGCTGCATAAAGGAATTATCAACAGATTTCTTTGCGTTAGGAATTCCTTTAAACTGTTCAGCTATATCATAAAATGATTTATTTTCAGTTATTATTTTAAGCTTACTAACACTTCTTTGTAAATCAGAAACAGATTTTTGATGTTTATTAAGAGGTCTTGATAATAACTTATCAGTAGTTATTGGAAATTCTTCTTTTTGAATTTCAACAAACGTTTCTTTAAGTCTATTAATTGAAGATCCATTATTTGGAAGTTTAGCATCTAATTGAAGTACAGGAATAAGCTTTTGAATATTTTCTGAAATAGCTTGTATCTCCATATACTTATCTATTTTAGATATAGCATCTTGACCTCGTAACTCTTCAACTAATTCAACTTGAAACTCTCCCTCAATATCTGTAGACTTAACAAGGAAATAAGCATCTTTATTTTTAGTTCTATAGAAACCTTCTTTTAAAGTATCAGATTCGCTAACTTTTTTAATAACGCCATCTAAAGGACCTTTAATATAATTCTTAAGGTCTGCAGCATTTTTAAATCTACCTAACTCAGGAGAAGCTTGGTCTATTAATTCTGACCTTACTTGATCTCCAGTTTTAGCATCACCTTGACTAAATGAAGTATTAGAATCAAATATTGCTTTATTGAAGTTCTTTATATCAGGGTCTGTAAGGAACCCAATTATTGATTTGGTATCTACACCCAATAAAGACAATGTTGTGGCAACACCGATGCTCTCTTGATTAATACCTGTTGACATAAGTATAGGGTCGTTACCCATATCTAATGCAGCTTGAAGTAATCTTGCTACATCTGCGCCTTGGTCATCTACAAACTTTTGAAATTCTGTAGCGCTATCTCCAAATAACAATCTTCTTTCAACTACTCCCGTTTCTGGATTCTTAGTCATTTCATAACCAAAACGAACAGGAAGTTTAAGACTTTCTTTTGATTGACTCATTACAGCAAGCATTTTAGAGGCAATAGCTAAAATACCCGTAGCATCTTGACCAAAAGCCATTTGTTCTGTAATCTTTGCAGCTTCAACGGCATCAGTTAATTTATATCCTTTTGTTTCATCTAATCCAAATTCCTCAAGAATATCTTTTATTGGTTTTAACTTTAAGCTTTCTTTTGTTTCTTCAACAAGAACTTCAGAAGATATTCTTTTATGTAACTCCTCAAAGGCTTTATTCTTTAAAGAGTTTTTATTTACAGTCCCGTTTTTATTTATATCTTCTCTATAAACAAAAGTTTTATCTCCATCATGATCAGCATCAGCGGCTTTTATAAATGAATCAGGAATAACAACAGTATTAGCTTTTGGGTCTGTAAAGTATTTAACAGTAGCGACAAACGTTGACATACCTTTTGAAGCAGGAACACGAACAACAACAGTCCTTAATCCACCATTTTCTTTAGCATTAGCCAAGAACTCTTCTGCTCTTATTTTATAATCAGCATCAGACTCTTCTTCTTTTTGTTCGATAAACATAGACGAAGGCAAAGCAACTTCTGGATGACTTTCTGTTCCTGTCTTATCATAGTCATACCCTTTTAAATCATTTCCGTAATTAGGAATCATATGAAGATATGCACCCGCCATTTCAACACGAATACCATCTTTAGTAAACTTAGTGGCAATAGCTTGTTGAACAAGATTAACTAAATTAGGGTCATCATAAACAGTAATTAAATTATCAGGATTAGATTCATTATGAGCTTTTATGTCATAAAGTAATTCTGAAATAGAATTAGATTTTTGCTCATCAGAACCCTTTAATAAATCCTCTAAAAAAGCTTCTTGCTCTCTTAACTCTTCATTGGTTTGAGAATCACTATAGTTGTCGTTAGACATACCTAATGATTGTTTAAGCATATTAACAACAGAGTTTTCAAACTCATCAATTTGAGTTTTAGTTGCGCCAGTAGAAGCAATAGTTCTTAATTGTGTAGATAAAACAGATACTTGTTCGCTTAATGGAATCTTAGATAAATCTTTATTAAGATTAAATGCAACACGATGATTAGTAATTTCTTTTTGGAATGAAGCAGTTTCAAGAGAACTAAAGTTATTATTAGCTACATCATTCATTAAATCAGTAAGCTTAATTACTTTTCCTTTTGAAGTTTTGTAATCACCATCATTACCTTTCATTACTTTACTATCAACAAACTTAACATGAGGCTTGCTGTCTCCAGTTTGTTCAGCAATACGAGCCTCAATCTTTTTAATCATTTCTCCTATTTTAGCATATTCAGGACCCATTTTATCAAAATTGGTAGTACCATCTTGATTTTCAACCATTCCCAAAGTACTCATCTTCATAGCAAGAACTTTATTTGTAGATGGATCTACTTGCATAATACCATCTTTTTTATTTACCCCTACATTCCCTAATTCTCCCGCATCTTCTACAGTGTGTCGGTGTAAATGAGAACCATCAAAACTCATTGAATCAGAAGTAAATTCTCCTTCTTCAGTTTCTGTTTTAGGATATACTAAACTTGGAACATCATAAACAACAATAGTAACAGGCTTGTTGTGTTCTATTGAAGTACCTCCAGAGTTATATAAAGAGCCACGCTTAACAACATCAGCTACATTCTTACGGTCTAACATAGTACCAGCGAATATATCCATTAATGCATTTCTGTTTATAGCTTCAGTGTAATAATAATTAGCAACCAATTCTTTTAAAGAGCCATACATATGATTCTTACCTTTTCCAACAAGGTCTTTTGATAAAGGACCTTCAAGTTTATTATCTCTAATAGCTTTATTTATAATAGCTATATTCTTTTCGTTAGCAACTGTATCAGGATAAGCTGGATTCTTAACAGACACTCCATTACTATTAATCATTAATGGAGCAATAACTTTTCCATTAACAATTTTATTCATATACATACTATTGAAATTATCCAAAATAGTATTATATTCTTTAGAGCCAACTTCAAATTCCTTAATCTTATTATCAAACATCTTTTGCTGAACCCTAACATCTCCTTCTAATTGTTTTGTAATATCAACAAGGTTTTTATATCTCGGAGCTTTAAAAGTAGTCATTCTACTTCTATCCCCACTTATACCTATACTCTGATCATAAGCATTTTTATTTGTTGAAGCAGCAAAATATGATAACCCAATTAGCAATGTATCTGATTGAACTTGTTTTTTATGCTCTGTAGTTCTATTAGTAAACATATTGCTTACTGCATCATGAACAGCCCAATCCATTTTATTAATCCCTTTCCTTTTAAGTTCAGAAATCATATCAAGAACTTTGTTGTTCTTTAAGATAGGATTCTTTTTCATTAAATCTAAATGACCTTCTTTATTGAACATCATTGATATCTGTTCAGAAATAAAATAACCAAAACCTGTAGACGAAACACTATTCCCACTCATGTTAATGAATGTATTTGTTAAATTAGATTTATCGGAAATAGTATTAAATAATTTAGTAGCATAACCACTTACAGCTTTTTTAGGAGACTGTTCTTTATCAAGAGCTTTTTTAATTTGAGATAAAAATGATGACATCCCTATATCTGTTTTTTCTGTAAGAACATCATAGAAGTCACTAAACACTTCTTCACTCATTGATACATCAAAAATTTTCTCAATAGTTTCTTTTGCTTTTGGATATAAATAAGAATTTTTATTTTTTAAAGAAACCCAATGACTTTTACCATCTTCACTTCCTTCTAATATTTCAGACAATCCAAAATCATTAGTAAGAGATTCTAATCTTTGATAAGAATCATTAAGCTGAGAGTCTAAAGACTCATCTTTATTTATAAGAGTTTTTCCAATAACTAACTTACCAGTATCAGGGTCTTTTATTAATCTAATTCCTTGATATTTAGTTTGTATTAGAGAAGATAATTCACTTAAAATAGATTGCTCAATATTAGGTGGCATTTCTTGTAGCATTTCATTAAACCTAATTGCTTCAATACTTAAACCATCTTCTGCATTTTTTTCAAGTTTCTTTTTAAATCCTTTCTTTCCGTAAGTATTCTGAGCAACATCAGCAATATACCTATATATATTATCAGAGTCTATTGACATACCGTTATAATCAATAATAGAAGTAACAATAGACCTAAGTGATTCAGATACTTTTTTATTAGCTTTTATAGCACTATCAGAAGTTACTTCGTCAATAGTTGGTAATGGGTTTTTACTGAATGACTCAATAGACCTTTGAACTACTGGATAAAGACCAGGAACTTCATCCTGTATTAATTCCATGATAGCTTTTCTATTAGCCCTTCTATCTTCATTAGTTTCTTCTTTAACTAATTCAGTACTTACTCCTTCAAATAATTTTATATCTGAATC
>TARA_R110002126_G_scaffold195265_4_pt1 | contig 11983 bp, 1 predicted proteins | sample TARA_R110002126 | Tara Oceans TARA_R110002126 (sample SAMEA4397536) | marine metagenome | biome: Polar Biome; feature: [DCM] deep chlorophyll maximum layer (ENVO:01000326); material: water (ENVO:00002006), including particulate matter (ENVO:01000060) such as... | depth 30 m
ACAAACCGGGTTGACTGCGCAACAGTTAAACCAATCCTCGGGACTGCAAGCCGCGCTGGCCAACCAACAAGCGGGCATGAACACCGGGCAATTTAACGCCAACATGGGCTACAACACTGGGATGCAAAACGCCCAGTTGCGCCAGCAAGCGGCACTGGCAAATCAAGGTTTGGCAGGACAGTACGGGTTGCAACAAGGCCAGTTCGGGCAGGGGGCAAATCTGCAAAACGCGCAGATGAACCAGCAAGCAAACTTGGCCAATCAGCAGATGGGGTACAACGTAGGCCAACAAAACTTGGCCGCGCGATTGGGCACGCAACAGTTTGGCGCTGGGCAGAATCTCCAGGCTCAGTTAGCCAACCAGCAACAAGGCATGAACGCGCAACAAATGCTTGAACAGTCCCGTCAGTTTGGCGCAGGCCAAGGCATGACCGCCGCTCAGCAACGTGCTCAGTACGGGCTGGCTGGGCAGCAAGCCGGGGAGCAATCCCGTCAGTTTGGTGCAAACTTGGGGCTGCAAGGATTGCAATCTGGAATGCAAGCCGCAGGCCAGCTTGGCAGTTTGGGCCAGAACCGTTACGCACAACAGACGGGCAACATTGGTTTGCAAGGCCAGTTGGGCGCTCAGCAACAGGCTCAGCAGCAACGCTACATCGACCAGCAAATTCAAAACTACGGCACTGCACAGCAGTACCCGCAGCAGCAGTTGGCGTTTATGAGCGGCTTGCTTCGCGGCCTCCCCCTTCAGACAGCAACAACCCAGCAGTACCAAGCAGCGCCGTCCTCGTTGTCCCAAGTGGCAGGTCTGGGCATGGCGGGTTACGGACTGAGCAGAATGGCGGGTATGAAAAAGGGCGGAAAAGTTAAAGCCCCCCAGCGCAAAGCAGGTCTGGCCGAGCTGGCACTCTCCAAAATGGCATAAGGAACAGTCATGGCTTTCACTTCCCCTTCTATCCCCACCAAGCCCAATGCCAACAACATCATGGCGTTGTTGCGCACAATGTCTGATGACAAGTTGTTTCAGTTTGCCCAAGCGCATAAAAACGATCCGTACGTCTTTCCGTTGACGTTCCAAGAATCTAATTCCCGCAAACAATTGCGCGTTGCGCAAGCTGGACAAAACCCCCCAGCATCCGAAGTGGTTGACCAAAACTTGCAAGAGATGGCAGCACCAGCGCCGCCGCAAGAGATGCAGCCCCAGCAGCTTCCCGAAGACGTTGGTATTGGCCAACTTCCAGCACCCAATATGCAGCGTATGGCGGCTGGTGGCATTGTTGCTTTTGAAGAAGGCGGAGAAGTTCCTCGGTTCCAGGAGGGTGGTTTTTTTCGTCCTTCAGGCGTGCCTTCAGGCGCAATCATCATAGGCAATATGTACATTGACCCTGTGACAAAAGAACGTAAATACCTTCCCGGCCAAGAACCGCAACGCGCCCCCTATGCTGGTCAGACATTAGGACAAGCAGCAGGCAGGGTTGGAGATTTCTTATCAAACTTACTTTCAACGCCTGAACAACAACAAAAAGAAATAAAACCCGACGCACGCAGAATAGCAATCGCGGCTGAAGATAAACAAGACATAGAAGATAGAAATGCGCGTGCGTTGTCCGCACAAATAGCCGCTGCTACAGGTGCAGGTGCAGGTATTGGAACCCCCACTACGTCTGCTCCCGGTGCGGGTCAAGGGATAAAACCCGGTGGCGGTCAAGGAATAAATCCTGCTGCTGGCGGACAAGGATTGCCTTCTATACAGAAACCGCAAATTCCTGAGCTTGCACCAGAGATAAAAGCACTGAACACCAAGATGCCCACTGCTTTTCAGGCACAGGGCATTGCAGCGCAGTTTTTGGATGAAGACAAATACGCGCAGCAACTTAAAGACTTTGAAAAAGAAGAAGCTGCGGCCATTGCTAAACGTCGCACCAAGTTGGAAGAGTCGTTGGGCAAAATGCCCGAACGGTACAAAAACTACGAAGAGCGTCTGAAGGCCCAAGAAAAAGAAGACGCAGGCGACAAAGAAAAACTGACGGGCATGAGCTTTTTGGAAGCGGGCTTGGCTGTACTTAGCGGCGAGTCCCCCAACGCATTTGTCAACTTGGGCCGTGCAAAAGAAGGCGTCAAGACATACAACGAGGGTATCAAGGACATTAAGCGTTCTGCGCGTGAACGTGACAAAGCGTTTGGTGATATTGAAAATGCCCGCCAAGCGCAAGCAGAAGGCAAGATTGACGCAATGAACCGTTTTGAGGACAGTGCGGCAAAAAGCTTGTCCGAATCAAAACGCTGGGCCGTATCGGGGTTGCAATCGCTGGGTATGAAAGGTGCGGAACTGTCCAAGAATACATACGACTTGCTTACCAACAACGCATATGCCAACCAACGGGCGGTTGCTGGTGCTGCCCAAGCGTTGCAAACGACGGCTCTTGGGGGTGATTACAGTTTGGAAGGGGTACGGACGCAGGTTGAGGGCGCAAAAGCCGTAGCAAACATAAAGGCTGCAACAGACAGAGAATACGCCCAGGCTTTTCGGCAAGGGCAGCTTAACTTAACCACGCAAAAAGCAATTGACGATGCACTAGCAAAATGGGCCAAAACCAACCGTTACACGGAGGATGACCCCCAGTACCACATAGAACGTCAAAGACTTGTTCGTGTGTACACCGCAGCCAACCCAGGTATGGCACAATCAGGGCGTGCTCCCGGAGGCGGGGCCGATCCTTTGGGAATTAGATAGCAATGGCCACACTAGCTGAAATTCGTGAGCAGTATCCACAGTACTCTGATCTGTCTGATGCGGCGCTTGCGGATGCGCTGTATGGAAAATTCTATTCCGACATCTCCCGCAAAGAGTTTGATGCCAAGCTGGGGTTAAAGACTGGCCCCAGCCGCCCACCAATTGGCGGCATTGCTGGTGCTTTAGGTATGGGGGTTGAAGCCCCCATCTCCTCGGCACGTACAGGTATTGAATCTTTGTTTGGCGGCAACGAAGCCGTTGAAGCAGGTCTTGGCCGCAAGGCAAAACTGGGCGAGAAGTACGCTGAACAGCCGGGGTTTGAACAGGTCAAGAAGGCCTACGAAGAGCGCGGTATTTTCCCCGCTATTGGCGAATACCTCAGCCAAGTCCCTGCCGCATTGGCAGAGCAAACCCCTCAGATGGCGGCAACTATTGGGGCAGCGCGTGTGGGTGGTGCGTTTGGTGGTTTGCCTGGAGCAATTACTGGTGCAGTTGCCCCGTCTTTTACCCAGATGTATGGCGGTTTCTTAGAACGCCAAGCCGAAGAACAAAAAGCCCGTGGCGAACCTGTTGATGTCAACCGCCTGACCGCTGGATTGGCCGCAGTTCCTGCCGCCGCTTTGGATGTAGTAGCCACTTTTATCCCCTTGGGACGGTCGCTGGCAGGAGCGGTGTTTGGCAAAAACGTCGAACGCATGCTATCCAAAGGCGCAGAAAAAGGCGCGGAGAACTTGGCCAAAGAAAGCTTGGCCAAAAGTTTGGCCAAGGGTACGGCTGTAGGCGCGTTGGCAGAAATTCCAACCGAAGTTACCCAGCAGATGATCGAACGTGCCCAGGCGGGGTTGTCTTTGGTTGACCAAGACGCCTTGGCTGAGTATGGGCAAACGGCGTATCAGGTGTCCAAGTTGGCCCCGTTTGGTGCCGCAGGGCGGTTGTACGAAAAAGGTGCGGCCAAAGACATCATGGCCGAGCGCCAGCGCACAGAAGAAGCCACGGCCCTGGCGCAGCAAGAACAAGTCAAAGCGCAGCAAGAAGCCGAGCAAGCAGAGTACCGCAAAACTGACGACTACCTGGACACCCTTGAGCAGCGCTACGGCACGTTCATTGCGCAGATGCAAACGCTGGACGACAAGCTCAAAGTCACGCCAGCTAAAAGCGATTTGGTTGCACAGGCCGACAACGAAGCAGCGCGTACCGCACGCAAAGAATTGGTCAACTCGGATGAGACCCGCGCACTGGTAGATGAGTACCGCCAGCCTGGAGTACGTGAGCGCTTACAAGCGCGGCAAGAGCAGCGCCAGCTTGAACAGCAGACCCGTGAGGGGATGCAAACCAGGGGTGCACAAGCCCAGTTGTTTGAAGCGCCTGAAGTTACGGACCAGTCCCCCCTGGCCCAGATTCAAGCTATAGCGCCGCGCATCCAAGCGTTGGATACACAGATTGCGGCTGCTCAAAAAATAGGCAACGTCCAGCAAATTGCCGAACTGGGCAACCAACGCAATCAGTTGCAAGAATCCTTGGCCCCGTTGCTTCCCAGCCGTGCGGACTTGACCAACGCTCAGACAGGGCTGGAGCGCTTCTTAAAAGACGCGCAAGACAAAATGGTCAACGCGACCAGCACACAAGACGTTGAGCGCCATGCCAACACGGTGATGCAGCACAAGGCGGCGTTGGAACAACTGCAAGCCTACGAGCCGTTTGTGGAAGCTGCTCCTGCGGGGCTGGATAAAGACAAAGCCAAACTTAAAAAGCTGACGACAGACCTTGACGCTGCCCGCCAGTTGGGGGACGCTGAACGCGTGCTGAAGCTGGCCCCGCAGATAAGAGACCTTGAGTCGCGTATTGGCCCTGAGTTGTTTACTGAAGGTGCTAAAAAACAACGTGTCACTGAGGCAGGTGAAGTTTCATACAAGCCCGAGCAAGCAGATTTGTTTGGGTTTAATTACCCCGAGATTCCCGTTGACAAAGCGCTTGCTGAAGCCATGGCGCAGGGGCGTGAGCAATCTACCGCTGGCCGCAAGAAAGTAGAAGCCGAGCTGCAAGCGTTTGAACGCATGACACAACGGCGTGGGCAAAGCCCTGCGCAGCAAGCACTGGCACAGTTGCGCCTAGAAGAAGCAAAAAAACTGCGTGATAGTTTTGCAAAAAAAGAGCAAGACTGGGCCAAGCTTGAAAAAGAACCTGACAATTTGCGCTACCAGGATGACAGGGACAAACAGTACCGCGAACTTAGCAAACGGGTCAGAGAACTTGAAGGGGAGCTTGAGCAAGCGCCTGTTGATCTGTCAGTTGTTGCCGACGACAAAGAGTTTTTAAGCAACCTTGGAGCTATCAAGAACCGGGCACTGGGCATAACACCCCCCACGCCTGCTGGCGCGGTGCCTAAAAAAGAGTTTCCACAAAACGTGTACGGCCAGTCGTTGCTCAAAATTCAAGAGCAACTAGACGCGGCCAAAGGGCAAAAGAAAGCCAAGATTCAAAAACTGTACAACTACCTGACGGCAGGGTTGTCTGAGCCAGAGATTGCAAAGCTCGTTGCAGAAAGCACGCCCGAAGCCGCGCCTGGGATGCGCGTTAAATCTGACGTAGCCAAAGAGTTGGAGACAACCAGGGAATTGTTGGCGGATGTAGAAAGTCGCATAGCCATTGGTGAGAAGCGCCGCCGTGCTGCTCCCGAACAATCTTTGGAAGATTTGACGGACGAACGCGTTGCCGACTTGCTGGATCGTTTGTTGCCGGGTGCACTTAAAACTGGCGAAGGCAAAACCGAAATAGTAAGTTTTGAAACTGCTGACGGTGAGCGTAAGAGAGTTGCAGCGCCCAAACCCACACTGCAAAAAGCGCAGAAAGCTAAAGAGCTTCCAATTGAGTCTGCACAGAGACTTGCGCAAGAACTACGGGACAACGAACGGCTGCTGGACTCCCTCAATGACCAGATCAAACGGGCAGGCAAACCCAAGGGCGAAAAACTCAACGCCCTGAATGCGCTTAAAGAACAGCGCAGTTTTCTTCAAAAAGAAAACGACAATTTGCGCAAAGCGTATGACCGTCTGGCGGAGTTGGAACAACCTGCGTACAAAGAAAAAGAACAAGAACCCACCACTGGGGATTTGTTTGGCCCGTTAGAAACAGCGCGAAAAGAACTTGGCCCCCAAGAAAAGCGTTTGCAACAGTTGATGGACGAGCGCGACGCGTTGGTTGCGGAACAAAACCGCAGAAACCAAACCGCCAGCACTGCACAAATGCAGGAACTGTTGGATAAGTTTTCCAAGCTGCCTACCGGGCGGCTTAAAGAACTGGACAAGCAGATAGATGCTTTGGGCGAACAACTTGCACGCACCGAAGGGCGCGTGAATGAGCGTTACTCTGCGTTTGTCCAAGCACGCGAAGCCGAACGTGTGGCGGATGCTACCGAGGATTCAGTGCCATCACTGGAGCAATTCATTGACCGTTTGCGCAAGCAAGGGTCTTTGATGACCGACGACCAGTTGCAAAACCTTTATTGGTCTAACCGGGCAAAGCGGGATGATGCGCTGAACACCACGGGCACCGACATCCCTGACCAAAGAACACTGCCGCAGTTTGGTTTGGCGCAGTACGTTAAGACCAAGCAAGAAGTTCCAAAAGATGAGTTGGACGCGGCCCGTACCAAGTACGTGGATACGCAAAACCTGATTGAAAGCCTGCGCAAAGCGCTGTCTGCTACTGACAGCGATGGCGGCAAGGCGCTGCGTGACTTGGCTACAAAGCTGCAAACTACCTACGAAAACAGGAAGCAATTTTTTAGTGGTCCAAAAACAGGGTTTCAAGAGAAACAATACCTGCAATATAAAACCGAACGTGAACGGGCATACTACGAGTCGCTTCCCGGCCAAGTTAAAAAACTGCTCAACATGGCGAACTTGGCCCAAGCTGCCAAAAAAACTACGGGCAACATCCCCAAAGATTTGCAAACACGGCTTGAAAAAGCACAAGAAGAACAGACCCGCGCCAAAGAAAAACTGGACGCTTTGGAAAAGCGTCAACGGGCATACGAGCAGCAGCAAGACGTTATTACTGGCGCAGCTCCTGGCCAGCGCGAAGCAGACCGCTTGAAGGCTGGTGCGGGATACCGCACAGCAGCGGGGAAGCTGCGCACAAAGCCCACTAAGAAAGCAAGCTGGGGGATTGAGTCTGTCCCCAAAACAAAAGAAGCTAAACCTTCGGAAGTTGCCAAAGCTGCGGCAGAGATGGCCCGTGCAGCAAACTTGGTCAAGGCGGCTGAACGGCTGGCCAAACCCACAACCGTACAAGTTTCTGACGAAATCACCGAGCTGCGCCGACAGTATGCTGAAGCAAACAAAGTTGCGGAAGGGTATTTGTTTGGGGACGTTAGAAGGGCTGGTGTTGTTGTAGAAGCCGCTGTGAGAGAGCGCACGCGGTTGGCAGAGTTGATTGCTGAGTCTATAAAACGCGTGCCTACTACTCCAAGCGTTGTAGTTGAAGCCCAAAACAAACTGGACATGCTCAGTCGCGCCGTCAAAGCGCTGGACCCTGCAGCCAACGGTACGTTTGCTCCTGAAAAAACCATTGACGTTATGCTGGAGATGGAACGGCTGCAAGCTGAACTGGGCGAGTATGTTTACCGGGGCGGTAAATTAACCGAGCAACAACTTTCTGGCGCAGCGGCAGCAGAGGCAACGGCCAAGCTCATTCAGACAAAAGGAGCAGACACACCTGCTGCTTTGGCTAGAACAGCCAAGGACTATGAGTTGGCAGTGAACCGGGTTGATTCCCAGCTTACAGACCTGCGCAAACAACTGGACAAAATCAAAGCTGAGTTTGAAACAGTTGCCAAAAACGAAGCAACGGTTGACGGCGAAACCGCAAGAAAAGCCCCCGTGGTTGTTGAGGCAAAACTTGCGGAGCTTATTGAGAAGGCTGCGCCTGTAGATGCTGCGCACACCAAAGCCGTGGCGCTGTACAAAGTGGCTCGTCGTGACTTGCTCATGTTCCAGTATGAGATGGGCAAAGGGGTGCGCCAGCAGTACGCAGATGCCGTGGCCGCGCTACAGGCGGAAACTGAGCGCCAAGCAAAAGACCCTGCGTTGTCAGCGGTTGCAAAACGTAACGAATCGAATGCTGCTGTGTTGGCACAACTGCAAGAGCGGCTGGCCAAATCACAAGTTGCTTTGGATAAAGCCCGCGCAAAAGAACGCGCTACCCCCGCGCCAGACAATCGGACTGCCGAACAAAAAGCCGACGACGAACGTCAAGATCGTTTAGAACAACTTTTGAAAGGCCCGTCAGCAGAATTGGCGGCGTTGCCCGGCACGCGCATTGAAGTGGACACAACGGGCCAGTTGGCACAAGCTGTACAAAACAACGCCAAGCGCATGCTTGGTTTGTCGCAAGCGGCGTTGGAAAAAGCCGCAGCACCAGTTGACCCGAAAGGGGTTAAAGAAGCCCAAGAAGCGCTTACTGCCGCACGACTGGCAAAAGACACTGAAGCCGCACGCACCGCAGAAAAAGCCTTGCTTAAAGCAGGCGCTCCCAATGACCCCGCAGGAGCACAAACGGCTTTGCTTGCCGTCAAACGCTACGAAAGAGAACTTGCCCAGGCAATGCCTGCTGGTGAGCGCGTCACAACTAAGGTGGGTGAAGGTGCTCCAAGCACAGCACCAAGCACGCAGCCCGTTGCGGAAGGCACACGGCTTGGCGCACGCAGGACTGGCCCGCTTGTTCGACAAGCCCAAAGACCGCCAGGGCAAATGCTTACAGGTTCCGGGCTAGATGTTCCGCAGGGGAGCCAGAATCCGCCAAGGCAGGCTGGAGCTGTTCGACTGCGCAGCTATGACCTGTCTCCCGAAGCTGCCAACGCAATCAGTCTGGCTACGTTGAACAAGCAAGTGAAAGCCGCAGAAGGTGACCGTAAAGCCGAGCTGCAAGAGCAATATAAATTGCAAACTGAAGGGCTTACTAAAGAGCAAATTGCGGAGCGGCTTGCAGAAGGCAAGCGTTTGATTGGCAGCGACGAGTCTATGGCGTTGATTGCACAGCGCGAGAACCTGCGCCAAGCTACTGCCGACTTGAATAAAGCCCGCACCGAACTCAACGCAGCAGAAACCGCTGCGGAGAAAAGCGGGGTTAAGGACAGCCCCGCTGTGATGGTGGCGCAGGATGCTTTAGATCAGGCAAGCAACACCATAGAGATGTTGGAAAAACGCATCTCCCGCATGCGGGAAGCGGAGCAAGCCAGCAAACAAAAACGCCGCACAGGCGCAACGGCGGAGCAAGAAGCTGACAGCGCGGTCGAAGAAGACACAGATAAAAACGCGCCAGTTACGCGTTCCCAAAAAGCTGTGGGCGATGTCTACTTTGACGAAGGCGATGTTTCTCCCACCCAATACAAGACTGTGGCTGGGACGCGGTTGTCTGACCAAGCCATTGAAGAGATCAACGACGGCAGCTTGATCTACGCGTTGAACGATGTGGCCAAGAACGGTGCAACGCCATTACTGCGTGAGAACGCAGTCAAGGTAGCGCAGTTTGTTCGCCAGACCAAGGTTCGCGTTGTCAGCCGCATCACCATTGAGGGCAAGCAGTACCCGGCGGCGTATGAGGCGTCTACCAACACAATACTGTTAACTCAGGATGGCATGACACAAGAAGACCTTGTGCACGAAGCGACACACGCTGCCACCATGCGCGTGATTGAGATGCCTGAGAAAGACCTGACGCCGTTGCAGCGCCAAGCCAAGCGCGAACTGGAGGCTATGCTCAAGGCCATCAAAGGCGACAAAAAGTTTGAAGGCGAGTATGCAACCGCAGACCTAAAGGAGTTTGTATCCGAAGCGCAGTCCAACGACGACCTGCGCACAAAGATGGAGCAAAAGCCTTGGTTCCGTGGCAACATGTTGGTGCGTGCAATACGGCGTTTCTTGAACTTGATTGGTTTTGATACGCAAGAGTTGATGACGGCACGGGCGCAAGAGTTGATTGAAACCATCTACATGCCCTCGCGTTCAATCCAGGGTGTTGGCAGAAGCGCTGCGGCTGCACGCCCGGCATCTACCATTGTTGGGTACGAACCGACGACTACGGCCAAAATCAAAGGAAACTTCTACGGGTTGGCTGGTCGGGTACAGCTTGTTGATAGGCTTGCCGCAGCAGATGCGGCCATTGTGGCCGCAGAAGGCGCAGACAAATTAACTTCTGTTGAAGCGTTTCAGGCGCAGTACTTCATGCGCATGGCAGACAAAGTGACCCAGGCGGCGGGGCAGTTCGTTACTAGCGGCCCGGTGCGCATCGTGGCGGACAAGCGTACTACCGGGACGGAGTACCGCTATGAGTCTGTTGAGGGGGCCAACCTGCTTCGTGTGAGCGAACACCTGGAGCAAGCCACCAAAGCTAGCGGACGCAGTGCGGACGACATAGAACGCATGTTCACGGTGATAAGCGCGGGTGCAAGAGCCGAAGCTATTCCCAACGGATGGATTCGTTTGAACACTGGCGACGCCAAAGCCGCCAAGGCTGAATACGATGCGGACAAGGCGTACTTGAACGCCAACCCCAAGGTCAAGCAGTACATGGATGCGGCATCAGCGGAGTACCGCCAATACAACGCAGGGCTTTTGGACTTTGCTGCACAGTGCGATTTCCTGACACCTGAAGAAGCCATTCGGTTGAAGCGCGTGCCCTATGTGCCGTACTACCGTGTTGAAGACGGCGTGGTCAAGCTGTTTGTGGAAGACGAGCGCCCCATCAGGATTGGCAACATCAAGGACAACCCAGACTTGCAGCGCATGATTGGGGACAACACCAAGATCATGCCGATTCTGACCAGCGCTGTTCAGAACACGTACATGCTGACGCGTGCGGCCCTGGACAACAAGGCCGCTTATGAGACATCCAACGCTATGTACAAGGCGGGGTTTGCTTCTAAGTATGGTCCAGGCCAAGGCCCAGCCAACGCCGACACTGTGCACTTCAAGGTCAAGGGTAAGCCCTACTTTGCAACAATTGATTCGGACACGTTTGGTATCCCGGCACATTTGATTGTCAAGGGTATGGAAGGTATCAAGACCACGTTGCCGCAGCTTGTGCAAATGCTGGGCGTGCCTGCCGACATCCTGCGTAAATTCATTACCCGCTCCCCCGCATACGCTGTGCGGCAAATTATTCGTGACCCCATAAACGCGGCTTTGCTGTCGGGTACTGATGGCGTGCCTGTGCTCAACGCAATTCGGCAGTTGGCCAAGATGCGCAATGGGCAGAACACGACCCAAGACGAACTCATGCGCGGTCTGGTTGTCAGTAGCAACGTCTACACGGGCAACGAGAAAGACATGGAGAAATTCTTGCAGGACATCCAGTCTGGCAAAGGCAAGTGGACAAAAATGATGGGGGTGATTGACAGCGCAGCTTTGCAGGCGGACGTTGCCACCAGGGCGCTGGTGTATGAGTCGGCCTTGAAGCGGGGGTTGTCTAAGGCCCAGGCGCAGTTTGTGGCAATGGAGTCCCAGAACTTTGGGCGCAGGGGGTTGTCGCCCAGCATGCAGATGTTGTCCACAATGGTCCCGTTTTTCAACGCGCAAATTCAAGGCTTGGATGTGTTGTACCGCACCCTGCGCGGCAAAATGCCGTTTGCCCAGCAGATGGAAATTCAACGCAAGCTGAAGGCCCGTGGGATGATGCTGATGGCTGGCGCTATGGCCTACGCCATCATGATGCAAGACGATGAAGCCTACAAGAAGGCTACGCCCGAAGAGCGCTACGGCAACTTCTTCGTGTACATCCCAGGCGTAAAAGACCCGTTGCGAATCCCCATTCCCTACGAGATTGGCGTGCTGTTCATGGCCATTCCACAGGCCATAGTGGACGTAGCCATCCGCGACACAAAGGCGTCAGAAGCAATCAAGGGTATCGGCAAACTGTTGTGGCAGTCCGCGCCCGGAGTCGTGCCTGTGGGCGCAAAGCCTTGGCTTGAGGCTTTCTACGGGCAGACCGCGTTTGGGCCAATAGAAAACCAGCGCGAGAAGCTGCTTGCGGCGGGGGAGCGCTATCGCCCAGGCACTACCGAAGTGGCCAAGGCTTTGGGGTCGTTTACGGGGGTTGTGGGTGTGTCGCCGCTGATGTTGGAGCACTTTGTAAAGAGCTACACCAGCATGCTGGGGATTTCCGCGTTGCACATGCTTGACCCTGTGTTTGCAACGGGAGCGGGGGGCGAGAAGGCATCTATTCCCGCAAGCAAGCAGCCGTTTGTTGGCGGCT
>TARA_R110002126_G_scaffold244611_1_pt1 | contig 11975 bp, 18 predicted proteins | sample TARA_R110002126 | Tara Oceans TARA_R110002126 (sample SAMEA4397536) | marine metagenome | biome: Polar Biome; feature: [DCM] deep chlorophyll maximum layer (ENVO:01000326); material: water (ENVO:00002006), including particulate matter (ENVO:01000060) such as... | depth 30 m
GTCCCGCACTGTGTGAATTCAGGCGCAGTGCAGCGAAGGTCGGTTACTGCTCTTCAAAACCTGACTGACATCGCCAGCCATAAGGCAGGGGAAGGGAGGTTTTGCTTGGTGCGCAGCACCAACCCTACCGCTCGATCCCATGCCCTCGGTCGCGATGGGCTTCGCGCTCAATCTCCTGCTGGCGTTCCAGCTCTTTCACCCGTTCCTGTTCTCGCGCGACCTCCTGCGCCTGATGCCGTTCCTCGGCCTCACGGCCCTCGCGCAACGCGGCTGCACGCGCAGCAAGCTCGTCCGGATCTATTCCCGCCGCTGCCTCGCGCAGACGCGCCGCCAAATCCGGCGAAGCCTCCCGCTCCTGCACATCAACGTCCCGTTCCTTTTCACGGCCCTGCCGCGCCTCCCATGCGTCCCGCAACCGCGTGGCAAGGTCAGGCTCCTCCTCTCGGCCATCACGCCCCCCCGCAAGCGCCGGGGCGGCTTATCTCCTCGGTCTCGCTTTCGCGTTCGGCTGGACTCCCTGCATCGGACCAGTGCTGGGCGCGATTCTGACCCTGTCCGCCGCCAACGCCACGGTCGCAAGCGGAACGACGCTGCTCGCCGTCTACTCGCTCGGCCTTGGCCTCCCTTTCATCTTGGCCGCTTTGTTCATGCGCGGGTTCATGGCGCGGATGATGTCGATGCGCCGTACTGGTCGGGTGCTCAAAATCGTCGCTGGTGGGGTGATGGTGGTGATGGGCATCGCCATGATCACCGGCCATCTAACCAGCTTTGCGATATGGCTGCTCCAGACGTTCCCGGCCCTCGGTCGGATCGGCTAACCCGGAGTTTAAAGGACATTTGGACATGCTCAGACTCGGCCTCCCCCTCGCCCTTGGCGGATTTTTCATTGATCAGGCGACGAAGTGGTGGGTCCTGAACCATGTAATGAACCCACCTCAGGTCATCCCCGTCACCGGCTTCTTTAATCTCGTGCTCGGCTTTAACACCGGCGTGAGCTTCGGATTGTTCGGCCAGGCGCCGGCTTGGCTCCTGATGGCGTTCACGCTCGCTATAGTCGCCGGCCTCCTTGTCTGGATCCATCGAAGCGACAGCCGCCTGACGGCATCCGCCCTCGGGCTCGTGGTTGGGGGCGCGCTCGGCAATCTGCTCGACCGGCTGCGGCAGGGTGCCGTGACGGATTTCCTGGATTTTTACATTGGCAGCTATCATTGGCCCGCCTTCAACCTTGCCGACGTGGCGATTGTCTGCGGGGGAGGGCTTTTGCTCGTGGAGAGCGTTCTGGCACGAGGCAAAACAAAAGCTCGAAATGCATAAACAGACGTTCTCGCCAGCGATCCAAAACTATCGCCGCAAATTTCCGAATACCCGCGATAACCCTACACTACTGCGCCGGCGCTGTCGGCGCTTTCACGGTGATCGTGCATCGCTGATCAGCGCCGGCCGTGCGCGCGGCCTCGGCGCATTGCCCGATCACCTCGGCGTTGTCGCGCACGAGCTGCGAAGAATCGGCCACGCCGCGCCAGCTTAGGGGATCGGCCACCCGCATCATGGTGACGCCGGCGTTCCATCGGTCCTGACCTATGACGGTCGCCGCAACATGAGTGTCGGCCGCAAACGGCAAGAAGCGCGGCAACAGCAAAATCAGGAATATGCCGACGAACAGCCCGACAAGGCCGGCCATCCCCATGCGGAAATCCTGACTTTTCCGGTCGTAGGCGCTTTTCGTGTGGGCGGCGAGGTTCCGGCCGGCGCGCTCGAGGTCGGACGCCTGCCGCTCGAGCTGCTGCGCGGCGGTGCGTATCAGGGCCTCGCCGCTGCGCTCGAGCGCGGCCGCATAGTGCTGCGCGCCCTGCTTGAGAATGGGGGATTGCTCAACGCCGTGCAGCCGCTCCGCAACAGTGTCGAGCGCCTGCACGAGCTGGGCGAGCTGGGGCTTGTAATCGGTCTGCGGCTCGATCTTGTCGAGCTGGTCGAAAGCCGCTTCCAGCCCGCGCCGCATCACGGTCATTTCCGCGCCGATCTGCGCGCCCTGCGTCTCGATCGTGCGCCGGAGCGCGTCGAAGGCTGCGGCCGGGTCGCCGGCGTCCTCGTCCAGTGTTTCCGGCTCGATTCCTTCCCTGTCGTCGTCCAGTTCCGCCATGATCTCCCTGCCTACATTCCCAAACCGATGCCCCGGCTAATCTGCCGGCTGCGTGTCATTTCCTCTTGCAGCTCGCGGGCGATGCTCTGGCCCCGGCGCAGCTCCTGCCCGATTCCAAGCTCCCGGCTGCGATTGCGCACGAGGGATTCCGCCTGCGGATCGCGTTCAAGGCTCTTGGCAAGGCCGCTCATCTGGTTTTCGACCTTGGCGCGGGCATCGTCGTGTTGCCAGCCGCGAAGCTCCCGGCGCTGGCCCTGTAGCTCCTGCCAGCGGTTCACAAACCGCTCGGCCCTGACATTGGGGTCTTGCAGCGCGGCGTTTTCGCGCTTCATCCCGTCGATGACATGAGCGACACGCTCCCGGCCGGAAAGCTCGGTCATGGCGCGCGCCGTTGCCGGGTCGTTTTCCAGCGTCGAGCGCATCAAATCTTTCATGTATTAATGCAGCGCCTCAATGCCTCGCCGGCGAATGACGTTCAACAAGGCCAGCGCCGGCCCCTTGGCCTGCGCCTCGCCGCGCTCAAGCTGCGACACATAGCCGGGCGTCACGTTGAGATAACGGCCGAAGGCGGCTTGGCTAAGGTGCGCCCGCTCGCGCACGGCCCGCACGTCCGCGCCCGTCATCGGCGCTTCGGTCGGCAGGGCCTTCTCTCCAAGATGCCGCGCCGTGATCTTCTCATAGGTCGCCTCGTCCATGATCCCGAGGCGGCGCTGCGCGCCGGCCATTTCCGCGATTTCGCGGGAAAGGCGGCTAGGCTTCGTCGTCGTCATGCTCGATCTCCTTCAAATCTCCGTCCTCAATGGCTTGCCCGACCAACTCGGCCGACGCGGCAAGCCAATTAGCGCCGATCGTGCGCAGGGCTTCCAGCTCGTCAGCGTCGATGTTGTCACGGTCGCTCTTGGCGAACGCATACAGAAACACCGCGCGACCAGCGGCCCGATAGGCGACGATCATCCGAAACCCGCCGGAGCGTCCCTGACCGGGCCGCGCCACGCGTTGCTTGATGAGGCCGCCACCAAGATCGGCGTCGATCGTGCCGCGCTCGGCCCGCTCTATCGCCTCGCCCAAGCTGGCGTCAGCAATCCGTTGCCTGCGAGCGAACCGCACAACGCCTCTGGTCAAGAAAATCCGCACGGAGCCTCCGCTATAACACTCTAAACTATAGTGCATATTGTTATAGTTTCAATCCCCATCCTCACGGACAACCGGATAATTGTGTTTGGCGAAAAGCAGGTTCAGCGCCTCGGCAACAAGCCGCTCCTTCGGAATCTTCTTGCCCTTCTCGTCCCTGCTGCGAAAGCTGATTTCGTCCAGCGTCTCCCAATAGACCGGCGGCAGGAAATGCGTTCTGCCGAGCTTGTTCGCACGCGAGGGCGCAACATAGCTCCCGGCCGGCTGCGCGGCTGGCACGCTACCTTTCGGCTCTGGCGGGGCCTCCGGAGCAGATGCGGACTGCTCTGCGGTCTTGATCGCCGTGGCGAGAAGCGAAGGCTTGCGGCTCATGCTTTCATCCTTTCATGCTTTCCTGTAATCATGCTTGCCTGCTCTGAAAGGAACGTGAACAGGCCGGCGACTTCCTGGGCCGCACGTCCCTGCGGTTCCAGCTCTTGCGGCGTCTGCCCCAAGGCCGGGGCGTCCTCATAGGTTTTCAGCCGCGACACATGGATGGGGGCGACCTTCACGTCAAAGCTCGCGGCAATCGCAGCGGCATCGTCAACCGCCCTGCCCCCAGCGTTCGGATGCACCAGATTGAGCACAACGAACGTTGGCGGACTGCCGGCGATATCCAGCAGCCGCTTTAGCGGCTCCAAAGTTTCGATCGAAAATATCTGCGCCTGCGACGGAACCAGCACTATATCGGCGTGCTTGGCCGCTTCGGTGGAGGCGCTGTCCATCTTGCCCGGCGTGTCGATGAACACCCAATCCATACCAAGGCCGCGATAGGCGTCCAACGAGCGCCGGATAGCGCCGGCCTGGATCGAGGCAACGTCCGGGCCGTCGCCCTCGCGTCGGTCGAACCAGTTGACGGCGTTTGTCTGTGGGTCGAGGTCGAGCAGGGCTGCTTTTTTCCCGGCCAGGTGAGCCGCGACCGCAAGCGCCGTCGCGATCGTGGTCTTGCCGGTCCCGCCCTTCTGCGTGCAGAACGCCACTGTAATCATGATTGCATCCTTTCATGAAATAAAGGCTACATGCTTTTTCCCCTACATGACAACATGCTTTCATGTAAGAACGGTTAACTACTCCACTCCCTCGGCGGCGGCCAGCGGCTCGTCGCACTCGCCACAAATCAAGCGGACATCAGGTTTCGCCCAGGCGTTCAACTCGCATGACGGGCAGGTGTAACGGGTCTTGCTGGCGGACTTCGCCTTGCGCGCCTTCCGGGCGTCGGCGTCGTCCCAAAGCTCGACATAGAGGGCGGTAAAGTCGGCCAGCGCCGACAACTCGGCAAAGACACGGGCATAGCGGCCGCCCTCGACAATGTAGTGGCTGCATGACTGCCCGGTTTCCTTGCCGCCAGGCTGTCCGGTATCCGAAGGCTGCAAGCCGATCTCGTGCATTTTCGCGGCCCATTCCTTGTTGTGGTAGCCGGCGCGCGACGGCTTGCCGAAATGGTGCTGCCAAAGGTGCGCCATCTCATGGGCGAGAGTGGAAAGGCTCTGCTCGTCGGTTCGGCTTTTGAAATGCGACGGATTCAGCGCGATCTCGTCGGTGATCTCCGCGCCGTCCTTCGATCCGAACCGGCCGCCCGCGAAATAGCCATAGGCTTTGTTCTTGCGCTGCAACGTCACGAGGCAGCCCGGCAGCTCGCCGCCGAACAGACGATCATTGAAAAAGGCGAATGCCCGATTCAGCGCGGCGTAGGTTTTTGCAGTCGGATTGGCGGGGGACATAGCGGCCTCTTTGTATCGTACGAAACAACAATCGCACATTTCAAGCCAATATGCAAACATGATTACATGATTACATGTTCTTGCGCCGCCTTTGCCGCCTCTTTCTCTCGAAAGCCCATGCGACGTTGGCCGCAGGCGAGGCGGTTGGTGATTTTGCTCTGAGGGTGCCGGGCCGGACCGCCTATCACGCGGTCCGGAACCGCCGCAGGGCCGCATAAGCGGCCCGAACAGCGGCGTCCGCTTATGTTTTCCCTCTTAGATAAAGATCAGATGGGGATTCAGTCTGCTTGGCGGACTCACGTTTCTGCACAGCTTTTCCAAGAGCCGCGAGCGCCCGTCCTAGTGCGTTATCGCCAGCCTCGAACAGCGCTAGAGCATCAAGGGGCAGGGCCTTCCTGTAGGCGTCCATCTCGGCCGTGCGGGCGGCCTGGCTGGCAACATGATCGTCAGGTGGGGGAGGGGCCTTGCCGAACCGGCCGAGAAGCCGCAGCGCCTTTTCCGGCAGCGACAGCCGATAGGCGTTACTCGCCTGTTGCACCTGGGGGCCACGCCCCTCGTTGCCGGTCGGCTCGTAGCGCCGCAGCCAGTCGAGGAAGCCATGGGCGCGGAGCGCCTTCAGTGCCCGCACCACGGCGTCACGCGAGCGCCGCACCTTGCCCATGATGGTGTCGATTGACGGTTCCAGCCGGCCGGTGCGGAAATCGACCAGGTTGACGAAAAACTCCAAGACCTCGATCGCGACCGATCCGAGCGGGCCGGTGCGCTCGCCCTTCTGGCGCTCGGCCAGCTCGTAGCGCTTGGCCGCCAAAAGCACCTTCTGGACTTCCTGCCGGTTTGTCGGCCGCCATATGCGACCTTCGGAGCGACCCTTGAAATGGCTGCGCCGGCGAACTGGCGTCGGGCAGCGCTCGGCCGGGGGAGGGAAGACCAGCCCTAGCGCGGTCTGTCCCGATCCCCGCAAGGCGGTCCTACGCTCATGGGCCTGTGCCGAGAGTTGTCCGGCCTCGTCGTCAGAGAGCTGCCCGGCCCCGTGCCGGGTCCAGACTTCCCGCATGATTTCATCAAGCGCGTGTCCGCGCGCGCAGCCGATATCGGCCGCGATTTGCGTCCTCAACATTCTGTCCTTCGTCCTTCCATTCGGAGGACATGACGACTTGGACGGCGGACACAGATTCCCCGCTTCCACAAGAATCAATCTTGCGGATTGGCGTGCTCTAGCGTAGATAAGGGGAGAGTTAGTGGACCCCCGAGCTACGGTGTGTCTGACGGCCTATAAAACGCTCGACCGCTGCGAACGGTCGGGCGTTTTGCCGTTATGTCCCTTGCTGCGTCTCGATATAGACCCTCAATGCTTCTTCAATGATTGGCGTACGTCCCCGCACGCCCCTGGCTTCCTTGAGCTGGTCGATCGCTTTGACCATCTCGGCAGGAAGGTCTGTGTTCACCAAAACCCGGCCAGCAGCTCGCCGGCGCTCTCGATGCGCGCGAACGAGTTCCTTACTAGGTGCTTTGGCTACACGACTCATAGTTACATGTAATTCAGAAAATCTCTGATTCTGCAACGCCTTGAGTCAAAGCCATTGAAATAGCGGGGTTTTCGTCGTCGCAATTCATGGCGTCCGCAAACTTGCGTACCGGATTACCCGAATCGGCACACACATGCTTTCATGTATTCATGATTATATATAACCGCGAAGCGTGATGTTTCGTACGATATAAACCTGTGCTCATCAGCTCTCGGCCGATGCGCCATCTAATGCGCGGTAGAGGGTGGCACGATGCACGCCCAGGAGTCGGGCAACCTCGGCCGGCCTTTTGTCCTCATTGATGAGCTGGCGGGCGTGCGCGATCTGCTCGGCCGAAAGGGCAGGGGGGCGACCGAAGCGCACCCCCTTCGCCTTGGCTGCCGCACGGCCGGCGCTCGTGCGCTCATAGATCAAGCTACGCTCGAACTCGGCAACGCCGGCGAAGAATGTCAGCACCATGCGCCCGGCCGGCGTTGTCGTGTCGGCCCACGGCTCGGCCAGAGAGCGCAAGCCGGCCTCGGCCTGGCCGATCCGCTCGGCAATGTCGAGAAGATCGCGCGTCGATCGGGCGAGACGGTCGAGACGCGTCACCGTCACCACATTGCCGGGCTGTAAATGATCCAGCATCTTCGCCAGCTCGGGGCGGCCGCGCTGCGCGCCGGAAGCCTTTTCCTCGAACACGCGCTTACAGCCTGCCGCCTTCAGCGCCGCGCGCTGCTGGTCGAGGGTCTGGCCTTCGGTCGAGACGCGCGCATATCCGATAAGCAAGGGCAGAGGTTTCCTCGTGGGTGACATGCCCGGAATCTACCGCGTGCAAACCGTCGCGGAAATCCCTATTCTGCGACTGTCGCGGGTTTAGGGAATTTCGCGAAAGAAGCGACCAATCTCCGGAGGGGAGGATTTGACCAACAGACGTCCCATTCTGCATCTTATTTGCGGTCTTCCCGGATCGGGAAAGACGACGCTCAGCAAGCAGTTGGAACATGCCTGCAATGCCGTGCGATTTTCGCCTGATGAATGGTTGCACCGTCTCGGCATCGACTTCTACGACGAAACAGGCAGAGCCAAGGTCGAAGGTTTGCAGTGGGAGCTTGCACAGCAATTGCTCCAACACGGCAATGACGTTGTTCTTGAGAACGGTTTTTGGTCGAAGGAAGAGCGGGACAACTATCGAGCGGTCGCCAGCGCGATCGGAGCGACGACTAAGGTTCACTTTCTCGACGTTCCAATGACCGAGCTGAAATCGCGGATTGTCAGGCGTAATCAGGCGCGGGATGCTGCTACCCCGGAAGTCGATCCCTCTAGCCTAGACGAGTGGGCCACGATGTTTGAGCCACCAACCGACGATGAACTCGGCCGGTGAGAAGGGCATGTAGCCCCTATATGTCGCGAAATTCCTGAAGTCTGCACCATGTTCGCAGCAGCCCGGATTCCGGGCCGCGAAGTGTTGCAAATGTCTGTCGCAAAACTTTGACTTTCGCACGCGACTTTTGCGACAGGATTTTCCCTGAAAATTCAGCGCCGGCGATTTTGTCGCGAAACTTAGGAATTCTGCGACAAGCTAAGGTCGGAGAACTGCCGCATGGATCATACTCTTTCGAGCAGGGCGCAGGTTAGTAGTTCCTCGCTGGCGGAGACAGGCTCTCAATTATCCTACAATCTGCAACTAAGCCGCATCCACACTGGTCGATCATCCTGTCAAGTTCCGACTTGAGCGCAGTTAGGTCTTCGATTTTTCGCTCGACTTCCTTCCGATGCTCCCTTGCAATCGCATCGACCGCCGCACAGGACTGCGAACGGTCGTCGGCCAGCTTGAGAAATTCCCTGATCTGATCGAGCGAGAAACCAAGCTCGCGCGCACGCCTGATGAAGCTGAGGCGGCTGAGGTGGCCCGGCTCATATGCACGGTAGTTGCCATCGGTGCGCGAGGGTGCGGGCAGGAGACCGTTCTTCTCGTAAAACCGGATCGTCTCGACCTTGGTCCCCGTTTGTCTAGCCAATTGGCCGATCATCAGAATTCTGTCGTTCATCTCTTGACCCTATAGTGACTACAGGGTCTATCTACGATGTCATATCGGGAAAGTCGAGGTGACATCATGGCGGCAGCGAGCCCTTACAGACTGCGTATAGAAGGCATGGACTGTGCATCCTGCGCGTTGAAAATCGAGACGGCGATGCAACGCCTGCCGGGCGTTAGCGACATCAATGTCAGCTACGCCAACGAGACGCTCGCATTGCAACTGGATGAGGACCGTACGGCTCTCGGCACCATTGAGCAAAAGATCCGAGCGCTCGGCTACACACCAGTGATCGAGCAGACCGAGGCAAAGGCGAGCCCACCTCGGAAACGCAGCACGGAGGCGTGGTGGAAAGGCAGCAAGGGTCGGCTTGTCCTCCTTACCGGCGCGTTGTTCATCCTTGCCTTCGCCCTCGCGCGTGTGCTGCCCGAATGGGAGCAATGGCTATACTCGGGCGCTGCATTGATCAGCGTCATCCCGTTCGCGAGGCGGGCGATCGCCGGCGCGATGTCAGGCTCGCCCTTCACCATCGAGACGCTGATGACGGTCGCGGCGCTCGGCGCGGTCGCCATTGGCGAGGCCGAAGAAGCTGCTGTCGTGATCTTCCTGTTCGCAGTGGGCGAATTGCTTGAAACGGTCGCGGCGGGCCGCGCGCGTGCTGGCATCGAGGCGCTGATCGATCTGGTGCCCCGCGTTGCATTCCGCGAGCGGGATGGTGCGGTTGAGAAGGTCGCCGCCGAAGATCTGGCCATCGGCGATGTCGTGGTCGTTCGGCCTGGTGACCGCGTGCCGTCTGACGGCACGGTAATTGACGGTGTATCTGAGGTCGATGAGGCGCCCGTGACGGGCGAATCCGTGCCCGTACTGAAAGAAGCCGGCGCAAATGTCTATGCCGGCAGCATCAATGCAAATGGCGAGTTGCGGGTGTCGATCAGCCATGTCGCGGCCGACAACACCATCGCCCGCATCATCCACATGGTCGAGGAAGCCCAGGAATCAAAGGCCCCGACGGCGCGTATGATCGACCGTTTCAGCCGCTGGTATACGCCGGGCGCTATGGTCGTCGCGGCTCTGATCGTTGTCGTGCCGCCGCTCGCCTTCGGCGGTGACTGGATGACATGGGTATATCGGGGTCTCGCCACGCTGCTGATTGCTTGTCCCTGCGCGCTCGTGATTTCCACGCCGGCGGCTATTGCCTCTGGTCTTGCCGCCGGTGCGCGGCAAGGACTGCTGATCAAGGGCGGCGCGGCGCTGGAAACACTTGGCAAGGTCGTAACCGTTGCCTTCGACAAGACGGGAACGCTGACGCGTGGCCACCCCCAGGTGACGGACATTGTGCCGATCAATGGTGATGAGAACTCCGTCCTTGCCATCGCGGCGGCTGTCGAGCGCAGCACCAGCCATCCTCTCGGGGTTGCCATCGTGGAGGCGGCAAAGGTGCGGGGGCTCGAACTGCCCGCCACCTTCGGGGGCGGCGTTGCCACACCCGGCAAAGCGGTCACAGCACGTTTGAAGGACGGCTTCGCTTCGGTCGGTTCTCCCCGTCATGCCGCCGAACAGGCTACCCTTGAAGAGAATGTCGCCGAGACGATCACCACACTGGAGAGCCAGGGCAAGACGGTCGTCGTGCTTATGAAGGGCAAGACCATCGAGGGATTGATCGCGTTGCGCGACGAGCCGCGCGACGACGCTATCGAGGGTGTGAAGCGGCTGACAGATCGCGGCGTGCGCCCTCTGATGCTGACCGGCGATAACAAGCGCACCGCCGACGCCATTGCGGCTCATCTCGGCCTTGAGGCGAGCGCCGAACTTCTGCCCGACGCCAAGCTCGCCGAGATCGGCCGCCTCAGGGCTGATGGACCGATTGCCATGGTGGGAGACGGTATCAACGACGCTCCGGCGCTCGCTGCTGCCTCCGTTGGCGTTGCCATGGGTGCGGGCACCGACGTCGCGCTGGAGACCGCCGATGCCGCGCTGCTAAGAAACCGGGTGACAGGTATCGCTGATCTCATCGGATTGTCGCAGGCGACGCTCGGCAATATCTGGCAGAACATCGCAATAGCGCTTGGTCTGAAGGCTGTCTTCCTCGTGACGACTCTATTCGGCATTACCACGCTCTGGATGGCCATCCTCGCCGATACGGGCGCTACTGTCCTCGTTACGGCCAATGCGCTGCGCCTGCTGACCTGGCGCAGCACCCGCGACAAATGAGCTTGAACAGTGCGCAAATGCAGGTCGCGGCTTCCACTTCTCGCCAAGAAAGCCGAGGTATAATTTATGAGTAATCAGTCCCAGGGCAGTGCCAATTCATCCGAGAAGAGCGAACAATGGGCGCTCGGATGGGTGCTTGCGATCAATACTGCCCAGGCAGCCATTGTGGGAGGATTAGGGTGGTGGGCTCAGTCAACAGGATTGATGGGCTCCGCGCTCGATAATCTTGGCGATGCAGGTGTCTACGCCATCAGCCTTTTTGTCGTAGGGCGCGGATTGGCGGCGAAGGTTCGGGTTGCACGGTTGTCGGGTATGCTCCTGATAGTATTCGCCGGTTTGCTTCTGTTTGAGGTCGGCCGACGCTTCTTCACTGACTCCGATCCGATCGGGCCGGTCATGATCGCCGTGGCAATAGCGAGCGCTCTTACGAATACGATCTGCATGTGGTTCCTGAAATCTCATCGGGAAAGCGGCGTGCATCTGCAAGCCTCATGGATTTTTACGACAAACGACATGCTGGTGAACTCGGCGATCGCTGTTTCTGGTCTTGCAGTAATTCTTTTCAATTCGCCTTATCCGGATCTGATCATTGGCTTGGGTGTGGTTGTAGTCGTTGTCAGAAGCGGCTTGGAAATCCTTGAGAAGGCCGGCGAAGCTGGAAAAGGAGAAAAGGAACATGACTAGTTTGCGAGCCCTATCCGCCGCCTTCCTTGCCCTTGCAGTGTCGATCTCTCCTGCTGTGGGTCACGACTTCCAAGCTGGTTCGATCACCATCAATCACCCGTGGTCCCGCGCGACTCCGCCGGTCACGCCGGTAGCCGGCGGCTATCTGACGCTGACAAACGATGGCGATATGGCCGATCGCCTGGTTTCAATCTCATCACCTCTGTCAGACCGGGTGGAGATTCACGAGTCGACCGTGAGCGATGGGGTTGCCATAGTTTTTCCTGCCTATTGTCGGTGGTTTGGTTCGGTTCTGGATGTCCGGCAGAACCAGTTTACATGAAAACCACTCCAGCAGGGAAGGACAGGGCCAAAAAGGTTCAAAAACCTTCAACAACCACTTTGGTTTTGAACGGGGTTTGTGGTGGTGGAAAACGGGGCAGGGGGCCTGCGCTCCACAAAGGAGCGTTTGGTGAATCACCTGAAGAAATGGACACTGCATTCCGCCTTCCTCTTAATGCCCAGA
>TARA_R110002126_G_scaffold19717_5_pt1 | contig 11967 bp, 4 predicted proteins | sample TARA_R110002126 | Tara Oceans TARA_R110002126 (sample SAMEA4397536) | marine metagenome | biome: Polar Biome; feature: [DCM] deep chlorophyll maximum layer (ENVO:01000326); material: water (ENVO:00002006), including particulate matter (ENVO:01000060) such as... | depth 30 m
ATAAAGGCATACTTTAATTAAATGATGTCTAAAAAAGAAATACAAAAGGTTGATAGCCAAGAATTAGCTATTAACTCTAGAGAAAAAATATTAGAACTTCAGCAATATCTAGTAGATAGGGCCGACGGAGAAAACATTGTTGTCGAACAAGACACTCATTTGTTTCCATTAAAACACACGTTTGCAGACGGAATATATGTAAGGCAAATGTCTATGGATGCAGGAACAATGGTTGTCGGTGCTATTCACAAGCACTTACACGTATGGTTTTTATTGAGCGGCAACATAGCGGTAGCAACAGAAGATGTTATCGAGGAGTACATAGCGCCATGTTACGTCGTATCTACTCCAGGAACAAAAAGAGTAATATATGCTAACAAAGATTCAATTTTTGTAAACGTACACAAAAACCCTACTAACTCACAAGACATTAGTTTTCTTGAAAGAGAAATAGTAGCACGATCTTATGAAGAGTATGAACAGTACGTTAAAACAAACTAATATATGTCATTTTTAATAGTAGGAGCAATTGGTGTGGCTGCTGGAGCTGCAACAGCTATATCCGGTGGAGTGCAGAAGAAAAGAGCTAAAAAAGAAGCGGCTGACGCGAAAGCAGAAATGGATGCTCAAAAAGATAAGTATGCAGCAATGGATACTAGTAATCTGTATGCTAACATGCAGAACACAATGGAAGACTTAACCGTTAATCAAGGTGAAGCACAATTTCAAAAACAACAGCAACAACAAAGTCAAGCCAATATAATGGCTAACATGAAGTCGTCTGCCGGTGCATCTGGTATTGCAGGCTTAGCTCAAACACTAGCGCAACAAGGATCTTTAGATGCTCAAAAAGCAGCCGTATCAATAGGTAACCAAGAGCAAAACAACCAAGCAAAAGAAAGAGCTGAGGCTAGTAGGCTTCAAGGATTAGATGTAGAGGGGCAATATGGACAACGTCAAGATGAGCTTGATAAAATATCTACGTTTATGGGTATGTCTTCTGCTGACAAGCAAGCCGCTGACGCTAAGGTTGCTGCTGCTGATGCTAAGATGTGGAGCGGTATAAACAGTGCGGCTAGTTCTGCCGGAAGTGCTTTTGGAGACTTTAAAGGTGCAACCGGATAAAAATAAAAAACTATGATTGAAGAAGTAAAAAATCCTGAAGAAAATAAAAACCCAATTGAGAAAGCTGACTCAGTGTTTGAACAAGCTTTTAAAAACAACGCAGCTAAGATAAACGAAGTTGGCGGATCTCTTAGCAAAGAGTTTTTTGACGTTATGCAGGAAGATGTCAAGGCTGGTCAACAGAATTTTAACAATGCTGTTACGTCTGGAGACAAAGGTGAAAAAGCTAAAGCTTTAATGAAACTTAATCAAAAGAGCTCCAACGTCCAGAACTTTAAAGAAACATGGAAAATGGTTGGAGAGTCTGCTGTTGATGGTAGCTTATCTAAAGGCATGTCTTCTGCTGATAAATTTACCTTGGCATACACAACAGACCCTAACAACAAACCTATTTCTACCGAAGAAGGTTTTGTATGGAAAGACGTAGAAATGCCAGATGGTACTAAGAAAGATATTAACCAAGCAGATATGAATAACGCTATGGTTTTAAGAGACGACAAAACGTCTAAAGAAATAATGGACTTAGCTGCTCAAGCAGGGACAGTGGCTAAAGACGGTGGTGAAATTGATCCAAACAGACAGATTGCTACCGTTAAAAAACTAATAAACCCTGAAAATATAAAGTCTCTAATGCATGATGATATTCTAAACACTAATAGTAGCTTCATAGAAGACGTTAGAGGAGCTTATAATAATCCAGAGCTAGAAGATGCTATAACTAATCCAAACAACCCTAATTACAGTGAGGAGTTTACTAACGAAGTTCTAGCTGACTACTTTTCTAAGAAGATACAGCAAGAATACGATAAGAATAAACCTAAAGAAGAAGAATCTAAGAAAGAGTACGGCGGACTAAGCGCACAGCAGTTAATAGAAAAGTATAAAGACATTTCATAATTATGAGTACATTAAACAACGAGGTCCAAACATTGATGGACAATGGAGCTTCTGAAGCAGAGATTGCAGCTTTTATAAAAAACAAAACGCCAGAATCAGAACAGGTTGCGGCGCAAGAAGCTGTTGATGAAATAAAAAAAGCACAGACTTCTCAGGGCGATGCGGCTGCGGAGTCAGAAAGTACGGCATCAGACTCGGAAGATGGTTCTTTGGAGTCAACTACAGATAGGTATGACAGGATAATAGACAGTAACGAGGATTTAATAATAAATGAGTATACTAACAGCGTTAAGTATCCTGGAATAGGAGCTCAAACAACTGGTAGCGTATTAGACGAAGTTCAGTTTACTCTTCCTAATGGAAAACAAATTACAGTAGACCTGTATGATAAGGCTCAATATTTTACCTACGATAGAGATAAAGAACTAGCAAAGTTAAAGCAAATTGACGATTATTACAAAGCAGTAGATCCTAAGCAAGCAGCTTTGATGACGCCTTTGTCTGACAGACAGGTTGCAGGTAGTGGCGCTGACTTTCTAGACTCGGACATCGCTTTGGCTAACAAGTTTTACGGAGCAGCTGGATATAATATAAAGAAAGGTACAAAGGGTTTTGGAAGTTGGACAATTGAAAAAGACGGAATTCAAGTATTTGAAGGTGAAGGTGGAATGGGAGCAAACAATGTTCAAAAGTACATGTTTGAGAACATAAGCGAAGAAGAAAGGCTTAAAATGGACAAGTTTGCTGAGCAAGAAAAGCTTAAGCTAATAGATAAGTCTAAGCTAAAAGCTGATGCAATTGTCTTTACGGACGAAGATATTACAAAACATATAGGTGGAAACGATGGGTTTACTAAAGGCTTAGAGCTAGACTTCAGCGCTCAAGGTATGCCGGATGCAGATAGAGCTATAATCTCAGAATATTTAAACACACCTATTAAAGAGCTGAAAAATGTTCAAGCAGGAAGTAGGTCTGTTAGAATCCCAATGCCAGTTGATGGGTGGAGAAATACTAAAGTTGCCGGCCTAGAAGATATTAGAGAGTCTTTATCACCAGAAGGACAGTTAATATTTGACGAGACTATGAAGTATAGACTTGAAAATAAAACAGAAGAAAAGTCAAGGGCGCAAGCTAAAAAAGACATGTACGCTCAGAAGTACGCTACTATTCTAGAGCAAGATTACAAAGCTACAGAAAGCAAAGCTGTACAATACTCTGCTGAAACAGAGGTTATTAACTTGAAAGAAGAAGAAAAAACTTTTGAGCCAAAAGCCAAACATCTTGCAGAAAACTACAAAAAATCTATAGAAATACATGGCAATAATATTCAGGCTACTATAGATGGTGGGCAAAAAGATGAAGTGCAATTTAAGAAAGTTGGAAAAAATATAGTTGTAGATAGAGACTATGTGCCTAGCTACCTCCAAGGAGGTTCTACACTTAACTTGTCAACCGGCAAAAGACAAAGGCTAGATCCTAACAGCCTAGGCACAGCGAGATTATTAAACGAATACAAAAAAAAGCAAGACAAATACCAAGAAGAATTAAATAAGCTTGATAAAGAAGGTAAGCTATATGATAACGAATACAAGACGTCATCTGAAAACTTAGAAAACGAATACAAAAAGTGGAGCAAAAACGTTACAGACAAGTCTGTACTACAAGGAATAACAAACAAAGAGTATGACTTAAGTAGAGTTTTAGCTAAAGACTTTGGTGGCGGCTTTAATACAATGGCTCTTTCGGTGCCTATGCTTTTTGGAAGCGAAGATGCTATAAAAGCATACGATCAATCAAACAAAGGGTCTGAAAGATATGAGACCATGCTAGACTACGCCGATGCTATACAGTTTGGTCAAAAAGGCAGATTTTCTCTTAGAACAGTTACCCAGCAAGCTCCAAACGTTATAGTAGCATTGGGGACGGGAGCTATTGGTATACCTGGAATGAGCTCAATAGGCCTAACGAGTCAGCTAGCTACGCAGATGACTATAGGTAGTCTTTTTGGTGTTAGTGCGGCTGGTACAACTAAAGGTGATTTAACTATATTGCAAAACGCATCCAACGACGCAAAAGTATCGCTAGAAGAGTTAGAATCAGTTAAAGATGAAATTGATAGAGACTCTTATATAACTCAAAAGAAACAATTGCTAGAAGTAATTGCTCAAGGCGATTTTACTAATGCACAAATCAACGGTATGTCTGTTGCGGCTGGTGTAACAGAATTTGGTATTTCTAGTTTTCTAGGTACAGTACCTAACTCACTAAAGACCCTTGGTAGATTTACAGGCGCAACGGATGATATAGTTTCGGCTGTGATGAGAAGCAATAGTAGAGCTGCACTTAACGCAGGCTGGGCTGGCCTTAAAGAAGTTGGTAGCGAGATAATTGAAGAAGAATTAATATGGGGAGTTAACGGTGGGTTTGAAAGCCTTATACTGGGAAGAGATATGGACTGGAGCGAGTGGGACGACATAGCTGTCACGTCTGTGCTTACTTCTGGACCAATGTCAGGTCCTGGTTTAGCTTACTCGACAGTTATGACTCAGATTTCTACAGCGCCTGTTAGAAATAAGCTAAAGGCTGACTTTGAAAACGTAGACAGAATACTTGGAGAAGTGCAAGACTTAGACGCTAACGATCCTATAGTTTTAGAAAAACTAGAAGAAGTAAGTCGTATTTATTCAAACATAAGTTCTAACGTTGATGGTTTAGAATTAGACGGCTTATTGTTAGGTAGTAAGGGTACTAAAAGCGTTATACAAGCTGGATTAAGGTTAGACGCATTAGACCAGCAGGCTGGCGTCGACCCAAGAGATTCTAGAGAAGTTAAACTTGACAAAATACAAACCCATATAGATTCTTTAAAAGCAGAAGATGGAGACAAGTTTAGCAAAGAATACAAACTAGCTAAAGAGCAAAAACAAAAAGCGATTGAAAGCATAGATTATAAAGGTGCTACTAAAAAGCTTTTTGGTGAGAGAGGACTAGAGATAGAAAGTATACTTTCAGAGCTAGACCCCGACTTTGATGGTCTTAGCGAAGATCAAAAAACAAAAAGAGTATACCAAGAGATAAAGGAAGAAATACAAGACAGAAAAATATCTGAATTTAAAGAAGATCCAGAAATAAGAGACTTTGTTGAAAGACTAACTTACGATGGCATGACTTGGGCGGAAGCTAAAAAGAAGGGTTACGAAAAAAACATAAAAGCCGAAAACGACAAGTACAGAACAGCTGCTCAGACTATGATTTCTAAAAAAGCTAAAGCAACTGTATTATTCGAACAACAAAACGCTAGTGCTTTAGAGGTATTGACTGAACAAGAGCTTAGTGATCTTACTGTAGTAGAAGCTAAAGATAGAGCTGACATGGAAAAAATAATACTCGAGGGTGTTGATCCAAAGTCCGCTGAGTATGCTAGAGGTCAAAGGTTGATAAATAAGCTAAGATCTGGTAAAGTTAATGGTGCAATTCACAATGGTAAGTATATAGTGTTTGATAAAGATGCTGCGCAAGCAAACTTAGACGCTGGTATACTTCTTCAAGGTACGATGATTTCTCATGAAATTGGCCACTCCGTAGATGACTTAGCTTTCACAAAGCCTGAGCTTAAAAATTACGTAACAAATCTAGCTAGCGAGTTGGAAAGCAATCATCCTAGAATACACAATGGAGCCATCGACAGATTGACCAAGCTAGGAATATACGACTCTAAAAAAGATATGAACAGTCAGTCTGATAAGTTTTACGACGAATACAGTCAGTCTGCGCAAGACATACTATTTGATCCGGACAATAGAGCTGAGCTAAACAAAGCTTTAGGCAAAGGTCAGAGTGCTAGAAACAAATTTAAAAGCATAGTTAATGGTAGCTACGACATAAGATCGGGTAAAGACGCTCTAACATACTTAGCCAACTACATTGACGGATTTCAAAAAGGTAAGCTATCTCAAATATCTAAACGAAGAATAGCTAACACGAACAAAGACACTAAAGCTAGATCTGAGCAAAGATCACGAACTTCAGAAAACGTTGGTCCAGAGATTGATAAGATGGCGGTGGTTAAGAATCCTGATGGAACACCAAAGACTAGAAACGGTAAAGAGGTGAGGATGACTAAACCAGAGTTTGAAAGTGTTGCTAAAAAAGTATACGATGATATATTTGGAAAAGGTCTACTAGACAATCTGATAGGCGCTTACATACCTAAGTATGATAAGCCACCGGGATGGACTACTGATTCTGACTTTATTAGCGACACTTATCTTGAACTTAGAAATCATATAATGAGTTTTGATCCATCAGAGGGGGATAGCTTATTTGCTTGGACAAATTCTTTTTTAAAGTTTAAAGCTGGGAATACATTTAGAGCTATAGATAAAGCTGCTCAAGGTCAGTTTACAGTAGATTTAGATAACTATGATGCTATGAACGTAGAAAGTGGTGACGATGCAGACGTTCTTGTGAACAACAGTATTGTTGAGTCTTCTGACATAATTGAGACTCCGCTGCTAGACAACATTAAGCTAGATCAAGACTCGTACGATAATATTATAAACGAAATAACAACGATAATAGGAACTAAGCTTCCAGATCTGTCTATAGAGTTTAGTGGCAATAAAAAAATATCACCTTTTGTAGCTGAGTTAAAAAAATCTTTTGGTGTTAAAAACGGACCTATACATAAGGCTATATTAAAAGCAATGGGTGGAGACGTTTCAACAGTTGACGCCTTCTTGACTAATCCTAAAAACTTAGAAGCTATATACGAAGGTATACCTGGAGCATGGTTTGCTAAAAACTTTCCTAAGGCAGCTGTAAAGTCTGTCAACGGAACTAGAGTTGCAAATCCGGATACTGATGGTAAAACTAATATATTTACTCCAAACTACATAAAAGACTGGGAAGGTAAAAAAATAGATAGACACAACGCTGCAGACGAAGGTTTATATAGAGGTGTCACATCAGGCCCACCTGTTATAAAGACTAATCCAGATGCAATGACAGACATCACTCCAGCTGACATTAGACGTAAGTTTGTTAATGGTGAAACCATGACCGACATAAGAAGAAACGGTTTAGATGCTTTAGCTATGACAATGGCACAAGAAATAGGCATGGAAGTATTGTCTAACGATTTAGCTAACAATGGTGATTTAACAAATTTATTTGAAGGACGTCAAGAGTTATTTGATAGAGTTTTGACCGAAAACTACACGCAAGACGCTTTAAACCAGTTATCAAGAAAAGACACTAGGCTTAGTGAGAATCCAGACGAAATACAGAGTGGCGCACTAGGCTTAGCTTTAATTGCCAACGACAATGGTATAGACTCTGAGCAATTTAGACTTGCATCGGAAAGCGTAGACGGACAAACCGTAGATCTCGTTAAATCTATATTTGAATTAAACTCTGATCTTGACGGTGGTAATAACGGATTTATAAAGCTAATTAGCCTTTCAAAAGATCTTCCTCAAGCGTTTAAAGATAAAGTTAAAAGAAAAGAGTATAACTGGAATAAGAACAAGAAGTATGTAGAAAGTGTTTCTGATGTTTTTGCGGACCAGATAGAAGCTTTTGGGTTAAGCCTTGACTCTAGATTTTTAGCTAACATGACAGATGCTAGCGTTCTTGGTTTTCATTATAGAGTTTTAGATGCTGCCAAGAAAAAACAAAATGGCGAGCCTGGTAGATATAGAGCTCAAATGGACGCTATTTTAGCTAATGAAAACTTCAACCCTGACTTAGGGTTTGAGCCAACAGACATTAGGCCAATGAATAAAGACGCGGCGTGGTTCGGCAAGATAAACAAAGACATATTTTCAGAGACAAACATAGACACAGCTTTAGCTAACTTGGAAAACCTTAGGATTGAGATAGAAAACGCTAATGAAGCTAATATAGAATCCTTAGTTTATCTACAAAAAGAACTTAACAAGTCGTATAAAAGTAATAAAAAAGGAACAGCCACAGACTCTCTTATATATCAAATACATCAAGCTCAAACAAACTTAGCGATGGGTATGAGAGCACAGAGTACCTTAGACTATGTATACATTGAAGCTGGAAATCAAATGGTTCCAAGTAAGCCTTCACCAAAGACAGGCGAGTCTAAAGCTGACTTCTATAATTCTGCTCCTTACAAAAACTTCGTAGACAAGCTTAAAACTGTAAACAACTATCAAGCTAGATTTGACGTTAGACTAGCTCAAGTACTTAATGGCGAAGCTAAAATTGCTGGAAGAAAAGTAAAACTACAAGGCGTTGAGGCTGTAAGAGCAGCTAACAACTTAGTTCATGGCGATCTAACAATAAAAGGTGAGCATATTGGACCAAACTCAAACACTATGTTTGACTTGGCAGCAATGCACATTAACGACACTTTTACAGAGCAAGGTGTTAGAGATGCTTTAGCTGATCACAGACAATTTTTTGGTCCTACCTACTTAATGGACATAATTGACAGTAAGCTTGGCAAGGTTAGCAGAGAGGGTGATTTAAGAATTACCAAAGGTCTACCTTCTGACGTAATAAATAACATTTACCATACTTCAGGTAGAAAGGCACTAGATGTTATTACAGAAAAACAACAAGCTAAAGCAAAGTACAATTCTTTAAACGTAGCTTCTCCCGATGTTATTGCTAACGCAAATACTCTCGATGGCGCTATAGAAGCATCTAGAGCTTCTGAAAACGTACGAGGAATAAGTGTACTAGACTTTGACGACACACTAGCAACAACTAAATCAAATATATTATATACAGCTCCTGACGGAACCAAAGGAAAGTTAACGGCAGAAGAATTTGCTAAGCAAGGCGCCGATCTACTAGCACAAGGATATGTGTATGACTTTTCAGAGTTCAATAAAGTAGTTGAGGGTAAAACAGCTCCGCTGTTTAATAAAGCCTTAAAGCTAGCTGGCAAGTTTGGTACAGATAACATGTTCGTTCTAACAGCTAGGCCAGCAGAAGCCGCTGTAGCTATATCTCAATTTTTAAAAGCAAACGGCTTAGATATACCTTTAAAAAATATAACAGGTCTAGGTAACTCTACGGCAGAAGCAAAAGCTATGTGGGTTGCAGGAAAGTTTAGTGAAGGCTACAATGACTTCTACTTTGCTGATGATGCTATTCAAAACGTAAAAGCTGTAGATAACATACTAGAGCAGTTAGACGTTAAAAGAAAAGTACAACAAGCTAGATTGAGTGAAAATGTAGATTTAAGTGCTAGGCTTAATGGTATGATCGAAAGAAAGACTGGTGTTGAGTCTTTTAAAACTTTTTCTGAAGCTACGGCTATGAAAAGAGGTCAAGACACTGGTAAGTTTAACGTGTTGATACCACCTTCAGCTGAAGATTTTAAAGGTTTGCTTTACCAGTTCTTAGGAAAAGGTAAGCAAGGAGACACAGACTTAAAGTTTTTTCAAGAAAGCTTACTTAGACCGTTTGCTAGAGCTGACAGAGAAATAAACTCAGCCAAGCAGCAGGTAGGTAATGAATATAAAGCTCTTAAAAAAGCTTTTCCTGATGTTAGAAAAAAGCTAGGTAAAGTTATGCCGGGCACAGACTTCACTTACGACGCTGGGGCTAGAGTTTACTTGTGGAATAAAAATGGTATTGATATACCAGGAATATCTAAGTCAGACTTAAAGTCAATACTTACAGCTTTCAAAGCTGATCCAAACAACGTTGCTTTTGCGGATGCTCTTAGTGTTGTGTCTAAGCAAAAAGAAGGATACGTTATGCCAGGCGAAAGCTGGACGGTGGAAACTATTGCTTCAGACTTAGATAATGTAACGAACAAAATTGGTAGAAAAAAGTTTTTAGCTGAGTTTGTTGCTAATAGAGAGGCTATGTTTGGCAAGTGGAACAACGGAAAGTTAGTTGGACCTAACATGAATAAAATAGAAGCGCTGTACGGAAGTAGGTTTAGAGAAGCTCTTACAGATATACTATGGAGGATGGAAAATGGTACTAATAGGGCTTTTGGAGCCGGTAGGTTGACCAACCAATTTTCTAATTGGGTTAACAACTCTGTTGGTGCAATAATGTTTTTAAACGCTAGATCAGCAGTGCTACAAACCTTGTCTACAGTTAACTTTGTAAATTGGAGTGACAATAACCCTGCTAAAGCCGCTATGGCGTTTGCTAATCAACCTCAATTCTGGAGAGATTTTAGCACGCTATTTAACTCAGACATGTTAAAGCAGAGAAGATCTGGTTTAAAGACAGATGTTAATCAAGCTGAGATCGCTAATGCTGTTGCTGGATCTAAGAATAAGGCTAAAGCCGCTTTTGCATATATGATTAAGATAGGTTTTACGCCAACACAAATTGCAGATAGTTTTGCTATTGCTTCTGGTGGTGCTACCTTCTATAGAAATAGAATCAAAACATACCTAGACCAAGGCATGTCTAAGGCCGATGCTGAATCTAAAGCTTTTATTGACTTTCAAGAAATAGCAGAAGAAACGCAGCAGTCTTCTAGACCTGATTTAATATCACAACAACAAGCATCTCCACTTGGTAGACTTGTCTTAGCTTTTGCAAACACACCTATGCAGTATGCTAGGCTAACTAAAAAAGCTATATTAGATTTAAAAGATGGCAGAGGAGATGTTAAAACAAATATATCTAAAATACTATACTACGGAGCAGTACAAAATGTAATATTCTCGGCTTTACAAAAATCTTTATTTGCATTAGCATTTGACGACGAAGAAGACGATGAAGCTAAGGCTAAAAAACTCGAAGATAAAAGCTTAGGAATAATAAACTCTATGGCTGACTCACTGTTAAGAGGTATGGGTATTGGTGGTGCCGCTGTTTCTACCGCTAAGAATATGATAATTGAGTTTCACAAGCAAAATCAAAAAGGCTGGAATGCAGACTTCGATCAGGTAGTGTACGAGTTTTTAAGCTTGTCGCCACCTATTGGTTCTAAGGCTAGAAAGTTAAAGTCTGGTTTATCAACATATCAATACAATAAGGATGTTATTAAAGAAATGGAAACATTTGATATAGACAATCCGCTTTGGTATACCGTAGGTAAAACTATTTCTGCTACTACAAATATACCTTTAGATAGGGCTGTTAATAAAATACAAAACATTAAAGCGGCTTCTGACTCTTCAAACGAGGCTTGGCAGAGAGTTGCTCTAGGTCTTGGGTGGAACACTTGGGATGTTGGTGCTGACAATCCAGACATCTTAGCAGCTCAAAAGAGGGTTGAAGAAGGAAAGCGAAAAGCTAGAGAAGAGAAAAAAGAAAGTAAATCAAAAGATAATAAACAAGGAAGCGTTAGATGTTCTTCGGAAAACTCTGATGGAGACAGGTGCGGTAACATTACTAGAAATAAAGCTGGTCTATGTTATGCTCATGATTAAATGTGTGATATTTACTACTATGAAGTATATAATTTTACTACTGCTATTTTGTAATATAGCTAACGCTCAGATTAAAAAAGCGTTTAAGTTTTCTACGTTTTACGTAGCTGCCAATGGTGGTACATCTTTATCGGATGAAGAGGTTTACTCTGTCGATGGTAGCACGTTAGTATATGACACCGTTTTCACTCCCTACGATTACTCACTGACTATGGGTATACGTAAGATCCAAAGGTTTGGGTATGAGCCTAGAACATCTTTTAAAGATGGCACAGAAACATCGTTTTCAGATGCTGCTAACATAGGCTTGTCACCATTTGAATTTCTATTTGAGGTAGACTATAAGAGGCAGGAGGGAGTAGAGTACTTTGACCAACACCATTTCGTAAGGCACGTTGAAGCTAAGTGGCTTGCGAAGGCAGAGTATATTAAAGATGGTTTTGCAGATATAGAATATTTTGAATCAACTCAACGACTTAGGTTAAATGGTAAGAAAAAGTTGTCGTTTAACTTAGGAGCAGTTCAAAGGCTAGCAGAGCCTTATGGTTACGATCCT
>TARA_R110002126_G_scaffold110281_1_pt1 | contig 11958 bp, 3 predicted proteins | sample TARA_R110002126 | Tara Oceans TARA_R110002126 (sample SAMEA4397536) | marine metagenome | biome: Polar Biome; feature: [DCM] deep chlorophyll maximum layer (ENVO:01000326); material: water (ENVO:00002006), including particulate matter (ENVO:01000060) such as... | depth 30 m
TCATTCCACAGATCGAAGTATGCGTGGCTTGGAGATGCTTGGCTTTTTGATGGTTCTGTTGGTAGCTGCAACCAAAATTCAACAGTGTTACCTTTTGTTCCATCAATAGTCAGGTTTTGCTCTTGTTGAATACTCCCATCATATACATTTGATTTTTGATCTTTAAACTTATAGCTCAAACCTTTTTCATAAGAAGAGCCAGAGGCATATGCGGGTATTGCTGGTCCGTGCGGACCTCCCTTGATACTAATATATTGTGGTGCATCAGACTTTTTGACGATGCTTTGACCGATAGATGTGAGATTAATTGTTGTTGCAGTAGATCCCCAAGTTTCACCGACCTCTATAAGTCCATTTGTTCGTGGGTATTCATTTTCAAAAACATAATTATCAAAATAAGAAGAGGAATTGTGCCAATCTAATCTTTCTTTCTGTGAGCCATCATAAGGATAAAATTTATAGATATTTTCTATTGCTTTAACATAATATTGTTCTGCTGAACCGAATTTTGCAAAATTAGCCGGATCTGAAAAGTCAACGTCTGGGAAAAACCTGTCCTTGTCTTGCAAAAAAGACTTTACATAACCGGGAGACTCAATCTCTCTACCGACTTGTGCGATACTACTTGAAGTAGCTAGTTTTTTTGTTTTTGTGGATCTAGAAAAAAGACCTCTTATTTCACCGTTTTTACTCGACATTATTCCTCTACTCTAAATGTAAACACTTCTTTTTGCTCTTTATAAGAGCCGTTTAAATAATAAGCAAACCTCAAACTGTATTCGTACCCAACCTGCAACAAACTCATGTCTAAATCAAAATAATTCCCAGAAATATCGTAAGATAAACGAGTATATGATCCTGCCGAGCCAGTTTGCTGTGGAGCTAAGGCAGAGCCTGTTCCATAAGGTATAACTTCGTAATTGTCCGATATTCTATAAAGGTTATAATATGCATCTTCGACCACATCTGTATTTAAAGTTGATTGCATTACTGTATAATTGTTTGGATTCCAGTTTTTATTTCTAACAAATAGTCTAAATCTTGCGTCTTCTCTTCTAGAGTAGGAAGGCTTTATATTTTCTACTGTGGTCACATAATCAGGATCTGGATTGAAATTCGAGGCGGCTAGCGTATTAACTTCAATAGCCGAGCTAGTATGGTAAGCTACTTTATCTAAGTAATGCCATGCAGCATATACGTCATCCAAAGAATGAGACATAGCAAAAGAGGCTGTATATACTCCCGTTATTGCTCCCTCTGGACCAATAGCGATCCCTCCTGTAACGTTGTGGTGACCAGCCGTAACGACTCCGCCGCCCTTTGGTAAGGCTACTTTATCATGTATATTTCCAACAGAAGACGAATACACACCAACATGTATAATATTTGTGTTAGTGTGTGTCGAGCTAGCCGGTATGCTTTGCAGCTTTCCTTTCACATAATTGTACAAGTATAATTTATTTAAATTATCTTCGCCAGTCGCCAGAGAACTGCTTTGATAAAAACTTCCTGCGCTATCTTTCTTTGAATCATCCCACCTAGCTTCTAAATTTGGTCTAAGAAAGAAGTATTCACTTGATCTGGCAAAGAATTTTTTAGTATAGTTTGATACGGATCCAGTCTCGAAGCTCGAAGACATAAAAACGCCAAATCCAAAATTTGATGTAACTCCTGATATCCATTTCTCTACTAAATCGCTAACATCAACAGATAGATTTTCAGTTCCATCAACAAAAGAGGCTGTATAGGAAGGAAATCCACTAGCAGTTAAAACCTGCACATTTTCTAGAAAATCGCCACCTTGGGAAGACCAAGCAGCCATTCCATCCCCGGAGGCGCCTCTAAATATCCAGTTAGAGCCTGTGCTTTGATATGTCTGATCAGTGTAACTTTCCATATCCAATCCGGTACCTTCCTGCCAAGAGGAAGACACCGCTAAGACAGACATTGTAAAGTTTTTTGGAAGCGTAAATGAATGTGGAGCATTGTACATATTAAGGTACCAAGATACATTTCCGCTAGCCGGTAATAGACTATCTGTTCTATCTTGACTTATTTTATCTATATCAAAATTAACTAATATTCTTGCTTTTTCCGAAGTTATACCGGCAGAAGAAGATGTTTGACCGTGAATATAAAAAGATTCAAGGACATCTGCTGCGCCCATATTTGAGCCAGTTCCTCTGGTGGTTAAGTTTGGCTCAAGTGCATTTGTTACAGTGTTGTCTGCATCTGCTATGTATCTTTTAATCGCCATTACTTAATAGTTCCTCGTATATCGGAGTCTGGGTATTTAATTTCAAAGATAATATCTTCAGGTGCTAAAATCATTCTACCGTCAGGAGTTGTGTAAAGGTCCAAATCAAAATCTGCGGAGGAATATGAAGCCCCTGATCTTGTAACAATTTTCAATTTTACCACATCCAAAAGACCGTCAACATTTTTTAGCGCTTGAAAGATGTCTCCATACCTTAGTGGTTCCCCAATATTGTATTTCGTATTAACTAAGCGTTTTTTTACAGCTTCTGTTGCTTGTGATAGAACTTTAAACTTATTTGTGTCCGTATCGGATATTACCTCAAATTCAATTCCAACATTAACTATTTTTGCGTCCATTATATCAATGGTATCATTAAGCATCTTATAGTTGGTAATCCAAGTTTTTAAGTTCTTTTTTAAAGTATCGGTCGATGTGGTCAAAGATCCGTTAACATCTTCCGATATAACATACAAATTTATGTTTCTCTTGAAAGAGTTTTTATCCTGTGCGATATTAGCTCTCTTGATAGCTCCGAATTTTGGAGGCATATTGTATATCATAGAGATATAATCTTCCTTTGTTACTGCTCTGTTCTGCGAATTGTAAGATCCATAAGCCCTATACTTTATTTCTTCGGAAGATGGAGTAGATACACTTCCAACTATTGGTTTTTCATTTTCGAACTCAAGAGAAGCTAACACTTCGGATACTTCGCTGCTGCCCAATTGATTTACATTTCCAAAATCATATGATGTGTCTGATACAGATACTAAAGATTTTGAAGATAAGTTAGTGTTTCTTTGACTATTTGTCCTGTATGTGGCTTGCAAGGTTGTATTGGAAGGAGCTACGCCTAATGTGTCCGTCTCAATGAGATTTGTTGGATCGAAAGTTTTATCTGTTACATAATCTCTGCCGTGTATACTTAAGACGACCTTGCTTGGGTCAGAGATTTTTTCATTTGTGAGGTTTGCTTCGGATCCATGACCAAACTGTATGGTTGTTGTTTGCCCAATAGTCTCCGTTATAAACCTTCTAGGGACTCCATAAGGTTGCATAATAAAAGGAACTAAATCTTTGTCATCAGAATTATTAGTTATTGGTCGATAAATAACATCTTGACTTAGATAGTCAACTTCGAAATATTCGTTTCCCGATGAATCAGTTACAGAAACCACCTCGCTAACGTTGTTAGCTGATAGTGTGAACTTTGGAAACCTTTCATAACTTCCGACTTCTATAAACTCAACAGCTAAATCACCAGAGATTACTTGCCCATATGTTTTTATAGCATATTTTGTTGGAACGCCTGTTGAAGAATTTACTTGCGCCACCACAACTTCATTATTTTGATCTGAAAAATCAACATTTTCGTTTAATGTAAAGGTTGTTCCGCCTCCGGACTGAAATTTTGCGCCTCTTCTTAATATTGGAGCATAATTCAAATCTGGTCCTGCCCCAGTAGAGGAGGCTGGAACAACAATATATAATGTCACCTCTCCACTAGATGCTGGTATTCCTGTGTATTTGTATCCAAGTTGTTTAGCCAACCTTGTTACGTTATTGTACTCTACAGCACTGTCTAAAAAAGATTCGTTGACTGAATAATCTACATAAAATGATAAAATATCTCCCACATAAGCAACTGTATCAAGCATAAGAGAGCCAAAAGATGCCTCACTGAAATCTTGAAAGTTGTCCGGGTAGTATCTCTTTGCATAGGATACCAAGTCTCGCTTGATCGTTGCAAAATCTCTACTTGTATAATTAATTGGTACTATTTTCTTTTTATCAAAAGGCACTTTATCGTTCTCCTCAACCTGTAAATAGTCAAAAAAACAAATGTTTACCTACAATAAGATAAACATTTAATAGCCGTTAGAAACAGACACGGCTAATACATCTGATGTGTTTAATGGCTTTATATTATATTTGACTGTAACGCTCAATGCTCTATTAGCATCAAACTCCGAACTGTTATCAAAACTACGAAACTGAACATCAAGCACTGTAACATATGGCAAGTATTTTTTTGCTTGTGTTTTCAATCTTGCTTCTAAGTTACTATATAAGAGTGGTGTATCATGCTCGAATAAAAAAGTGTATATTCCTACACCGAATTCGGGGATCATCATTCTTTCGCCCGGATTTGTTAAAATTAACATTTTAAAGTTTTGTTTTACCACATCTTTTAATGTGTCCAACATTTTATATCCTGTTATTGGATCTAATGTTAGAGGTAAAAGTGGTGAATAATTAGACATCCTATGGTGCTCCCTTTATGGCGGATTTTGCAATACCGGAGGCTCCTCCCTGCTGTGTTATCACATCAGGTTGTTGCTTGTAAGCTTCTGGTCCTTTGTACTTGAAAACATTCATAATTGTCTCTTTAATGGAATTTTTTGTGTTTAAGAACGCATTATTAACCCTGTCTCCGTCTGCTGATTGTGATGAAACAGCCAAGTTATTATAAATAGATAATATATATAATATTTTAGGTATTGATAAAGAATATTTATACAATAGCTGGAATTCATCCGAGCTTATCAAACTGACTAAGACATCGCGTGATATAGTTCTAATTCTGTCTTCGTTTATCAAATCATCAAAATTATCAAGAAGAGGACCGTCTGTTGTTAGAGCATCATTTGTGTTTAAGCCATGTGCTATTTCATATAATGACTTATCAAAAGTCACTTTATCATCAATATCCGATAAAGAATACCCCTTTTCCCAATCCTTTATAGATGCGCTCTTGTTGAAGAACGGGAATATGTAAGAAATCCTAGGTGGTTGCACGGGTCCAAGATCTGCGTCTCCAACAAGCTCGTACATAACAATACTCTTGCTCTTCTCTCTTTCTGCTTGAAGCTTGTTTTGCAACAATTGTACTTCTGTTGCCCCAAGACCTTGAAAACCAGTTATTTCTTGCGCGGTTCCAGATATCAGATTGGTAATGTCTTTGGATATTTTTTGTAACGTTATATTTTGTCCCGCTGATATAGATTCTATATCTCCATTCTCAGAAAGTATTGTAGCTTCGGTATGTGAATACCCGTAGTTATATCTAATACCAATTCTTATGTCTTTAAATAATTTCTTTATTTCAGTATTTTCCAGAGTTCCAGTTATGATATCTGGTTTGTTTATTGCTTTCAGGGTAGCAACTATGTATAATGCTCTAATAAAGTTTGAGAAATTTTCAGCGCTCATCGGACCATTAAATTCTTCGCCCGGTGCTCCCAATTTTCTGTAATCAACCAATGATTGGTTGTAAAATGAATCTTCTGGTTCCCAATCAATTACTTCGTAATAATATTGGTAGAAAAACTTTCCATTTTTAAATTCTTGTATTCTTTCTGGTGTACAAATTGAATTAGTTCCCAATTCTTTGCTTTCGACTTTCGAATATATCTCAAGCAAACTAGGATAGGATAAAGCAGTGAGTGGATTAAGCTGTTCAATTTTTTTATATCCACCAACTTCTACACCATTATCTTTTAACTTTGTTTTGTCTAAGCGATTCTTCAAAAATATAATTGGTGACTTATAATGCTGTCGCATAAAGTACTTTGTAGCAGATTGCCATGTATCTACATAGACCTCTTTGTCAAGTGTAGCGTCATATATGGAGCCGGGATCATCATAATTTACTTTATTTTGATCTGTAAAAGTCCATTCTGACTTTCTTGTTATCAATTTTAAAACAGCTTGCTTAAATGTGCTTTTAAAATTAACATTTTGGGGCTGATCTAAGTATAATTCTACCTCTTTTATAACAGCACCCAATAAAGAGTAATCGTCTGTAAAATAATCGATTGGTATCTTCGACAACACAAAAATTGATTTTGCAAAGAATTCTCCAACAAAAATATGCACCATGGCAACAACTATACCTTCAAGTATCGCATATTGAGGCATTCCCAATTCTTCGCTATTTGGATCATAAAACTCCCCAAAATCATAATTTTTCTTTATAATGTCTTTAACGAGAGGAAAGTTGATCAACCCTTGTGGTGTTGATGAATTTGCATTTGAATCAACAGGTGTTAAATCAACTTGTTCTAATTCTCTCTTATCGAGGGCTGGTAGTAGATCTGCAATATCCACTCCGATCAACACCTTTGATAATTTATCTATAATAGACGTAAACACACCCGGCTCAATCTCATCAAATGGGCTGGCGTCATAAGTCTTCAAAAGTTCTCCATCTGCAATTGCTTCAGACAAATCCTTAAACAATGTTCTAAATAAAGAAAAATACAGGGACTTTGCCGACCATTTTCTAAGCGCGGTTGTTGCTGTGTCTCCATAACCCGAAAAGGCTTCCTCGTTGTCGATGACCTTGGCTCCGAACCCGATGCCGTTTAAGAATAAGCTACTAAAATACTGAGATTGTTCACAATATTCACTACTTTCAAACAGGGGGTATTGATTTAATATATCCTGCTGTTGTTTTGTTATTCCGCCAGTGCTTGTTGGGTTGATATTAACCGTGCCTATTCTGTCGCTTTTTATTGAAATATTAAAGTTATCCGTGTATATCAACTCACCAGTTTTCTCGTCTGATACTGGTGGCTTTAAAGCTAAAGAAACAGAATTATTTTCGTCTAACTTAATACCGATTGTATTAGTCGGTGTATCGATAAAAGTTTTTTCCGAAATTTGACCAAAAGCCCCACTGTCGACACTGTTAACAAGCTTGTTTTTCATATCTGGTAGGAAAATGGCGGCGGAGATTGCAGCAAGAGAGGGTAGTCCCGTAATGTATCTTAGGTCAGGATCCTCTATAACCATACCTCTTTTGCCGCCGCCCTTTGTATATGCTCGACTTTCGGCAGTCAAACTAACTTCAACAGGCAACATCAAAGAGTCAACCATTTGTTCGATAGCATAGTCCATTGTTGGTGAATTCATGCCCGACATCAAGCCCAGATTTCCCTTTCCATCTCCAAATAAAGGTGGAAGCTGTGTAGAGAGATCGCTTTGCTTTCTGATTATATCAGCAAGTTTTTTATATTTATCAACATCTGCACCAGTGGCTCTGGCGGCTATTTTATTTGAATTCTCTTCTGTTCCGCACTTTTCCTTAAGTTGATTCTTGGCATCCCGAAATAGATCTTTGCAAATTTCCGGGTCTTTAAATTTGCTGGTGATATCTTTTTCAATTTCATCAACAATTTGAAACGGCAACTGCCTACCGGCACAAGTAAAGAAGTCTTCTATTTGAGCTTTTGTTTTTAGTTGAGCCTTTATAGGCAGGTAACTAGCGAGAATCTTATCAATGGTCTGCAATACTTCTATGCTTGGTGTTCCATCAATTAAGTCTAACACTTCCCCAGAACTGACTGCTTTAGAAACATCTCCTAAGAAATTTTGTATTTCATTTGCATCCCCTGTGACACCACAATTAATAAAAAACTCATTAGTTGGAACACCTGACTTATCAAAAATAGAGTTAAAATCTTGACCCCCATAATCTTTTACTATTTCTTGACCCGGTGGGCACTGAATGTCTGGGCATGTCAATAGCACCTCCAGTAGTGCGGCGATCAGTTCCAATAAGAGTTGCGATAAAATGAATTCTAACAATTTCTTGAGACCATCGAGTAGTTCTCGGAGGATGTTTGTTGTAGGAAGTCTCAGGAATAACTCGGGAACTTCTAAACAAAAGGAGCAATAAAGGTCTGCCGCGTCCATAGTGATGGGATCGGTGCTGATATCTCCTTCGGGACCTTTTAGATTTAATATCTCGTCTTTTCCTTTGCCTTGCAATGCGGGACTAAGTGACGCACCAATGGAACCCCCAGATGCTTTCATCTCAAAGTTTGCAACCTCGACCTCATCGATGCCTGCTAGGTCCAGAAAGCATCTACATATTGTATTGTATATTGTTGGCAAATCGATCATGGATGTGACATGTTTGTGCAAGTCATCCAGATCTATGACTTTATTTTTAATATCTTTTATAGCGGATGCTGATGTTAAAAAGTCTCCGACATAATCGCTGATTCTATCTCTTTCCTTCGTTAAATTCATAAGAAAATCAAAGTTTTCATATAAATTTTTCTCACCTTCAATATCTATGATAGTCTTGAAGAACGGATTTCCTTTTCCGGGCGGTGGCTTCGGGCAAGGTGGAAAGTATTTTCTAAGACTAAATTCAAAAGCCCCAAGATCAAATCTGGGATTTAAATCTAAGGCTTGGTCAAGTTTGTTTGCCAAGCCATCAATTATGTCCGAGAATGGTGGATACGCAAATCCCGGAGGTGAGCATTTGTTTGATGGATAATCGAATTGACCACTATTTTCCTTGGCTATAATCTTTGGCTTTGGGTTTGGTAGTATCTCTTTTACTAGCTTCTGAAAGGTTAATGAAGGATTTCTTAATTTTCTGTGGTAATAGAAGAGAGCCATGGTATTTTTATCAACAAAAGGAGTTCTAGCCTTAAAATAATTAAATCCAATGGTTAATAATTTTTCTGGGGATCCCTGCTCTTTATATGATACAAAGATCAAATCGTAATCATCAGTAAATCCCAAATTGATAACATGGTCTCCGGGCTCAGATAAATTAAACCCGTTCAAAGCAATTAGTTTTTTTATATAAGTTTGAACATCTGCTAATCTCTGCGCTTCTTTTAATAAATCAAACCCTTGTATCTGGTATGGGGATGCAAATAGATCTATATACATCTTGTTCATACCAAACACAGCTTGTTCTAAATGCTGTGGGTAAAACGGAGCGTCAAGAGATATGACTTTATCCGATGCCTGCTTTAACTGAGCTAATTGATCTTGAAGTGTTGGGAACCCATTTAGGTATATACCTCCAACTTTTATAAGCATTTTAAGGCTAGATCCGGGTCTTAGGTCAATATGAAAGTCTTCATAAGATGCAGCTAAGTAAGTTTTTGCAAATGTATCGATATCTGATACTTCATATTGTCGACCGTAAAAATCTAAAAGTTCAGACAGACCTTTTTTAACAGCTTCTATCTTTTTGCTTTCCAAGTCTGTATCATCGACAATACAATCATAAGGCATGTTTACTGAATAGTAGTAGTAGCCCTCTTCTCGATTATAATATGGTTCTTCATTCTTCCACCACGTTGGTATAAGCGCTATCGCCATCTCAGACATTGGTAGTATTTCTGTTTGTGCTAATTGATATCCCTTGCTCTTAAATTGTGAATTAAAAAACTTTGGATACTCAAATGTAAACACTAATGCTTTGCCCATTTCATCTAAAACGGGGGCAGAGGGGGGTCCAAAAACAACAAGGTCTTTTGGTTCAATATATCCTTTCTTGCCCAAGTGGGGGGATCGGGGGTCAACAATTTCTATTTCGTTATAATCCCCTTTTCCATTTACCCATTCTTTTGTAACTCTTACAAGAGTTAAGTTATCCAGATATCCCAAATTCTTTGCCTTTAGACCCGGAGCTACTTTGAATGGTACTGTTTTAAAGTCTTCACTAGAGAAAATTACGCTTGTTACAGGAACTTTATCATTTGGATTTTTATCTGCAATCTTCTGAGCCTCTAAAAATATCTCGTTTGGTAATACTTGCCCTGCCCCCGTTTCTCCAGTAATTAAAAATGGAAACTCAGAGAAATCAATTTCAGGACCAGTCTGTTTTGACAAAACGTCTGCATATGCATTTTCCAAAGATGTATTATATACTTTGCCGCCAGTTGCTAAAAGTAGTTCATCAACATCGAACCCGGATTCTGCATATTCCTGCGTATTTCCAGCTAATGTGAAAACTCCTTGCCTTACCAAGTCAGTGATAAGTTTTGTTTCATCAATTTCCAATTCAAGAGCATACCTAAGCTCTATGAAAGGTACCCCATCATCGTCAACAGTAAATCCCACCCAAGGTAATCCGGCAGACCCATTCCAATTAAACCCATTCTTGTAACCTTTCCACTCTTCTAAATTAGAATTTATAATACCCAGCCACCATGAACTTGTATCAGCCTCTACGTCCTCAAGTGTCCCCAAGGCTAATCCGGCTCCAATGTATTCTGGAGATATTGAAGGATATATCTGAAATGAGTTTACCCACTCTGGAGTTCCTACGTTTTCTTGCAACAGGACTTCTGGGTTTTCTGCGATTTCGTCTCCATATTTTTCCAATTCCGCCGGATCATTTGCATTGATAATTCTTCCGTAATCTATTTTTGTTAAATTATCCTTGCTATAGTCCCACACTGGAAATAGGAGATCGCTTACTGCTTCTAGATTGGATGGGAGAACCGCTACGCCGTCCTTAGAATATTCATCACCATTGCCAAAATCTATGGGAATATTAGCTCCGGATTGTACACCATACTGTTCTGCTGTGGAAAGACCGTATGGTATTTTTTTGTAAAAAGACATCAAAAATGTATCTGATAACCATTTTAGCTTAGTCCAACTACTAAGATCACCCGCAAGAATAGCTTCCCACATTTTATTAAGTTGGTTTTCCTTATCCTCGTTGACCCCCTTCTTTATGGGGGAGTCGTATCCTGAATTATCAATGGGTGTGCCATACGGATTGATATCTCCATCTGATCCATTACCTTTTATGAGAAAATTTTCATTCCTACCAATGTGAGTAAGCTCAAGCATTTTTTCCAATGCTGCTTTATTTTTTGGAATGATAGTTAGGGCGTTGCCTTTTTTTCCTACTATGCCACCTTTGACATTTGCTGACTTATCTGGGTTTATATCTGCAATTGGGCTATTTCCACCATGACCGCCAAGCACATTTGTATACCCCAAGGTATTGAAATCTTCCATTGAAATGACTTTTCCTCCGGGAACTGTCTGATCTAATGTTCCTGCGGTTGAGTTATTTTGTGGAGTTATTCTAAAATTTAAAGGCTTCGAGGTTTTTAAGCCCTGCAAACTTTGAGTATACTTGCCCTTCAAAAGATTAGTATTGGCTTTTCCTTGAATATCGATAATATAATCCCACACTTTGGGTGTTACTTTATCGATAGTTTTATATGGAGCTAGTATATACTGCAAGGCATCGGATTCAGGATTGGAATCATCAGGAACTGGTGCCAATTGAAAGGCTGTTACAATATTAGAATTAGCGAAGATCTTTTGTTCTTCTGGACCGTCATATTGGAAGTACCAAGGCGTGGTAGCAAAAGGACCGATTAGTGTCGCTAAAGCGCTCGATTTATTAATTGTATTAAAAGCTTCTCCGTCAAGATCTTTTCCTGTTGGGACGTTTGATCCCTTCATGGCTGTGGATGAGCCGGGATCCCACAATTTGGTGTATGTTTCATTGAGAGGTTGCTTATAATTATTGAAAGCGAGTAGCTGTGTGGGAATTGATGTAGCTTTCCAGACACTTGAATCATAGTCTATCTGCAAACTTATTTGATCTGCTTTTGAATTCAAATGCTGTGAGAAACCCACAGCCGCGTAATGCCCCCCAAGATAATTAAACAGTTCATTTAAATATAAATCCATTCCATTTTCATTCTTGCCTGCATTGGCTGCAATGTTCTGATATCCTCCGAGGTCTGGACCCCTGAGATCACTCGGGGCGTTGAATGCAAGTGGGTCTGATGCTCCAAAAAAGGGTTGATTTAGATCTCCGGTAGCCTCGCTTATTTTCGTATTGACTAATGGATAGCCAAAATAGTGATACCCGATTGCGTATCTGGTTGCTTTGGGAATGATTGTCTTAG
>TARA_R110002126_G_scaffold290545_1_pt1 | contig 11938 bp, 14 predicted proteins | sample TARA_R110002126 | Tara Oceans TARA_R110002126 (sample SAMEA4397536) | marine metagenome | biome: Polar Biome; feature: [DCM] deep chlorophyll maximum layer (ENVO:01000326); material: water (ENVO:00002006), including particulate matter (ENVO:01000060) such as... | depth 30 m
TTAGTCTAGTTGGAATAATAAGGCTACTTTTTCAGTAGCCTCGCCAATGGCGAAGGTTATTTTTTAAACCTCACAAGCCTAAACTTATGAGGTTTTGGTTTACAAAACCATTATCAAACTAACTGTTTTCTTCTTCATTTTTAGCGTTGATAAAATCAATATCTCTAATATTTTTTTGAACCGTAATTGCACCAAAAAGACTTAATAGAAACGAAATAGCATAAAATCCTTTTTCACTCAATAACAAGTCTGCATTTCGTAAACCTATAATTAATAAAAGTAAAGAAGTGATAACGATAACCCAACTTATGCCATAATAAATATCACTTACTTTAATATTTTCGGCCTTGTCTCTAATTGCTTTTTGTAATGAAATAACAGCATAAATCCCCATTAAAAGAATGGCAAAATAATACCCTTTTTCGTTGAGCTCCATATTTGCGTTCCACAAACCAATACAGTAAGAAAGCAACCCAATAACAACTACCCCCCAAGTTGCACCAATATAGGCTGATGTTGGTTTCTGGTTGAATTCGTTTTTTAATTTGTTTTTGTTTGTTTGTTTTTTTGTTCCTTCATTTGTAGAAACTGTAGTTTGATAATCCATAATGTTTAGTTTAATAAAAAATTAGTAATAGTTATTCGTAAGTTAGTAATTAAAAGTGATTCCCTTTTCAGAATTTTTACATATTAAATTCATGCCTTTTGATATTTGATTTTCAGTTGTTTTTTTAATGGAATTAAATCCTATAACACCTATTGCAAATGCTACGATTACAATTATTTTTTTTAGATCTTGTTTCATACTCTTTGTTTTTAATTACACTACAAATTTGCGTCATATATACAACTCTGTAAAATCTAATTTTTAAAAATACTGACGATTTAAATAGTTAATATTTTATAATTTACAAACTATATAATATATTTGAACAAATATTACTGACGATATAATGATTGATTTAAGAGAAATAATAAATTCATTTACGAAAGAAAAACAACAAAATTTTGTCAGTTATTTGCATAAAAAGAATAAAAGAAAAGATGCAAAGAATGTACAACTGGTGCAACTTTTAATGAATTCAGAAGTATCATCAAAAGAAATTTGTCTTCAATTATATCAAAAGGATAATAAAGTAGCATTCCACGCTTTAAGAAAGCGTTTGTTTCAATCTTTAATAGATTTTACTGCAAATTCTAACTTAAAAGAAGAGAATTCTATTGATATACAACTCATTAAATTTATTTTATCTGCACGAACTTTTCTACAAAAAGAGCAATATGAAGTAGGCTATAAAATTTTAGAGAAGGCGGAAATTATTGCGAATGAGCATCAACTTTTTTCAATATTAACTGAAATTTATCACACAAAAATTGAATATGCGCATCATATTTCAACTTTTAATATAGATGATTTAATAGAAAACTTTAAGGAGAATCAAAAACAACATCAATTAGAAGAATATTTAAACATTGCATATGCTAAAATTAGAATCCTATTAAATCAAGTAAATCATCAACGTAAAATTATCGACATAAAGTTAATGATTAAGAAGGTTTTAGAAGAAAATTCAATTATAATTTCTGATTCTTTATCTTTTAAATCGTTATATCAAATTATAGAAATCACCAATATCTCTTCATCTCAAAATTATGAATATTGGAATATTGAACCTTTTTTATTAGAAACATATGAGATATTAAAACATCATAAATCGAAAGACAAGCAATTGTATTACCATATAAAAGTGTTGTATGTAATTGCCAATACGTTATTTAGAAATAAAAAGTTTTTAGCTTCTTTAAACTACTTAGATTTAATGAACCTGTATATCCATCAAAACAGCAACAAATACTTTAAAGAGTTTCATTTAAAGTATCAATTGCTGCTGGCTTTAAATCATAATTATATTCAAAATCAAGATTTTGCGATAAATGAATTGACACCTTTTGTCGATAAAAAAGATATTGATATCGTTTCTCAACTTGATATTTATTTGTCTTTAATTGTATTTTATTCTCAACAAAAAAAGTACAAAGAGGCGCAACGTTTATTTTCAAAATTTTATCACACAGATAAATGGTATATTGAGAAAGCTGGAATTTATTGGACTATTAAAAAAAGTGTATTAGAAATTTTACTCCAAATCGATTTAGGAAATATTGATATTGTAGACTCTAGAATTTTAAGTTTTAAAAGAAACTATTTTAAGCACCTTAAAGAAATTAAACAAGACAGAGTTATCACCTACTTAAAACTGGTGGAAACGTATTATAAAAACCCTGAGATTGTAACTTCTGATGCGTTTCATAAAAAAGTAGAAGATTCTTTTGATTGGATTGAAAGAGAAAAAGAAGATATTTTTATGATGAGTTTCTTTGCTTGGTTAAAAGCAAAAATGACCAAACAGGATGTGTATTTGGTCACTTTAGAGTTGATAAAAAGTTAATTTCACTTTTGTCTTTTTATCAATTCAGCTTCTATATCTTTCAATGTAAACCCTTTTGCTTGGAGCAACATCAAATAATGAAATAGTAAGTCTGCAGATTCATAAAGAAACAATTCATCATTATTATCCATAGCTTCAATAACTGTTTCTACAGCCTCCTCTCCTACTTTTTGCGCTACTTTATTAATTCCTTTTGCAAATAAGCTCGCTACATAAGATTTTTGAGTGTCTTTGTTGGCAACTCTTTCTGCAATTACATTCTCTAAAGTTGAAAAGAAACCATAATTCGAATTATTTTCTTCATTCCAACACGTATAAGAGCCTTTATGACAGGTTGGTCCATTAGGATTAACTTGAATTAATAAGGTATCATTATCACAATCTAATTTAATGTCTACCAGATTTAAAACATTTCCACTTTCTTCGCCTTTTGTCCACAAACGGTTTTTAGTTCTGCTAAAAAAAGTAACCAATTTAGTTTCTTGTGTTTTGGCAAAAGCCTCTTCGTTCATATAACCCAACATCAACACATTTTTTGTAGTTGCATCTTGAATTATGGCTGGTACTAAACCGTCGTTATTTTTATTGAAATCTATGTTCATTTCTATCTTATTTTATCATTTCAACTGAAATGGAGAAATCTCAATTTTAGATTTCTCAACTTCATTCCATTTCGTGTGAAAGGATAGTTAATTTATATTTTTATAGGAACTTAATTTTAATTCCATTTTTATATCTGCGGTTACAAAATGCGTATCTTTAGTTTCTACATGCTGAAACCCAAATTTTTTATACATTTTTAAAGCATTTTGTAATTTACTACTAGATTCTAAAATAATTGTTTCTACTTTATTTTTTTTAGATAAATCAATTGCAAGATTCATTAATTTTTTTCCAATTCCTAAACCTTGATAACCTTCTTGAACTGCAAATTTTAATATTTCTTTCGAAGTTTCATCAATAGGATTTATACAAATGGTCCCAACAATTTTAGTTTCTAAATGGGCTAGTAATATGGTTGCACCCTTTTTTACAAATTCATCTGGATGATCTAATAAAGCATCATCTGCTTTTTCATAAAGCTCATTTTTCTTTAACCAATGTAAGTTGATTTCTTTAAATTCTTTTTGATATTTATCTTCGTAATCCTTAATTTCCAAAACATTCATTTACAATTTTTTAAAATTAAATTCTAACAGGAATATTTTCTTTCTTTAGCGCTTCTTTTAATTCTAAAATAGGGATTTCTCCAAAATGAAAAACACTCGCTGCTAATGCTGCATCCGATTTCCCTTCTTTAAAAGTATCCACAAAATGTTGCACAGTACCTGCACCACCAGAAGCAATAATTGGAATATTAACCAAAGAAGATAAATGTGCCAAAGCTTCATTTGCAAAGCCTGCTTTTGTACCATCGTGATTCATAGATGTGAATAATATTTCACCTGCTCCTCGTTTTTCTACTTCTTTTGCCCAATCAAATAATTTTATTTCAGTTGGTATTGTTCCACCAGCCAAATGCACAAACCATTCTCCATCAATTTGTTTTGCATCTATAGCAACCACAACACATTGACTTCCGAATTTATCTGCTAATTCATTTATTAAATCTGGTCTTTTTACTGCTGATGAATTTATAGAAACCTTATCTGCACCACATTTTAACAAAGCATCTACGTGTGCTACCGAAGAAATTCCTCCACCAACTGTAAACGGAATATTTACTTGTTCTGCTACTTTTAAAACCATATCTAAAGTAGTTCCTCTATTTTCTAAAGTAGCAGCAATATCTAAAAAAACGAGTTCATCTGCTCCTAAATCTGCATATTGTTTTGCCAAAACTACAGGATCTCCAGCATCTATTAAATTTACGAAATTTACACCTTTTACAGTTCTTCCGTTTTTAATATCTAAACAAGGTACTATTCTTTTTGTGAGCATTTTTATTTCTCTTTTCTCTTTTCGCTTTTCACTTTTTGGCTTTTCGCTAATTGCGAATTGCTAAAAGCAAATAACTATTTATTAATTATAAAGTTTTCTAACTGTTTCAAGCTAATTTTATTCTCATAAATTGCTTTTCCAATAATTACGCCTTCACAGCCACTTTCTGCTAATTTTGGCAATTCATCAAAAGTAGATATTCCACCAGAAGCTATTAGTTTTAGAGATTTCTCGACTCCGCTCGAAATGACAGTTTCATTTAAAATTTCCTTGTAAATATCAAAACTTGGCCCTTGTAACATGCCGTCTTTAGAAATATCGGTACAAATTACATATTGAATTCCTTTCTGTTGATAATCTTTTATGAAAGGAATTAATTCTAAAGAACTTTCTTCTTGCCAACCATTAGTTGCTATTTTTCCTCCAGAATTATCTGGATAAAAATCGGCACCTAAAATTATTTTTTCAGAACCATATTTAGAAATCCAACTTTCAAAAATTTCAGGATTTTTAACAGCGATACTTCCTCCAGTAATTTGATTTGCTCCTGAATTGAAAGCTATTTCTAAATCTTTATCAGATTTTAATCCACCACCAAAATCAATTTTTAAATTGGTTTTAGTAGCAATTTGCTCTAAAACTCTATAGTTGATAATTTGACTTGCTTTTGCACCATCTAAATCTACAACATGTAAATATTCAATTCCTGCAGCTTCAAATGCTGTTGCAACTTCTAGCGGGTTTTCATTATATATTTTTTTGGTATTGTAATCGCCTTTTGTTAAACGAACACATTTACCGTCAATAATATCTATAGCTGGAATTATACGCATATTTCTTATTTTTAATCAACTAATTCTTTAATTTCTTTGTCAGATATTTTTATGGCTTTCGGAATTTTAATGATTCCAGTTTCATCCAAAACCAAATATCTTGGTATCCAATCTAAATCTATATATTTTGTAAGTTCATTTTCCCAACCTTCTGCTATGTAATAATGATCTCCTTCTATATTCCAACGTTTTATGGCTTTTTTCCAGCGATCTATTTCTTGATCTAAAGAAATATATACATAATCAGTATGCCTTGTTTTTCGCTTTAATTTCTTAGCAGCAGGAACATCTAAAACACAATCTCTGCACCAAGAAGCCCAAAAATCAAGAACTATTTTTTTTCCTTTATGTATTTCTAAAACCTCACCTAGAGAAATTGTATTGCCTTCTAAATTTGTTAATTTAAAAGTTAAAAGTTCTTTTGAAAAAGGTTTATTTTCTAAATGCTCTGGAACTGGGTTATTTTGAGCATAAGTTGTAAACAAAGAAGCAAATATTAGCCCTAACATTAAAACATATTTTTTCATAGCTTTTGTTATTTTAAATATTCAAAAAATTCTTTAAAATTTGTTCTCCTGCAACAGATGATTTCTCTGGATGAAACTGTACACCATAAAAATTATCTTTCTGCAATGCAGATGCATATTCAATTTCATAATCTGTTGTTGCAATAGATTCCTTACAATTTTCAGCATAAAAACTATGTACTAAGTACATGAACTCTTTGTCTTTAATTCCTTTAAATAAATCCGATTTTAAATCGGCAATTACATTCCAACCCATTTGTGGAACTTTAACAGCGTTTGAGAATTTTTTTACATCAACATTAAAAATACCTAAACCTTTTGTATTTCCTTCTTCAGAGGATTTGCACATCAACTGCATTCCCAAACAAATTCCTAAAACGGGTTGTTTTAAAGTAGGAATTACTTTATCTAAACCACTTTCTTGCAACATTTTCATTGCAGAACTTGCTTCACCTACTCCAGGAAAAATGACTTTATCAGCAGCTTTTATTTCATCAATATTATTTGATAAAACAGCATCTATACCCAAACGTTTAAAAGCAAATTGAATACTTTTAATATTTCCTGCTCCGTAATCGATGATTACAAGCCCCCTATCTCTCATATGGGGCAAAACTGAAATATCGGGTTTAGCATCTACTATTTTTTCTTTCATTTAGAATTTAAATTAAAAATTCAAATTTTCGTAATATTTATTTGTACATATCCCCCCTTTGGGGGAAAGGGGGCTTATAACATTCCTTTTGTAGATGGTAAAAACATCTTGTTTGAATCTCTTTTTACTGCCATTTTCATTGCTTTTGCAAATGCTTTAAAAATGCCTTCTATTTTATGATGCTCGTTTACGCCTTCCGCTTTAATATTTAAGTTACATTTTGCGCCATCTGTAAACGATTTAAACAAATGAAAAAACATTTCTGTTGGCATATCACCAATTTTTTCACGTTTAAAGTCTGCATCCCATTCTAACCAATTTCTACCTCCAAAATCAACTGCAACTTGCGCTAAACAGTCATCCATTGGCAAGCAAAAACCATATCTTTCTATACCTAATTTATTGCCTAATGCTTTGTTGAATAATTCACCAAAAGCAATCATAGTATCTTCTATAGTATGGTGCTCATCTACTTCTAAATCTCCATCAACTTTTATGGTTAAATCCATCGCTCCATGACGACCTATTTGGTCTAACATATGATCGAAAAAGTGTAAACCAGTAGCAATATCATTTTTACCAGAACCATCTAAATTTATTTTAATGTAAATTTTGGTTTCATTAGTATTTCTAGTGATTTCTGCAACTCTATCTTTTAGCTTTAAAAATTCATAGATTTTTTGCCAATCTGTAGATGTTAAAGCTATAGAATCTACTATTTCTTGTTTCGATGTTTCTATTTCATCAGCACCCAATTCTGGGTTTTCAGACAAATAAATTCCTTTTGCACCCAAGTTTTTAGCCAATTCCATATCTGTAATTCTATCACCCAAAACAAAAGAATTTTCTAAATCGTATTCTTCAGAAAAATATTTGGTTAATAAGCCTGTTCTTGGTTTACGTGTTGGCGCATTTTCGTGCGGAAAGGTTTTATCAATTACAATTTCAGAAAAAACGACTCCTTCTTTTTCAAATGCCGTTATTACTTTATTTTGAGCAGGCCAAAAAGTATCTTCTGGAAAAGAATCTGTTCCTAAACCATCTTGATTCGTAACCATTACCAATTCATAATCCAATTCTGAAGCAATTTTTGCCATGTATTGAAATACTTTTGGATAGTATTCTAATTTCTCTAAACTATCTAATTGATAATCTACAGGTGGCTCAAGAACTAAAGTTCCATCTCTATCTATAAATAATACTTTTTTACTCATTTTACTTGTTTTTCCTGCAAGGTTTCAAAAATCTTGTCGGTTTGTTTTCTATTTACTTATCTCTACAAGGTTTTTGAAACCTTGCAAGAATGTTATTTTAATTTCATTATTGAATCGCTTTCAAAGCACGAATCAATCTTTGATTTTCTTCACAAACACCAACACTTATACGCAAACAGTTTTCACATAAAGGTTGTGTTGTTCTGTTTCTTATAACCACTCCATATTCAATTAATTGTTGATAACGTTTATTGGCGTCATCAACTTTTAGTAATAAGAAATTTCCATCTGAAGGATATACTTTTTCTATATAACTCACACAACATTCTAGCTCTTGTTTTAATCTTTTTCTTTCGCTTATCAATTGATTCACTTCATTTCTGATTTCATCAATATTTTGTAGCCTTTCAATAGCTCTTTGTTGCGTTAATTCGTTTACGTTATAAGGAGGTTTTATGTTATTTAAAATTTGAATAATTGCTGCAGATGCATAACAAACTCCTAAACGAATTCCGGCCATACCATACGCTTTAGAAAGAGTTTGTGTAATAATTAAATTTGGGAATTTATGTAGTTTTTTTAACCAACTTGCTTTGTCAGAAAAATCGATATAAGCTTCATCTAAAACCACTAAACCTTTAAATTTAATTAACAATTCGTGTATGGATTTTTCTGTAAAACTGTTCCCTGTTGGGTTGTTTGGCGAACACAAAAATAAAATTTTTGATTTTTTATTCGCACTATTTAATATCTCATTAATATTTGGCTCAAAATCTTGATTTAATAATACTGCTCTATTCTCAACCGCATTTATGTTTGCTAAAACCGAATACATGCCATAAGTTGGTGGTAATGTAATTACATTATCTACATGAGGTTCGCAAAATGCTCTAAAAATTAAATCTAAAACTTCATCACTTCCATTTCCTAAAAGAATTTGATTCTTATCAACATTTTTAACTTCTGCTAAAATGTCTTTTACTTTGTTTTGTTTTGGATCTGGATAACGATTTACACCATTTTCAAAAGGATTTTCATTAGCATCTAAGAAAATCATATTTTGTGTATTTGCGTCTTTATATTCATCTCTTGCAGATGAATAAGGCTTAAGAGATTTTATGTTTTCTCTTACGAGTTTGTGGATGTTAAAGTTTGCTTTCATATATTTAAAAGACTGCAAATTTTGCTTTTTCGTTACATTTTTATTTTAAATCTTTTAAGCGAATAGACACTGCATTTTTATGTGCTTCTAAACCTTCTGCTGCAGCCATTAATTCTATTGCATTTCCAATATTTTGGATTCCTTTCGCTGAAATTTTTTGAAAAGTAATACTTTTTGTAAAACTATCTAAATTTACACCAGAATATGCTTTACTAAATCCGTTTGTAGGTAAAGTATGATTGGTGCCAGAAGCATAATCTCCTGCACTTTCTGGTGTGTAATTCCCTATAAAAACAGAACCTGCATTTTCTATATTATCCACATAAAAATCAGTATCATTTGTACAAACAATAAAATGTTCTGGGCCATATTCGTTAATTAATTCTAAAGCAACTTTATCATTCTCAACAAAAATAGACTTCGAATTGGCAATGGCTTTTTTGGCAATTTCCACTCTTGGTAAAACTGCTAACTGACTTTTAATTTCTTGCGCAACATCTGCAATTATTTTTTTTGATGTTGATACTAATATTACTTGACTGTCTGCTCCATGTTCTGCCTGGCTTAATAAGTCTGAAGCCACATAACTGGCTTTTGCGCTATCATCTGCAACCACTAACAATTCACTTGGCCCAGCAGGCATGTCTATTGCCACACCATATTTGGTTGCCAATTGCTTGGCTACAGTGACAAACTGATTTCCAGGGCCAAATATTTTATAGACTTGAGGAATACTATCTGTACCAAAGGTAAACCCTGCAATTGCCTGAATTCCGCCAACTTTTACAATTTTTGTAACGCCACATAAATTAGCTGTGTACAAAATTGCTGGATGAATTTTACCTTCCTTATTTGGTGGCGAACACAATACAATTTCTTTACAACCTGCAATTTGTGCTGGCACTGCCAACATTAAAACTGTAGAAAATAAAGGTGCTGTGCCTCCAGGAATATACAAACCTACTTTTTGAATTGGTCTTTTTTCTTGCCAACAGGCTACTCCATCTGTAGTTTCTACAAAAACTTTGTCTGTTTTTTGTGCGATATGAAACTTGATAATATTTTTATGAGCTGTGTTTATAGCTTCTTTTAATTCATCTGAAACTAAAGATTTGGCTGCTTCAATTTCTTGTTGAGAAACTAAATTATTTTCTAAGACAATACCATCAAATTTGGCTGTGTAATTGTTTACAGCTTTGTCTCCGTTTTTTTGCACGTCGTCAAAAATTTGAAGAACAGTAGCTTCAATATCATCGACGGTTTTTGTTGGTCTTTCTAAAACTTGAGACCAAGTTTCTTTAGATGGATTATTTATAATTTTCATATATTTTATTTTACAACGTCATTGCGAACTTTTTGTGAAGCAATCTTTCTGTTAAATTAACAAATTACTTCATTCGTTTCTCATTTGTAATGACGAATACTAAAGTACCATTTTCTCGATAGGACAAACCAAAATACCTTCTGCTCCATTGGCTTTTAATTCGTCTATAATTTCCCAAAATTCATTTTTAGAAATTACAGTGTGCACAGAACTCCACCCCTTTTCTGCCAGAGGCAAAACAGTTGGACTGCGCATGCCTGGCAATAAAGCAAGAATGGCATCTAACTTATTATTAGGCGCATTTAATAAAATATATTTAGAGTTTCTACCTTTTAAAACCGATTGAATTCTGAATTGAATTTTATCTAAAATAGCTTTTCTTTCTTCTGTTATTTGTGGAGAAACTGCTAAAACTGCTTCTGATTTTAAGAGCACTTCAATCTCTTTTAAACCGTTTTTGAACAAGGTACTTCCGCTAGAAACGATATCACAAATTCCGTCTGCTAAACCAATATTGGGCGCAATTTCTACAGAACCGTTAATTTTGTGCAATTGTGCTTCAATATTTTGCTCCTTTAAAAACTTTTTTACCGTTTCTGGATATGAAGTTGCAATTCTCATTCCTGCTAAATCTTTTAGCGAATTGGCTGCAGATTCTTTAGGTACAGCAATTGAAACTTTGCATTTAGAAAAACCCAAACGTTCTACAAACTGAATGTCGCTTCCTTTTTCTATTAAAACATTCTCGCCAATAATAGCAGCATCTACTACTCCGTCTTTTAAATACTGAGGAATATCGCCGTTTCTTAAATAGAAAACTTCTACGGGAAAATTTCTTGCTGCTGCTTTTAGTTGATCTTTACCATTATCGATAGAAATGCCAATGTCTTTTAAGATTCGCATGGAATCTTCGTTTAATCTACCTGATTTTTGTACTGCAATTCTTAAGTTACTCATAAGTACATTTTAATAAATTTTAAATCTTCTTTTAGATTCCCTTTTTCAAGGGAATGACAGTTTATTTGTAATCTTTTGCTATGCAAAAGAAGCGTTTTTTCAAATAAAAAACCTGTTTGATTTGCTCAAACAGGTTTATAAATATTTTGATTTTATTCAATACATTTTTAAATCGCTTGAGAGCAATTGTAAAAATGATGATGGTGATTTTGAATAAATTTCATTTCGTTATTTTATATTGCAAATATCATAATATTATGTGATATGTACCAAATGATAATGATAAAAATTTTTGTGTGTTTACAATATTTATCAAGATTTAACTTTTTGTTTGGAATTTTAGCTTTTGATTTAAAATAGGGTATTTTTCCCGTATTTTTTAATCTACTTTTTGATTTTAATAATTTACCTTAGCTAAAAAATAAAATAAATTTTACTAAGTATCTTTATTTTACTGTAATTAAAATCAACTAAAAACAATTATGTCCTGTTTTATTTTCGGGAAATTGTTAATAAAAATTACCATATAACGAGCTTTAAAATATTAAAAAAATGGAAATAGAATTAAAAGAAAGCTTAAAAAAATCAATATCTCAGGGTCTAAATTTATTCTTAGGAGCTGGTTTTTCAATATATTCCAAAGACAAAAATAAATTAGAACTTCCACTTGGAAACAGATTAGGTGAAGAACTAATAAACAAATTCGAATGCCCGAAAATAAATGACTTGAGTAAGGTTTGTACAATAATTGATTCAACAAATAGCCTAGGATTAAAAGAATTCTTAACTAAAAGATTTAGCGTTTCAGAATACGATAGTCGTTATAATTCTTCTGTATATCCGTAAGTCGTCATAATCCTGTAATGTTAGCAATT
>TARA_R110002126_G_scaffold266759_2_pt1 | contig 11937 bp, 1 predicted proteins | sample TARA_R110002126 | Tara Oceans TARA_R110002126 (sample SAMEA4397536) | marine metagenome | biome: Polar Biome; feature: [DCM] deep chlorophyll maximum layer (ENVO:01000326); material: water (ENVO:00002006), including particulate matter (ENVO:01000060) such as... | depth 30 m
GGCTATGATATAAATACTTATGAAGCTGAAGATGCCTATAATAAACTAAAAGATAATGGATATTGGTTAATACAAATACCTAAAAACATTTCTAATGAGATAATAAAAGAAGAAGGAGAAGTTAAGGTTATTGGTGATAAAATAGTTATACCTAAAGGTCAATATAAAGTAGATCAAGTTGACCCTGATGGATATTTTCAGCAGGAAAAGTTTACTATTCTGCCACCACAAAATATTATATTAAATCCAGTAACATTACAAAATAAACACTGGAAATTGCAGCAAGAATTAACTCCTCATGGGTTAACTCAAACTTTAGTAGGGTCTCAGATTAAAAAAAATATCATAGCCAACATAGACCCTAATATAGACTATAATAATATAAAAGGCAGTGACCTTAAAAAAGAAATTGATGATATAGATATAAATCTATCTGATGAAGGAGTTTCTTTCATATCTGATAGACTTGGGTATGATATAAGTACTGATACATATTATGATGAATCTTTAATGAGAGATTACTTATTAAAAAATATGGAAGATCAGCCAAGAGCTATAAGAGATGCTATAGCTAGTGGATTACCTTTTGATGCTTTTCCGCAATTTGTAGAATCTATTAATAGTAAACTTACTAATGCTGTAACTAAGAAAACTGTTAAACTTAAACAATTAGGAGGTAGTTATATACAACAATCTCCTGCTGGGTTTATTCCGGGAAGTAATAAAATACCTGACTTTATCAAAGATAATTTGATAATGATAGATAAGGACTCTGAAAAAATTAAAGGCCCTAGAGTAATAGGGGAAACAATAGCAGCTGGGCAAGTATTACTTCCTCACAAAGTTTTAGATGAACTTAAAGAAAAATTTCCTGAACTTACTACTGATGAATTACTATTAAAAATAGATAAAAAAATACTTGAAGGAATAGGGTACCGTATCCCCAATCAAGCAAATTCATCTAATGATGCTATTAATATTGCAGGATTTTTACCTAGTTTCATGGGAGATACTGTTATAGTATATGAAGAAATTACTACTAAAACAGGTAGTGACTTTGATATTGATAAAATGTTTATACTATTACCTAACTATCATTTAAAGAAAAAAAAGGGTGCAGAAAAAGTACCTTTTTTAGAAAAAGATACAGTAGTAGAAAAAGATAAACAAGGTAATAATATTTCTCCTGTAATAAGTAGATATCTTTTAAAATGGGGAGATTATAAAAAACGTAATAGAATTAAAACATTATTTTCTGAATTTGAAGCAGAAAATTCTGATAAACTTGCTGCTATGTCAGAGGCTATTATTGAGCTAAAAGGAGATGAATGGTATGCTAAAGAACTTAAGATACTACGTGATTTAAGCCTGGAAGATGCTGAACAAGAACTTGAAGAAGCGTCTATGTTAGAACTTGCTGAACTTCTTACTTTAGATATAAATATTAATGAAGCTATTACTATTTCTAATACAAATTCTAGACGTAATATTGAAGAAAGTAAACAAGAGATAAAACGTATTTTTGATGTACTTATTGATGGATATAATACTTCTAGAAGATTAGCTGACGAAGACTTACAAGCTCTTAGAGTGGCTATAGAAGAAATGGTAATAGATAAAGCAGTAGAAGAAGGATATATACCTTCTATAGAAACTTTTGAGAGTTTGCCTATTAATAAACAAAATACTATTAAAGCGTTACAAAATAAAAGAATCACTCTTTATAGAAATGTATTATTACATCCAAGTAAATTTAGTGAAGTAATGACTCCTGTAGATTCTGATAATGTAAAAAATAATATTAAAAAGCTTACTCCAAAACAAGAACAAAAACCAGATTTACATTATTACACTATGTTATCTCAATTAGATGATAAACATAATTTTAATGGGGGAAAATTTGGTGTAGGTCTTACTGCTAATCAGTTAGTAGATGCAGCTATTTCTCAAGCAGCAGATATTTATATGAATATAACTGGACTTGAAAGTATTGCTAATTATAATAATGATGGTACTTTATCTCTTGCTGGACAAAAAGATACTAAAAACCGTCTTATATCACATATTATTTCTGCGTATGTTAATGCTTATGTAGATATTTCAAAAGATGAATATATTGTAAAAGGTAACCATAATATTTTAACTGCTAATACAGTATATATGCTTATTAGAGCTGGAGTTCCTTTTGAGTGGGCTAATGCATTTATTAATCAACCCATACTACGTGACTATGTAAAACTTAGTCAAAAATCTGAAGGAAGAGTTACTGACTTTTTATCTGTTAAGAATACTTTAATAGAAATGTATAGTGATGATATTACTGATGAAGAAGAAAAAATTGATTGGGAAAGTATGTTAGAAGAATCTCCTGAAGAACTTCTTAATAATCTTTCTCAAGAAGATTTATCTCATACATCTAATCCAGAAGAATTTAAAGGAAATAGTGTAGATCAAATTCAAATATTACATGCATTTTTATATTTAAGAAACAAAGCTAAAGCTTTATCAGACTCTGTTTTAACTTCTAAATCAGATACAGTAGGCGCAGGTAAAAGTTTATGGGATGCTTATACTATGATAAATAGAATAGAAGATGTTTTAAATACTCAAGAAATAGGTAATTTTAGTAATAAATTTAGACAAACTGCTTTAGGAGCATTTACAGTAAATTCTGTAGGACTTTCAAATAGAATGTTTAAAGATTTATTTATCAATAGTAGTTCTTCTTTTAGAAATACAGTAGATAGTATATCTAAAATAACTACAGGTAAAAAAATAATAAAAGTTGACGATGCAGAATTTTTATCTAGAGAACTTTATGCAGGAGTTATGTCTGACCCATATAGTTTAAGTGATGAAGAATATGACAATTTATGGTATGGTAAAAACAATATTGCTAGACAATTAATAGCTATTCAAGAAAATCCAGATTTTCAAGAAAATTCTTTAGTAAAAACTCTTAAACCTAAATTAAGATATAAAGGTAATCCTTCTTCAATTAAATTTCACAATTCTAAAGCAACTAATGCTATTACAGATAATATGTTAATAGCTGATTGGGAAAGGCTATACTTTGGTCCTAATAAACTAGGTAAAGAATTTGCTGTTAATTTAATGTATGCTGCGTATTATCAATCTGGTTTTAAAACTAGGGCAGGATCTTTTGATCATCTTATCCCTCCATCTATACAAATAGCTGAAGGTATTTCCAATTCTACTATAAATATTATAAGTGAAGTAAAAAATAATATTAGTAGGTTAGATATATTAATAGATCAAATTTTTAGACATAATTCTAAAAATTCTACTTTAGTTCCTGTATTAAGGAATATGTCAAAAAAACCTGTTCAGATGCATAAAATTAATTCTGAAGTGCCTATTAGATATGCATTTTCTGTACCTATAGGAAGTAATAATGATTTAATTATAGGAAAAGATGCTAATAATAATTTAGTACATAAACCTTTTGTATTAAGAAAAGTCTGGAATAGAGAAAAAGAAGAGATGGATGAACAACTTTTTAAGTATTATGGTAATCATGCTATACAAAGATATAATGCTAATACTAAATCAGATTTTATCCAAAATAATGCTATTTATGTAAGAACACATACGCTTGGAGTATCTAATAAAGGAGATATAATTACAGAATATAATATTAACAATAATAAAACTTCATCTAATTTCCCTAAAAATAGTATTACTTTTGGTTTAAATACTACAGATAAAAATAATCCATCACTAGCTCAATTTAATGCCGCACAAAATTATGTAAAAAATGGAATAATTAAAAATGGGTATATTAAAGAGGTAGGACCTGTAGTAAATGATAATATAAATACAGCAGAAATTATTCCAAAATCTATTACTCTTTCGGAAAAGTTTTCTATTAAAGCAGTTTTAGATATAATTAAAAAATGTAAATAATGCCTATTTGTCCCAATAAAAATTTACCAGAATGGAAAGCTTTAGAAAATGCTGTAGGAGAATTTGAAGCATATAAAGTATTTCTAGCTTTTGATAATGATGTCCCTAATATATTTGCAGAAACATTATTAAATAAAAAAGATATTAAAGCTATTGCAGGACTATATACCAACACTTCTACTAAAGAAGATGTTGATTATTTAGAAAGGAATATGCCTCTTTTACAAAATATTATACGTACTACTAATAAAACTATTGATAAAGGAAAAACTACTTATGATACAATTACAGAAGATATTCTTTATGGACTAAACTCTACTAATCCTTCTCAAAAAATAGATGCTATCAATGCAGTATTAAAAACTGCAGAAAATATGAGAGTCCCTATTATGTTTGAAGAATTTGGAGATTCTCCAGTACTTGCTGCTGCTAATTTTACTAAAGGGGTAATAGCAGTTACTGAAAATATTGAAAAAAGACCAGACGCTTGGGCTAAAATGCCAGAAGAAGTTACTCATTGGTGGTATAGATTAATGAGTGATGATGCTGCTTTAAAAAAAGAATTATGGTCTTTTATTGGAAAAGACAATTACTATGAAGAAATACTAGGAAGTTCTTTAGAGGAATATAAAAAAAAGTATCCAAATCTTAATAATTCTCAGCTCTCTGATACACTCAAAGAAGAAGCTATTGGACAAGCTGTAGCTTTAGTAATTCAAAAAATATCTGACGGTACTGCATCTTTTAAACATAAAAATGTTTGGGAAAAGATATTAGATTTCTTTAGAAAAATATTAAATAAACCTATTAGAGAAGTACTTTCTGATAATGACCCTTTTGTAGTTGCTGCTTCAAGAGTGCTTAATTCTGACTTAACAGATTTAGTTAGCTATGATGAGTATATGGCTATGGTTGCTTTAGAAAGTAATTATTTAGAAGTACAAAATCAATTTGCTTCAATCCAAATGGGGGAAACTATTCCTACTGTAATTAATGTTTCTGACTATGCTTCTAAACTACTATCTACTAGATATAAAAAAAGAACTAGATATTTAACTAAAACTCTTGAAAAAATACAACGTGATCAATTATCAACTTTAGATAGATATGATGAACAGGGTAGGCTTAAAACATCTGATACAAAAGGACAAAAAAATTTATATATTGAAAAGGTAGATAAAGACAGAGAAAATGTTTTAAAAGCACGACTGAATTTACATAATGTTAATGCTACTTTAGCATCTAATGGCTTATTATTAAAAAAATATAAAAATAATCCTGTACCGTTAAAAGGAATTATAAAATTAGACGGGGCTAAAAAACAAGAACTAGGAATTTATAAAGCTGTACAGGCTATGATTCTAGAAGAAAATCCTGAGCTAAAATCTATTAGTGCCCCAGACTTTATTAATGAGGTGCAAAATTGGTTAGAAGCAGAGTTAACTATAAGTTTTACAAATGAAATTGAGCATTTAACCTATAGAGTAGGTAGTACTTTTAAGAATCCTAATGAAGTACAGCATGATAAGATAGGTATTAGATTTGATAATGAATTTTATCCAAAAGGCCAAGTAGGTAATCAACATTTTACTAGAACAGGCTCTCCTGCTGCTTGGGGAAATCTTACTCCTTTTGATAGTGACGGAACTCCTGCAGTATTAATGCATGAAATCCAAAATGATTTCTATCAGGAGTTACTGGATTTAAAGAAACTTCATGGTACTCCTATAACTGGTTCTCGTGTACTAAGTAAAAAAAAGGTAAATGAACTAAAAAATAGAAAAAACTTAGATCCACATACTATTATAACTCACTTAAAATATGACAATACATTTGTTAATGCCATAGATAAGGTAGTAAGTCATATTAATCAAAGTCAAGGGAATACTTCTTTATTAGAAGAGCATATGGCTTATGATGATTTAATCTTACCTGTTACCTATCCTAACCAAAGAGGAATTCCTGATCTTGATCGAGTACTTGCTTATGACGTATTTAAAGAAAGATTAGAAGAACAAATAAATCTTAATGGCATTATTAATAAACTAGTTAAAGATAGTAAAGAAATAAACGAAGATATAGATGATTATCATACGGCTATTAGTATGCTTAAAGATATAGGTAGAAGAAAGAATATTAAATTATGGACTACTGAAACTATAACTGAATATAAAAAACAGATCCGTGAGTATAAAGATAGTATAGATGGAAATGAATATGACTCTCTAGAGGATGAGCGAGATGCCTTTGAAAATGCCCCAGATCCTAGCCAATATTATAATAAAGAAGTTGTAAATCCTTTTATTGCTGAAATAAAAAAAAGTTATAAACTTCCTTGGAATGTAGAATCATATATAAGATCTGGACTTTCAAATCCTACAGGATTATATAATGCGGGGTATAATAATAGTAATTATAAATTCGCTACTAAAAAATTAGAAAAAAACTTAACATATATTAAAATAGATAGAAATCAACTTTTTTTTAAAATCAAAAGAGCTGAAAATTTACAGAGAATGGCAACTCTTTCTTTTGATGAATATAAGTCAGTGATGACTAATATTATAGAGAATATAATATTAGTTGAGAAGATGGTTAATGCTGACTTTGTACCTCTTGCTGATGAAACTTATGAAGAAAAAGCAAAAAGAAAACAAAAGGATGATGAAGAAATAGAAAGATTTGTTACTCCAGCCTTTGTGGAAAGAGACTTAGGGTACTTCACTCCATTAGTACATCATCTTATCCAAACACACATTACCCAACATGGTAAAGAAACTCCTTTATATTTTTCTGGTAAAGCGATTACTCTATTATCACAAGGATCTGAAGCAACTTCTAACATTTATGCAGGGCCAGAAGAGGTTAAAGCAGGTATAGCAGAGAAGGTAGGACCTCTCTTCCCTATGATGAAGAAGATTAAAGGAATTAAGTTAGAGTATCTATCTAATATTCCTGGGTTTATAAATACTGAAACAGGAGGCTACAAAATAAACTTAGACAACTACCATTATAAACATCCATTATTATATTCTTTAGAGAAACCTACTAAAAAAGAAAAGGTTATTGAAAAAGAAAGTGTAGAGAGTAAAAGAATTACTGCTTTAGCTAATATTTCAAGCGCAGCATCTTCACGTAATTCTCCTATAAAAGAAAAAGAAAGTTATCAAACTAGAGAACAAAAAGAAGTTTCTCAAGCTAAAATATCTCATTTATCATCTTCTTTAGGTGTTACTGTAGTTGAAGATAATACTATTAAAGCATTTTCACAGATAGACCCTTATGAGGCAGGAGAAATTCCTACTATGAGAGTTAATTTTTCTGCAGGAGGATTACAACAAGATACTATTATCCATGAATTTGGTCACATTTTTATTGATGCTTTAGGAGGTATGTCTAATGAAATGCTTGCTCAAGGAAGGAGGCATTTAATAGGGTCTGATGTAGAAGCAGATGTAAATGCTGACCCAACTTATGATCGTCTTTCTAAAGAGATGAAAGATAGGGAAGTATTAGCCACAGCTATTGGTAGAGAAGGGGCTAAAGTATATAAAATGCAGGACGGCACTCTTAATGAAAGATTTATAAACTGGGCTAAATTATTTTTTAATAAATTAAAGAAAACATTAGGAATAGATTATAATGTAGCTCTAGACTTAGCTAATCAACTACTTAATGAGGATATAAAAATAGATAGTAGCTTAGCTGTAGGGTCTCCTATTGAGCAGAGGCAGGCTTTTCCAGATGCCATGACTCCTATACAAGAAAAAACTGTTTTTGAACTTTCTAATATAACTTCTGAAATGGGCTTTACTGATAAAGAAAAGTACTATACTGTAGAAGGAATAGAAGGTAATTTTCAAAGACAATCTAGAAGAATTGAAGAACTGTACCCTGAATCTAAATTTCCTGAAGATTTAGCTCCTTATTATGAAAACTCTAGGCAATGGGGTAACATGAATGATATGATCTGGGAAGGAGTGATTAATGGGGAAAATCTAACTGAGATTAAAAATAACATAGACGCTAAAAAGAAATCAACTCCTAGAATGGCTCCTTTTTCTCTTTCTGAAGAAGTTATTGATTATATATATAAATATGCTAAATCATATATTAAAAATTTAAATGATAGTGGATATGCAGTATTATCACAACAATCAATATATAGTGAAGGAACTATGGTTGGAGGTACTACAGATATTTTAGTTGTAGATGAATATGGTAGAATACAAATTTTAGATAATAAAACTTCTTCAAATCCTACACAGGAAGGAGAGAATTATGGACCTGTAGGAGATGATGGAGAACAAGAATGGTCTTATGAAAGTAGAGGTAAATTTGAATCTTACCGTACTAAACATACTAAACAATTATCTGGCTATAAAAAAATGTATGAAGATAAAGGCTTTAAAGTAGATGGGCTAAATATTTTACCAATATTTTGGAGTGAAAAAAATACAACTACTGTAACAAAAGCTGTAGTAGAAGATGTGAAACCTATAAATTATAGTAATAATTTTGCTGATAACATTATAGATAATCTTCAACAAAAAGCTAGGGAACTTCTTACTAGTGACTCAAAAATTGAAGAACAATTAGATGAAATTTTAAATATAATTAGAGAAAAAGTACTTATTGTAAAAGCTAAGTATAAAGAAAAAATACTTCCAGAAGATAGGAGAGGAGAAGGATGGTATAATAATATTAAAGAATTAGCAGACCAAATGGCTTTAAATAGTAATATTAAAAGCTTAAATGAGTTTATTGAACAAGGTATAGAGAGAACTAAAACTATTTCAGAAGATTTAGATACTATTAACCGTGAATCTTCAAGTATTTATGAAACAAAAATTGGAACTGATGTTATTTATAAACTTAAATTATATTCAGATACTTTTAGTGTTGTTCCAAAAATTTTAGAAATAGCTAAAGATATGGAGACTCATCTTAATAAAAATGTCAATCTCAAAACTCAAACTAAAAAAGACCATAATTCTGTAATCCTTATTAAAAAAATCAGAAGTAGATTAACAAAATTAGATGAAGAAGTAAATAGTATAAATAATACTTATTTAAGTCTTTCTAAAAGAATTTTAGCTAAAGAATTAGCTAGAGTAAGTAAATGGGGAGAAGCAGAATTTAGGAAAAAAACATTGTCAGAATGGAAAAATAATAACCCAAGAAAAGGTACTAAATTATCATATGATGCTTGGAAGAAAATAGGAGAAGAATGGGTTAATCAAGAAGTTGCAGATAATAAAATAATTATAGCCAATATGAATCTTAAAAGGGTATCTGAATTATTAGCAGAAGCTCCTAAAGATATAAGTATTATTAGTGCATGGTTAACTGACCAAAGAGGTATAAATGATGGTGTTTTTCAAATAGCTGAAAGAATGCTTGCTAGAGCAGAATTTTCTTCTATGAGTAAATTTTTAAAATTTATTAAAGAAAGTGAAGATGTTTACATAAATTTTATACAAGCTAAAAAAGAAGAAGGAGTAGGAGATCTTAATTATGATAAATTATATGAAGAATTGTATGAAAAAGTAATAAATCCTAAAACAGGTAAATCTACAGGGTATCTTGTAGGAAAATATAAAAATTCTTATAAAATAGAAGAAAAGAAATTTTTTATTAAATATAAAAAATTAGGCCTTACCCCTCCTCCTTCTAAAATAAATGAATTATATACTCGCCTACAATCAGATCATATAAATCCACAATGGCTAGAGCTTGAAAAAAGAAGATCAATAAACTCTTCAGATCCTATAGTAAAAATGTATGATATGTTATATGATAAATTTGACTATATAGATTCTATTACTCCTTCAGAAATATCTTTAGGGCGTGATTTTCAAGATAGTTATGACTCTGATACTAAAGAACAAATATCTATACGTCAATATAAATTACCTGGAATAGAAAAAAGTACTGCAGATAGATTTAAAAATGTTAATATTTTTGAAGCAGCAGGACAATCTATTAAAGATGCATTACAAAGAGATACTCAGCAAAAAGAATATGGAAGAAGAGATATAGATGCAGAAACTGGAAAAATATCTAGTAAAAATTTCGGAATAAAGAAGATAACTTTAGACGAAAAAAATAGAAGAGCGCAGTTTGTACCAATTCATTATAGAGGTACCCCTGATGATCAGTCTTATGATTTAATGTCTATATCTATGATGGATTTAAATATGGCTATAGATTATAAAGAAAAAAATATATTAGTTCCTGAAATGGAAATGTTACGTGATATTTTAGAAGAACGTACCATAACCCAGACTGATCTTCAAGGTAATGTATTTCAAAATTTTTTAGCAGGTGCTTTTGGAAAAAGATTTAGTCAAACTAATAAAGAAAGTCCTAATAATCTTTTTGCAGTTTTTCAAAATCTACTAACAGATAGATTATATGGAGAAAATTCTGTAGATCTAGGTGATATTGAGTGGAGGGGTAAAAAAATAAGTGTAGATAAAATTAGTGGGGGATTAATGAAATGGACTGCAAATACATTCCTTATGGTTAATGATGTAGCTGCGGCTACTGCATTTCTTCAAGGTAATGTTATGAACTGGATGGAAGCTGTTGCTGGTACTGATATTACTAAAACAGGATTAATTAAAGCGGAAGCTATGTATAGTAGCCCAAAATATTTTGCAGGAATATTAAGAGATATGGGGCAAAGAAGGCCTACTGGTATGATTAATCTTTTAAGAGAAAAGTTTAATGCTAATTCAGAATTTAATGGATTAAACTCAAGATATGGACAAGGTAGAGGTATAAATCATATGGATACAGGAGTTCTTCATGGATTACAGCATATGCAAGAACATTTTGTACAAAGTACTTTAATGTTAGGAATACTTCATGATATAGAAATTACTAAAACTGACGGTACAAAAGATACCCTTATAAATGCTTATGAAGTTTCTGAAAACGGATTTTTAGAAGTTAAAGATGGGTACACTATTAATGAAGATATAGAATTTGAAGTTTCTAGTAGAATAAGAGAAGTAATTACAATGGCTCATGGTAATTATGATTCTTTAAACAAAGCTATGATACAAAGATATGTATTAGGTAAAGCAGCTTTTATGCTTAGAAAATGGACAATAGTAGGGTATGAAAAAAGATTTAGAGGATTTAAAAGAAGTAGAAAAAACCAAACTGATGAAGAAATTAGAAATAGAGATAAGTTTTTCTCAGAGTCTTTAAATAGGTTTGAAGAGGGTATGTATGTAACTACTTCTATTTTTATTAGAACTTTACTAAGAGAATATAGATTTTTAAGTATGAAAATGATGGCAACTGAAGCAGATAATCTTACTCCAGAAGAACGTGCTAATGTAAAGCGTACATTTTTTGAAGTAGGTATGGCTATAGCATCGTTGGCAGGTAGTAGTATACTTGCTGGATTAGCTAAATTAGCTGGTGATGATGATGAGAAAGATAGGCTTTATTATATAACTTTATTGCTTAGAAGATTATTTTCTGAACTTATATTTTATATAAATCCTATAGAAGCTGGTAGAATTATTAGATCTCCTGCAGCTACTATGTCTATAGTAGAGAAATTAATAAGACTTATGTATCAAGTAGGTGAAGATGCTTCAGAATTAGAATTTGAAAGATATAAAAAAGGAAGAAGAAAGGGAGAAACAAAGGTTATGAAAAATCTTTATGATATAATGCCTATTCTTAACCAAACAGATAGAGATGCAAAAGAAACTTATGAGCTTATATCAGGAGATATGTAATACGCTAAAAAAAATAAAAACCCCATTAAAAATAATGAGGTTTTTAAAAATCAATTTAATCAAAACATTAAGACAAAAACCGAAGGCTGGCACGGCTAAAACAAACAACATGTCTTAAACATAGTACAATAGTAATTAATTTTTACCTCTCTTCTTCATTAATTATAATAAAACAATTAACATACCATTGTGCATTATATGTCATAATGACAAAAATTAGTTGCTAAAACTACCATTGTATCTGGTA
>TARA_R110002126_G_scaffold44875_3_pt1 | contig 11900 bp, 11 predicted proteins | sample TARA_R110002126 | Tara Oceans TARA_R110002126 (sample SAMEA4397536) | marine metagenome | biome: Polar Biome; feature: [DCM] deep chlorophyll maximum layer (ENVO:01000326); material: water (ENVO:00002006), including particulate matter (ENVO:01000060) such as... | depth 30 m
CCCGAAACCACCCCAGTCGATGGTCCGAAGGCTGGCAATCCTGGCTGTGATTTCACGCCCCAGGATCCGGAAGGTCACACTGTCGCCCACACCGACACCGAGCCCGCGCGCCGCATCCCCCTCGATCGAGATCAGCGGCGGTCCGGCATAATCCTCCGGCCACCATTCGCCGGCTTCAAGCACGGCCTCCGGCGGCATCCGGGCCAGATAGGTCAGGCGTGTTTCGCCATCGACCAGCCAGCGTTCTGACGGCGCAACGGTCTCGAGGTCCAGCGGTTCGCCCCGGAGCCCGGTGATCCGGCCCAGCAGGGCCGGTGCCCGGCGGTAGCGCGTCGTGTCGGTGATCTGGGCGCCGGCCTCAGCCGCGACCTGATCGAATTCATCGCCGCGATCAGACGGTATCTGGGCGATGACCAGGCTGGGCAGATTGGCGGGGGCGGTATCGCGGATCTGGGTTACCAGATTATGCTGCACCAGCGTCACCACGGCGAGCAAGGCCAGACCAAGCCCCAGCGCCGGCGCCGCGACCGGTGCCACCGAGCCGGGACCGCCCAGCTGGGTCAGGGCCAGACGCAAGCCACCACGGGCCCGGTGCGCCAGCCCGGCGGCCAGCCGCCGCAGACCGAAGGCCGCGCCCCAGAGCAAGACGAAAACGACGACGGCAAAGCCCAGCATAACGCCGGCCACCATGGGAGACGGGCTGAACAGCACCGCCAGCGCCACGAAGACCATCCCGGTCAGCATGGCGGCAATCCGCTCGCTCCATGGCGTCGCACTCTGCCCTCGCACCTCACCGCCCAGCAGGGCTGCCGGCGGTGTCGCCCGGGCCCGTCCGACCGCCGGCAAGGCGAAGGCCAGCGCCGAGAGCATGCCGAACAGCACAGCCAGCCCCAGCGGACCGGGATAAATCCCCGCCTGGACCGGAATCGGCAAGGCATCGCCGAACGCCCGGACCAGGGCCATCGGTGCCAGTGCCCCCAGCGCGGCGCCGAGCAGCGAGCCGGCCAGCGCCAGAGCCAGAATTTGCAACAGATAGGCCAGCCGGATGGTGGCCCCGTCAGCACCCAGCGCCTTGAGCGCGGCTATCGACCCGGTTCGCGTCGACAAAAAGGTGGAGACGGCCTGCGCCACCCCCAGCCCGCCCGCCAGCAAGGCGGCCAGACCGGCCACGGCCAGGAAAACACTGAGATTGTCGAGCAGATCGTCGAACTGGTCGCCGAGATCATCACGCGTGGTGATATCAATGCCGTGCTCGCGCAAGCGCGGCGCCCACTGCGCCTCGAGCGCTGCCAGGTCGGCATTGTCATCATCGAGCCGCACCCGCAATCCCGAGCGATAGATCGAGCCTTCACGCATCAGGCCCGCGCCCTCGACAACGTCCAGCGCGACCAGAAGGCGCGGCGCGAAATCGAAACCGAGATCGAGCCGGTCGGGCTCGCTCACCAGTTCGGCACGCAATTCAAAAACCTCGCCGGCCAGTTCAATCCGGTCACCGATCCGGGCATTGAAGACCCGGAAAATGTCGGGATCGGCAGCAGCGCCCGCAATCCCGTCTTGCGGGGCCAGAAGGTCACGGAGCGACCGATCAGGCAGGGTCACGACTGTGCCGAGCAACGGATAGGCCGGATCGACGCCCCGCAGCCGGACCAGCCGGCGGATATCGTGGACACTGGCCATGACATTGATGTCCGCGATTTGCGAAACCTGCCCGGCCAGGCCCATCTCCGCCACCAGATCATCCGGCAAGCCGGCACGTTGAACAGAGAAGGACAGATCGCCTCCGAGGATCCGGCTCAGCTCACCGGCAACGCCGTGGCGGAACATCGCGCTCGCCGACCCGGCCGCCGCAATCGCGGCGACGCCAAGCGTCAGGCAGGCGAGGAAAACCAGGAAACCACGTGTACCGGCGCGCAATTCCCGTCCGGCAATCCGCAGGGCCAGACCCGCATTCATGACTGGATCGCCCCGTCACGCATTTCAATAATGCGGTCGGCCCGGTTGGCGAGGTCCCGATCATGGGTGACAAGGACCAGCGCCGCACCGTGCTGACGCGCGGCCTCGAACAGGAAATCGGCAATCATCCCGCCCGCGGCCGTATCGAGATTGCCGGTGGGCTCGTCAGCGAAAATGATCTCCGGTCCCACGGCCAGCGCCCGCGCCACCGCGACGCGCTGTTTCTCGCCGCCGGAAAGCTGGCCGGGATAATGCGTCAACCGGTGCTCCAGCCCGACCTGGGACAGGGCTCCGGTGGCGCGCTCACGCACCCGGTCCTGTCGCGCGATCTCGAGCGGCGCCATGACATTCTCCAGCGCCGTCATGGTCGGCATCAGATGGAAGGACTGGAACACAAAACCGACACGGCCGCGGCGCAAGCGGGCCAGCTCGCCCTCATTGCGGCCGGTCACAGGCTCGCCGAGCAGGATGATCTCACCGGATGTGGCCCGTTCCAGCCCGGCGGAAACCGCCATCAGGGAAGATTTTCCCGATCCCGACGGGCCGATGATCGCCACGCTCTCGCCAGCCCGCACGTCGAGACTGACATGATCGAGAATATGGATCGGCCCCGATGCGGCCATCAGCGTCAGTTCGACATCGCGTAGCGACAGGACGGGAGGCAAGCTGGTATCTGTCATTAGGGATCCGGGATTTGCGTTGATATCGAATTTCGATATATGTCATAGAATGTCGTTCGGCAAAGGCCTTGTTTAAGATGCGTCACATGCTTCACCTTGTCGTGATCGGCCTGCTTGCCCTCACCGCGCCGGGCTTCGCAGCGGCGGACGAGCCGGCCTACCGGCTGGTCGTGCTCGGTGACAGTCTGAGCGCCGGTTTCGGGCTGAATGACAGCGAGGCCTTGCCGGCCCGCCTCGATGAGGCCCTCGCGGCGCGGGGTCTCGACCAGGTTGTCGTGGTCAATGCGGGCGTTTCCGGCGATACGACGGCGGGCGGTCTGGCCCGGTTTGATTTCTCGGTGGATCCCGAGGCCGACGGCGTCCTCATTGCGCTTGGGGCCAATGATGCCCTTCAGGGCCAGCCACCGGCACAGGCACGGGCCAATCTGGCGGCGATAATCAATCGGGCGCGGGCCCGTGATCTCGACATCATCCTTGCTGGCATGCGCGCGCCGGTCAATATGGGCGTGGAATACCGCGAGCAATTCGACGGGATCTATCCCGACCTTTCGCAGGCCGAGGATATCGCGCTCTACCCTTTCCTTCTGGCACCCGTCGTCCTGCACCCTGAATTCCTGCAGCGCGACGGGCTGCACCCGACGGCCGAGGGCGTTGACCGGATGGCCGCTCCGCTGGCGGACTTCATCGCCACGGCGCTGTTCGGCCTGCCCCGGCGAGAGGCGGCACCATGAGTCAGCGCCTGTTTGCCGCGATCGGACTGCCGGACAGTGTGTGCGATCCGCTTCTGGCACTGCAAGCAGGCCTGCCCGGCGCCAGCTGGCGGCCGCGTGAAAATCTGCATCTGACGCTGCGCTTTTTCGGCGATATTGATGAGCGCAAGGCTGAAGATCTCGAGTTCGAGCTGGGGAAAATCACGGCACCGGCCTTTGATCTCACGCTCAAGGGGGCCGGCTGGTTCGGCCGGCTGGATCCCCATGCGCTGTGGATTGGCGCCGAGCCGGACCCGGCACTGCTGGCCCTGCAAGCCAAATGCGAACGCGCGGCCCGACGCGCCGGGATCGACGCGGAGACACGCAATTTCGTGCCCCACATCACCCTGGCCTATCTCAGGAAAACGCCGGTGGACGCACTGGCAGGCTTCACGCAGGCGCTCGGCACTTTCCGGTGCGATCCAGTGCGGATCTCACATTTCAGCCTCTATGCCAGCTGGTTAAGCCGCGGCGACGCCAATATCTATCAACCGGTCACCCGCTATCCGCTGAGCTAGACTATTCCTCGATATCGACCTCAAAGGCCGACGGCAGCACCGTCACCTGCCAGCCACCCTCCAGCTGGTAAAGCCAGAATATGTCGCCATAAGCCTGATCGGCCAGACGCCCGTCGCTGCAACCAACGGCCTGGGATGCGTCCAGGCCGGCAAATTGCGTCAGCCAGAGGCAGCTGGTGTTGGAATGCTCTGCGACCAGTGTCCAGCGGGCATCCGAAGCGGCCGCATCGGCAAAGGCGGCGGCGCGACTGCGCGTGATCACGTCCTGCGCCGCACAACCTGTCTCCAGGCCGTCCCCCGCCTGGTGGGCGATGACCGGCTGGCCTCCCGCCTCGGCGGTCCGCAGGGTCCGGCAGGCGGCACTTGAATAGGCCTGGTCAACCGCCGGCGTACCGATCAGTTCGGCCAGCCGCACCACCATGGCCTCACCCTGAGGGCTGAGCGGACAATCGAGCGCATTGCAGTCCGAAGAGATCTTGCGCGCATGCCGGACGACCAGAATATGCCGGTCAGCGCGCTGGAGATCGGCAGACCGGTCGGCCGGGGCCCGTTCCAACAAGCCCGGACGATCAAAGCCCGTCATGGTTTCGGGCCCGGCACAAGCGGCCAGGATCGACAGAAGTGCAAGCGTCGTAAACAAGCGTTTCATGCGGGCCTCGTGTCCGGTTCGCGCGGAGCATAGAGCGGTGCCCTGGGCGCATCCAGCCCTAAAGGAGCGGGCGCCGTCTAAACGTCCCGCCGCATCGGCAGGCAGACAGTGATCACCGTGCCGGCCTCCGCACTGCTCTCGATCTCCAGCGTGCCATCCATCAATGTGGCCAGGCGCCAGCAAATCGCCAGCCCGACACCGCCATCACCGCTCATATTGGCAAACTCGGCACGAACACGCTCGATCACCTTGGGCGGAAAATATAGTTGCTCCACCGTCGCCGTGAACTTCACCCAGGCAAGCCCCTCGCCCTCTTCCTCGACCTCGAGCAGGCCGCGCAGGATGCCGGGCGGACTGTGCTTGATCACGAGCGCGGCGAGCGTTGAAAACAGTTGCCGCGTCAACCGGCTATCGCCGATCACCTGCTTCGTCGCAGCGGGCGTGATTTCAGCGGCAAACACCAGACCCTTGTCACGCGCGGCGGGCTCAAAAAGGGCTTCGACCGATTTGAGGATGTCCGCCGGTGAGAAGGCCTGATTGCGAACTTCGACCTGGTCCGATTTCAACTGCGACAGGTTGGTCACGACACTAACGCGCGCCAGCATGGTCTGGGCAGACTGCTCCATCGTGGCCAGCAGTTTACGTTGCGCCGGATCAAGCGCGGTATTCCCGAGCAGGCTGCCAAGCCCGATAATCCCGTTCAGCGGGGTTCGCAATTCATGGCTCAACCCCAGCAGAAAGTCAGATTCATGCTGGCTGGCCACCCGCTGGGTCTCCGCCGCAGTCTTGAGTTCGCTCTCGAGCGTCGTGCGGACACTGACCTCATGCTCAAGCGCCGATGCCGACTGCTCGAGGCTCTCCATCAACCGCCCGAATCGCCAGGTCAGCTGAACCACCCCGAGCAGAAAGAAGATCGTCGCCACCGTCTCACAAGCCCAACGGACCCAGGTCTCCAGGACCGTGCCGATCTGAACTGTCTGGCCGCCGTCGGCCAAGATCGGACCAACCAGCAGAAAGACGAGATGGATAAGGTGATACCCGCCCCAGATCGCCATCCCCACAGCGATGAGGCCGAGTTCACGCGAAATTCCGGCAAAGCTGATCGCCCTCAGATTCCGGGCCATAACGAACAGCGTTAGAGCCAGCGCGAGGACGACGAAGACATCTTGGACAGCCGTTGACAGCATGAAGTTCTCACTCATGCGCGGCCCTACAGACGGGCCACGGGGCAGTCTATTGCCCGTCCAGGAGCGTCACATCGTGATACCCCGGTCAAACCGGCGGCGCAAAATCACTCGTATCGTGCTGTCTGTAAAGCGTTAACTGGCCCGATGAATTAAAGATGCGTGCGCTTGACTCACCAGGCGGGTGCGAAAACGCGCCGATCCTCAATCATTACGGCCCAGCCGGCGCTTGCGCCGCGCCAGCAACTGAAGCCGAAGCGCATTGAGACGAATAAAGCCGGCCGCATCCTTCTGGTCATAGACCTCGTCCTCTTCGAAGGTGACGTGCGCCTGCGAGTAGAGCGAGTGATCGGAGCTGCGACCCACGACATTGACGGAGCCCTTGTAGAGTTTGAGGCGGACATCGCCGGTGACGAATTCCTGGCTGGCATCGATCGCTGCCTGCAACATTTCGCGTTCCGGCGAGAACCAGAAGCCCTCATAGAGCAGTTTGGCATAGCGTGGCATCAGCTCATCCTTGAGGTGGGCTGCACCGCGATCGAGGGTAATCTGCTCGATCCCGCGATGGGCCGACATCAGGATCGTACCGCCCGGGGTCTCGTAGACACCGCGCGACTTCATGCCGACGAAGCGGTTCTCGACCAGGTCGAGCCGGCCAATGCCGTGCCTGCCACCCAGCTCATTGAGCCGCGTCAGCAGGGTCGCCGGGCTCATCGCCTTGCCGTCAATGGCACAGGCATCGCCGCGCTTGAACGAGACAGTGACGTATTCCGGAGTGTCGGGCGCATCTTCAGGCCGCACCGTGCGCTGATAGACCAGTTCGGAGGCTTCCTCGGCCGGGTCTTCCAGCATTTTGCCTTCCGAGGAGGTGTGCCAGAGATTGGCATCGACCGAGAAAGGCGCCTCCCCGCGCTTGTCCTTGGCGACTTCAATCCCGTGCTCTTCAGCATAGGCAATCAACTTGGTGCGCGAATTGAGGTCCCACTCGCGCCAGGGCGCGATGACGCGCAGATCGGGGTCGAGCGCATAGACGCCGAGCTCGAAACGGACCTGGTCATTGCCCTTGCCGGTGGCACCATGAGCGACCGCATCGGCACCTGTCTCGTGGGCGATTTCGACCAGACGTTTGGAGATCAGCGGCCGCGCGATCGAGGTGCCCAGCAGATAAAGCCCCTCATAAACCGCATTGGCGCGCACCATCGGGAAAACGAAATCGCGGACAAATTCCTCGCGCAGATCATCAATGAAAATCTCCGACACGCCCGCAGCCTTGGCCTTGCGCCGTGCCGGTTCCAGCTCCTCGCCCTGGCCGAGATCGGCGGTGAAGGTGACCACTTCGGCATCATACTCATCCTGGAGCCATTTCAGGATCACCGATGTGTCGAGCCCGCCGGAATAGGCGAGAACGATCTTCTTCACTTTGGCTGGAGTTTTCATGGCCGCGCATCCCTTCGCATTGTGTGCAGCCCGCGTAGCGCCCCCGCCCTTTGTGCGCAAGTGGTCCGGCCGATAAATCGCAAGGCAAGCGGTAGATAATACGCATTCACCGCTGGACAGACAGCTGGTGCACAGCAATCTACCAGCATGGTTACACGCCCCATATCAGCTTTCTCCGGTTTTGCCGGTCGCCGCGCCCGTTTCGAGCACGACCGGCCTGACGCTGCGACGGCACGTGAATTGTTGGCGCGCCTGCTACGCCGCGCCCGTGAAGAAAGCCTCGTCACCGCCGCAGACCTGCGTCATCACCTTCTGCGCGCCGGTATCGATATCGAAATGCCGCGGCTGACCGATGCCCGCAGTTTTCTCGATAGCGATATGGCGCTCGACGCCGCAGCGATCGAAGCCGGGCTGACCCCGGATATCAGCCGCTTCCTGTTGCAAATTCTCGATGGCGATCTGGCGATCGAGAATTTCCCTGTGTTTGAAAACCGGATCGCCAATATCTACGCCCACGCCCAGGCCGCCACAGGCGGCGAGGTCGCCCGCTATATTCCCGAACTGGCGAAGCAGGATCCGGACAGTTTCGGCCTTGCCGTCTGCAGCATTGATGGCCAGCGCATGGCGCTGGGAGAGGCCAACACGCCCTTCTGCCTACAATCGGTGGTCAAACCACTGAATTACGCGCTGGCCCTCGCCCTGAATGGGGAGCGTTTTGTCCACCATCATGTCGGCCGCGAACCGTCCGGCCTGGGCTTCAATGAGTTGACGCTCAACCACGACAATCGCCCCCACAATCCGATGATCAATTCAGGCGCCATCATGTGCAGCGCCATGATCCGCCCGGGACGCCCTGTTGCCGAGCGTTTCGACATGCTGATGCGGTTCTGGAATTCGGCTATTGGCAGCCAGGCCTGCGGCTTCGACGAAGCCGTCTACCGGTCAGAGCAGGGCACGGCAGAGCGCAATTTCGCGCTGGCGCGGCTGATGGACAGCCATGGTGTCTTCCCGGAAGGCAGCATCGTCGATCGAGCGCTTGACCTCTATTTTCGCAGTTGCGCCATGACGCTCGATTGCCGCGCCCTGTCGGTCGCAGCCGCCACCCTGGCCAATGGCGGCGTCTGCCCGCTGACAGGTCACCGTATCGCGGAGCCGGCCACGGTCCGCAATACGCTGTCCCTGATGCTGACCTGCGGCATGTATGATTTTTCAGGCGAGTTTGCCTTTGTTGTGGGCCTGCCAGCAAAATCGGGCGTGTCGGGCGGCTTGATGCTGGTTGTGCCGGGCGTTTGCGGTATCGGCCTTTGGAGCCCGCCCCTCGACCGGCTCGGCAACCCGGTCCGCGGGCTGGAATTCTCTCGCCGCCTGGTCGAGGCTTTCCCGTTTCACATTTTCGCCGGAACGACGGACGGACCGGCATAGCCCGCTGGACTTTCGCCGCGGCTCTTCGCACCTTGTGCGCCACCACCAGCCTTCGGGAGTCCGCCTCATGCGACGTCATCTTGTTCTGATCACCGGCGCCTCTTCGGGCATTGGCAAGGCGCTGGCACGCGAATTCGCCGCCAATGGCTGGGACCTCGCGCTGACAGCGCGGCGCCAGGACCGGCTCGAAGCCCTGGCCGAGGAAATCAAGACCCAGTATGGCGTCGACAGCCTGGTTATCGCGGCCGATCTGTCCAAGGCCAGCGCCCCCAAGAAGATCATTGACGCCGTTGAGGCCGAGGGCCGCCAGATTGACGGGCTGGTCAATAATGCCGGCTTCGGGCTGGCCGGCACCTATACCCAGACCAGCTGGAAACAGCAGGCCGATTTCCTGCAGCTGATGCTCGGCAGTTATGCCGAGCTGGTGCACCGGGTGATGCCCGGCATGCAGGAACGCGGCTATGGCCGCATTCTCAATGTCGCCTCGGTCGCCGGCCTGATGCCCGGCTCGAAGGGCCATACGCTTTACGCTGCCGTGAAATCGGCGCTGATCAAATTCAGCCAGTCACTCCACTTTGAAGGCAAGGAATACGGCATCCACGCCACAGCGCTATGCCCGGGCTTTACCTATTCCGAATTCCACGACGTCAATGAAACGCGCGACCTGGTGTCGAAAATGCCGTCCTATTGGTGGCTGACCGCCGAGCAGGTCGCGGAGGCCGGCTATAATGCCCTGCAACGCAATCAGCCGATCTGCGTGCCCGGGCTCTGGTATAAATTCCTCACCGGCCTCAACCAGGTCCTGCCGACCCCGGTCTCGATGTGGATGATGGAGCGCAGCAGCGGCAGTGTCCGCCGCGGCGAGGTGGACCCGGCAAGCCCGGCCGCCGGAGATTGATCCATGCTCGACCTTTCCCTGTTGCCGCTTTTTCTCGCCGGCGGTCTGGCGCTGGCGCTGACACCGGGACCGGACATGGCCTTCACCCTCGCGACCACAGCCTCGCGCGGTCTGCGCGCCGGGCTGGGCGCCGTGGGCGGCATCATCACCGGCGGTGCGATCTGGACGATAGCGGCGGCAATCGGGCTGGCCGCTCTCCTGACAGCCTCCGAACATGCGCTCTCGGTCATCCGCTATGGCGGTGCGATTTATTTGCTGTGGCTGGCTTGGCGGACGATCCAGACACTTGACGCCGCGCCGCATGCCCAAGCATCGGCCTCGGCTTCACAGGCATTCCTGCGCGGCTTGATGACCAATCTGCTCAATCCCAAGGTCGGGCTGTTCTTCCTCGCCTTCCTGCCGCAATTTACCAATGCCGAACTAGGCCCGGTCTGGATCCAGATGCTGATGCTCGGCGGGATATTCTTCGCGATGGGGACGATGGTCCTGGTTGTCATCGCGCTGGCGGCCGGTGCGGCGCAGGCCCGCCTCGCCCATTCGCTGACCCTGCGGCGGGCATTGAACGGCCTGGCCGCGACGGCGTTTGGTGCGCTCGGTTTGCGCTTGATCTTTAGCAGCAATACCGACTAGACCTGCGGCTTATGTTACAAGCTGATCCCCGCCTGATCGTCGCGCTCGACAAGCCGACCGTCTCCGACGCATGGGCGCTTATCGAAGCGCTCGGCGATACCGTCAATTTCTACAAGATCGGGCTGCAGCTCATCCCGATTGGCGGCATGGAACTGAGCGCGCGCCTGAAACAGGCCGGCAAGCAGGTTTTCCTCGATTACAAGCTGCACGACATTCCCGCGACGGTCGAAAAAGCGACCCGCAGCCTCGCCGATACCGGCGCCGATCTGCTGACCGTTCACGCCGAACCGGCCGTGATGCGCGCCGCCGTCGCGGGCCGCGGCGATAGCGGTTTGAAAATTCTCGGCGTCACCGTGATGACTTGCTATGACGACGAAATGCTCACTGAAATGGGTTATGCCTTCGGGGCGCGCGATCTGGTGATGCGCCGGGTTGAGCAGAGCCTGGAAGCCGGCGTCGATGGCGTCGTCGCGAGCGCCCATGAGGCCGCCGAGATCCGTCAGAAGTTTGGCGGCGATTTCCTCATCGTCACGCCAGGGATACGGCCTGCAGGCGCCGCAGCCGATGACCAGAAACGCGTCGCCACACCCGGATCGGCCTTGCAGGACGGCTCGACCCATCTGGTGATCGGCCGGCCAATCAATGCCGCGACCGATCCGGCCGCGGCGGCGCGCGCCATCATCGCCGAAATGGCCACCGCATCGCCGTCGCCGGGAACGGCCTAGCTTGCATCCAGCGGGGCAGGGGTCAGGGATAGACGCGGCGCTGCGCAAGATGCGGTACAGGCGCAGGCACCGTAGCGTGATCGAGCGCCCGCACATGCTGCACCCGATGACCGGGACCGGCATGACCGGTGCGAACCTGGCCGTCGGCCGCAATCAGGATCACGCCGCGATAGCTGTAGACCGGAGCGAAGGGCCGCTCGACACCGCCCACCAGGGCGCCACTGAAGAAATCATCACCCAGATGGACGGTTTCGGCCTGGGGCGCCGTCTGGTGTGCTGAGCGACCGGAAGCCGAAACAGGCTGCTGTGGCGGCCATTGCCGGCCCGCCAGCTGCGTCCGTTCCACCCCCTGCACCCGCAGGCCCGGGCTTTGCTGTGAGGTTGTGACGGTTCTGTCGTCATGACGCTGCGAAGCCGTCGATGGCCGGTTGGCTGGTCTATTCGCACTGTAACTCACGGGCCGAACCGGCTCGGGCCGGGCAAGGACGGGTTGGCTGCCAGCCGCCGGCCGAAGCGAGACGGATTGCGGGGCAGTTGGCATCAGGGCCGGCCGGGTCGCCATCTGCTGCGGTACCGGCCTCTGCAGCGCTGCGTTCTCCGCGTCGGGCATTTCCGTGAAACGGCAAGGCGAACCGGTATAACTGCCTTCCAGCGCCTGGCGGATCTCGTCAGCGCTACAGACACGCTCCGGCCCCCCGGCCAGGCGGGGTTCTGTTTGTGACTGACCGAGAGCAACCGAGTTGGTCGCCGCGACCGCCAGCATCAAGGCGAGCAAGCGTTTCATTCCGGCACACTAGCCCGGACCAGACCCCGCTCAAAGCGAGCGCACCCCGCAGGCGAATCCATCGATTCAAAAGCAGCTCTCAGGGGTAGGTGGCTTGCAAGCGGTCGGCGTTCGGCAGGACCTTTGGCCGCGGTCAGAAGTCGCTGGCCATGCCCTTGCGTTCCCAGTCTCCAAACCGGGTTGGTTCAAGGCCTTTCGGGCCACCGGTTTCGGCCGGACCATTGGCCGCTTCATCAATCGCGGCCCGCCTCGCCTTCGCTTCGGCCAGGGC
>TARA_R110002126_G_scaffold118505_1_pt1 | contig 11894 bp, 26 predicted proteins | sample TARA_R110002126 | Tara Oceans TARA_R110002126 (sample SAMEA4397536) | marine metagenome | biome: Polar Biome; feature: [DCM] deep chlorophyll maximum layer (ENVO:01000326); material: water (ENVO:00002006), including particulate matter (ENVO:01000060) such as... | depth 30 m
TTTTATTGCAATTTTGATTCGTGCCTATCGCAATAAAGAACTTGCTGCTTCCGATTGGACACAACTACCCGACGTAGACCTAGCTAACAAACCGGATTGGACAGTCTATCGTCAAGCATTGCGTGACATGATGGCGCAGAACGAAGACCCTAAACTGATCGTGTTTCCTGAGCCACCAAAGTGAAGCTCAAGCTAGTACGAGTATCAGAATACAAGGACGCTACTCTTGGCGTGTTGTGTCTCGATGCTCGTCCTATGTTTGTTACGCTTGAAGACCGTTGGTTTGATAACGAGCGGCTTATCAGTTGCATCCCTGCTGGTAAGTACAAAATCCGTCTTCATGATTCTCCAAAGTTCGGTAGGGTGTATCAGGTGTGTGATGTACCTGAGCGTAGTCATATCCTCATTCATGCTGGCAATACTAAAGAAGATACGCATGGGTGCATCTTGCTTGGTTTGATGTATGGAACGCTAGGAACTGACACAGCGATCCTATCAAGTCGTGCTGCTCTTGCTAATTTCATGACCTCGATGGCTGGCATAGAAGAAGCGGAGTTGCAGATCGTATGACAGATGGTGACGTTACTGAATTGCGCTATTGGTTAGACCTGCTGATCAAGGGAGCGATTGGAATAGTTATATCGCTGGTTGGCATGGACTATAGGCAGGTCAAAAACTCGCTTAAAGAATTAGAGCAAAGCAAGTATCAGCTTACGATGCACGTTGAAGTAATGCAGAGCGAAATGGGCAGTATCAAGGACCGTCTGCAACGCATTGAGCAGAAGATCGACAGGATACTTGAGAAATGAGAATCCTAGTTGTGCTGTTAGCATTTATGGCTACAGCACAAGCCCAAGGAGTTAGTTACATAGGTTTGTGTAATCATTCGTGGGACTGCAATGCTCTTATGCAGACCTGGAAAGGTAGGCCAATAATTACAGGTTGGTTGGCTGAGTCATTTGGAAGCCGCTGCCAGTGTGCGGATACCGTATTAAAGAGCAAGAAAGAAAAGACCATTCGAGTGCACCTGATTAACTCGCCGTGTATGCGGAACAACAGGTGCGAGAAATCGGACGTGCTCTATAAGCAGTCTATAGCCTCTGCCAGCCGCAAGATGGCCAAGCCCAGGTCTGACGTAAGGCGGAAGTTTAATCGTGTCCTAGAGCAGTTTAAGAGACAGATAGAAGCCTCTAAGGGGCAACTAACTTGCTACGTATCCCCTTGTTTGGAGTGTGACCTTTATGGACCAGCTCGGAAAGCTATGCTTAGTGCTGTATCTGCTGCTCTGCCTGCTTGTATGCCTGTGGACAATCCACTTAAAGGAAGTTGCCTACCAGGAACGGTGTGTGAACGACATGGAAGCGATCCAGGACTTTCAGCCCCATGTATCGCAGACTTGGACGGCGAGGAACTGTATAATGATGTTGACATAAGGCGTTATTATCGGAAAACTAAGCAGTGCGACCTACGGATGTACTGGTCGTCGTGGATGAATTGCAACGACGTAAAAGAATCTGCACACACGATACACCCCTCACGCTTCACACTTCCTTCTGAGCGTCGTTGCGATTCGTCTTTGTCTAGGATTACTAAAGCGGGAAACATCGCATGGAAATTATTATCGCCTCGATAATTCGTCACCTTCTTACGCTTGTTGCTGGTGGTCTTTTGACTGTCGGAGTGTCTGAGGCTGAGTCACATCAGTTAGCAGAAGCCGCAACGCCTGTAGTATCTGGAGCAATCCTTTACGGCGTGTCCCAAGTTTGGTCGCTCAAAGATAAGAAAGCTCGCTAAATAAGCCGATAACGCTTGTATCTTAGCTTGCTTGTCTCGGTAGCTGATACGCTACGTTCCACGCCTGTGTTCTCTTTAATGTAGTGCAGGACTGCTTGGAAGCGTCCTTTTCTATCTGCATCATCGAAGTGAAGTTTGAATTGTTCTTTGGCTTCCTTACGAATACTTGATGCTGCTCCAGGTCCATCTTCGTAGAGTTGTTCTGCAAGGTACTCTAGGTTAAATGGCTCTGGGTCTTTGGTGAAGATAAACCAACGCAGCCTGTTGAACTCGTATATAGCTTTGACATTGAATTGGCTTTTTCTATCGTTATCGTAGGTTTCGTAAGGAACCAAGTTGCCGCTTCCGCTGCTACATAGCTTATCGAAAAAGAAACAGTAGTCTTTTAGTGCTCGCTCGATAACAGCGAACCATAGGTTGCGTTCAGGGGTTTCATTTGAGGGAATATCTTGCTCTGAGAAAATCATGATACGTTTCATAACTTATTTGATACGTATTTGTTTATGATTTCGATTGCATCTTGAGCAGACCAACAGAGCACAGCGTAGTTCCCGACTGAGTTTAATTGTCTAAGGATTGCCATTTGCTCAGGCGATGCCTTGTTTGGCTTAACCTTCATTTCAATATACAGCCCTGAGTATTTATCGTTCGATACTGGCACAACAATGTCGGGGATGCCTTTCCTTACCCCAGCTCTTTTGAGTGCAACACGGCGTGGTATAGAAGCCCTACGCTCGTTTGGGACGTGGAACGCTAGGGCATATGCTGGACTTTGAGATTCCATGCAGCGGCAATAGTCAAAGAACGCAAACATTTCCAATTCTTCAGGGCCATGCTTGAATTTAGTAGTACGTTTCATCTGTGTTCGCTACTGACCATCGCTCACAGTTCTCTGAGGTCCAAACTGTGTCGATTGTTGTATATCCTCTTGCCCCTGGGTTTGGTTTGTTACCGATAAAATAGGCGTCCTTGAACGCAAGCCGATTTGTAGGCAAACAGGCGACCTGCCCGTTCCCCAGCAAGACAACGTGGGCGCACTTGTTTTGGTCTGGGTGGAGCAGGAGGCCAGAACGCTCGTCGCTGTCAGGAAGCCAATCAATCGTAAACCAATACTTAGCTTCAATGCTTTGCTTGTCTCTGAGGATGGCATCACAAGAATAATCTCGCAGGAAGTCAAAAACGGTCACTACGGGCTTAAAGCTAAAGCAATCCCATAGTTGCAACAACTCTAAATCGTGCAACTGGGAGGGCTCTAGCATATGTATAAGCCAATGTAGTGGAACGTGGCGAAAGTGTGCCCCTGACTGAAAGAGCACATGGAATTGCAATGCCCTACCCTTCCAGCTTTGAATAGCAAACGCATATCCCACCTCGTACCCGTCAGCCTCGCTGTCCTGTGTAAGATTGCGATTATGGACGAGTACTTTTAGCGGTGGGATGTCGTGGTTCATTTCTTCTCTTGCTGAGCGGCGTGTAGTTTTTCCCCAAGTGTGGGAGCTGTCCCCATCTCAATCATATCACCCGGATGGCCTAGTCCATAACCCTCCTTGAAGCCCAAGGAATAAGCTCGATACGCCTGAAGCACTGCTTCGTCGTTTAGTTCTCCAAAAAGGGTAGTCGGGAACTGCTTAATGATAATTGCGTCTAAGTTAATTTTCTTTGTCACTTTGAATGTCCTCAAAAGGTCGCAACATCGTCATCAGTTCGCCTATCTGATATCCGGTGGCATATGCTCGTTTTATGTCGTTAATCGTAAAATCACCACCAATAGCGGCAATGTCACTAGCGTACTGCTCAACTAACTCTTCTAGTGTGATGGTCGTCATTTCTTCTCCATGTATACGCCAGGGCCACACAGCATATTGACCTGAACAGAAGCGCAATCAAGAACTTGCTCAAGTAGAATCTTGGCAATCGTTTCCGGGCGCTCGTTATAGTGCTGATCGACTAGCGCTCTTATGTCAGGCCGTGAGTCATACTGGTACACAAAGTTATCGTTTTCTTTAATGTGTAAAACTACCTGCCACTTGCCATCATTAACCGTGTGTGTGCTGTAGATCGTCATAGTATCACCTCGATAAGCTCAGGGTTTAGATCAAATTGCGGAACCAAATAGTGCGGAGCTGGAATTTTCTCTCCTTTTTTATTGGTATCCACCCAATATCGCTCCTGTTTGCAATCTTTACCGTACATCCATCCAATGATTCTAAGGTCTGGATATATGCCACAAACTAAGTAGTACTTGCTTGTGTCCTTGTCTGGCTTTTTAACGATCAGCCCTCCATTGGATAACGTCGTATGTCGTACCTCTATGTTCGTACCAACATCGGCGACAACACGATCCGCCCCACTCATATTGCAATATAGACCTAGCGTTTTAGCTACCAATGCTTCGGCGATTGCTCCATGAATGTTTGTTGTAAACTCATCTTTTATTGTGGTGCCAGTTAGGTTTTTAGCTCCTCTCTGAATGGCTCTAAATTGTCGCTGTAGTCCTGCTATGGCAGCGGTAAATGCCTCTCCATGGTCTAGTCTCATAGTCATGTCTCCAATTCGTCGTTATATTTTCGATGTAGCTCTGCATGATGTTGCCTACATAACCAGACAACATTTAATGGCTCATTGTAGTTTGGGTGGTGTGCCTCAACTTTTTCATTAAAACAAATTTCGCAACATTGCTTATTCAAAATGCCTTTACGAACAGCTCGTGCAACTTTAACGTGCGCTCTAGCTTTCATTAAGTTTTGCTTTCGCCACTTGTAAGAATATTTTGCAAGTTTTCTTGCATTTCTCTTTCCATATTCTTTAACTTTTTGCTTTCTTTTTTCTGTTCTTCCACGAAGTCGATCGTATTGCTTAATTTGTTCTAAGTTTGCGTCTCTATGAACTTTTACCCTGCTTTTGACGCACTCAATGCAAAAACTTAATAAGCCGTCCTTCATTGCCTTATGTTTATAAAACAATGAAAGAGGCAGTTCTTTTAAGCACTTTTTACATATTTTCATGCGCTTTGAGTAACACGTTTAGAACGGATTGGCAATCCATTCTAAAAGGGTATGGTGTCGTCATCTTCGACTACAGCCTTAACGACTGCGGCAACCTTGGGATGTAAAGGACGTGTATCAACGTGTGGTACAGGTTCGCTAAACTCTTTATGTGCCCAATCTTGTGCCTGTCTGAGCAGGTCTATCAACGCTGCCACATCGTTGGGAAAGAGGGTTTTTGTCTCTTTGTACTCAGTACTGTCTTTAGGTTTGTAGCTTTTGCGGATTGTGAACGACACTCCGCCGTTATTTGTCGGCCATGCGGCCACGTCTAACCCCTTTGTAAACCACTTTTTCAGAGGACCACCCATATATCTCCTTTATTGTTGTATGAAGTAAGATGCTGTAGTAACTTGCACCAATCTGTCCTGAGGAGCAAGAGAAATATGGATACAAAAAAAGAAAATTCAGAAACAGAAAACTGGGTTTTGGCAGAGACTATGCGCCAACATTTCGCAATGCCTAGATCGACTATGGAAGTGTTAATTAGGCGAGGATTACCGCACATTAAGCTCGGTCGTAATCGTCGTTTCAAATTGAGCGAGGTTGAAAATTGGCTTAAGACTAATCAGAAATAAAAAAAGCCCTCTACCGGCAAAAGTAAGAGGGCTTCAAGAATCAAAACCATGGCAAAAATATCATCGCAGAGATATTTCATCAAGTCATTTACTGACCTACTCAAAGGGTCAATCACTGCCAGAGAAGCATTGATCTACGGAATTGTAGCCGAGTTTGAGGCGAGCAACAGTCCTTGCTTTATCTCACGGCAAGAACTTGCAAAACGTATTAATGAATCAGAGGCCACGGCTGAAAGAGCTGTGCAATTACTTATCAAAGAGGGGTGGCTAAAAAGCTACCGAGACGGTCGAAAAAGATACTTATCCACAAGTTATCCACAGGCTGATCTGTATCAAGATGATACTTAATCTGTATCAAAATCGAGGTTTGATCTGTATCAAGTTGATACACTAATCAGATCCATTAATCAGATCCATTAATTAGATCCGTTCAAAATTATTGAACACTAAATGTCTAGCTGATACCTTGGTTGAGTCATGGTCATCCATGTCTCCAATCAAAATCCAGCTAGTCCCTGGATTTTAACCGCACCCGGCGTCATACCTGAGTGCGGTATTTTTATTTGGAGACAGCGACAGGAATCGAACCTGCCTAAGATGGGTTTGCAAGCCACCGCCTAACCATTCGGCCTCGCTGTCGTTTTGGCTGGCTAGGTAGGACTCGAACCTACAACCTTGGAGTTAACAGCTCCACGCACTGCCATTGTGCTACTAGCCAGTTTGTTTAATCTTCCTCTTCTAGCACTTCATACAACCACAAAGCTCCATCAAGCCTCGCTCGGTCGTAATCTGTGTTACTTTTCTCAGCTTTCCACAAAAGCCTATCCAGCCTATCAGCCATGATGCCTCTTATAGCCTCTATACCAGCCGTGAAGGCTTTTTTCTCCCTCATGGCTATCCTACCATCCCCCAGGTAGCGATCTTTGCTTATAACGTATCCTAGGGCTTCTAATGCGATTGTCTTATTCATGGATATCTCCGTCATGGTACGTCCAATTAGTCAGTGCCTCCTCAACAGCGTCAATGAGAACCTTGTCCTCATTTGCTGCCACTTCGCAGAACTTCTCATACAAATCCATTCGTACTTGAGTTGTCCAACGCCTATAGCCAGGGCGAGGGGCATCTGGTTTCCGAGTTGTTTTGTCGTTTGTTTTTGATGACTTATATCTTCTTTGGACCATCACTGCTCTCCACTACACACGATTGAAGCCGTTGAAGTTTAATCGGACACATCCACACGCCCAGTGCTTCAGAATACTCGCAACTATGTTGCTTTAGATACTCCGCTGCGGGTGCTTGCTGCTCTTCTGACAGGGTTCGTATGTCGTAGACCGTTTTACCGATCCTAGACTTCTTAACGGGCTCTTTGACCTCAACAGCTCTGACTTCAACTGGCTTACTAGCTCGGTTACCGTCATCGTCTTCAGGAGCGATGCCACAGATTGCCATAAGGCTATATCTGCGAGCATAGGTTAAAGCCGATCCATAGCCTTGAGCATCCTGTTTACTAGCCGGAACGTGTAACCTTCCGCTGGTAATTGTCTGCCCACTTTCATGCACTAACAAGGTTTCAACCGTTACCCCACTCTCGCACTCGTGAGTTGTCTGAATTAACCCTATTCCGTTGTTATTCAGCGAATCAATTACAGCCTCAACACACGCGCTTAGATCCGCATATCGGGATCGAAAGTGTGGGTTAGTGCTGGTCTTTAGTGCAGGTCCAAAGGCTTTTTGAGCTGCTATAAACGCTTGATATATGTTTGTTTCTTTAGTCATTTCTATCTCCTATGTGTTGTTGTCAGTGTGAGCCCCGTACCAGTCGCAGATCGCTCGGTTGGCTAACTCATCCCAGTCGGTAGCCTCAAGGACGTCAACCTCAAGCCGACTGTAGATCGCTATAAGCATAAATTTATTAAGCTGGCTTACGTACTCACGCATCTGGTCCGAGATAACTCGTCCCGGCTTGCCTGATTCCAGCATTTCCTTTAGTGCTCGCTGTGCTTCGTCGTCCTTGTAAAAGAAGTCGTAAGCGTTTTCGGTTATTTTGTTCATAGTCATTGTCTCCTTAATAAACATCCTATGTATACAGCAATATGGAAAATGAAGCTAGGAAATCCGCTTTGAAAATATGACTCCAACCGAAAATCGTTTTGGTCAAAACTTTCAATTCAGATCGTGCTAGATTATTTTCCATATCGCTTTCGGTAGTATATCGACCTAGTAGCCTTTAGACTTTTTGCGAGGTGTCAGCGTCACATCACTATCAGGTGTTACTTGCTCAACAACGTAATCGAGCGAGTGAATGAACGATCTTGAGCATCCATACCTTGCAGTTTCACAGGTCAACGTATGGAACGACCGCTCCACGCCGACTAGGATAATTGCTATCGTTACGGGTACGCCGACGATTGTGGCGGTAGTCAGGAACCATCGAAGGGTGTTATTCAGCATGAGACACCTCGTTAGTGTTCACTAGGCCACGAGACAACCGCTCCCAAAACGAGTAGCCGACTTGGGTTTTGCGTGTGTCCCAATAGGGCGTCACTTGGTTAGGATGTTGGGTCTTGCTTTGGGCTATAAGCGAGGATTGCCCATCGTTATATGCCCTGATGCCTTGCTCACTACCCACAACCATCACGTCAGGTAGAATCACGCCGCAGCCCGTCATTGATGCTACAAGAGCACCGAAAATTATCATTCTCATTATGTCACCATTTAATCGCCGATCTCACTACCTCGGCGGGTAAGAGTCACTTACCTAGCGAGCACCCACGTATGGATGCTCAAAGGTTAGTCATTACGGTAAAAATGGCGACGATTTCATAGGATTCCCCCCAGCATCGTTAGGTACCGTTTGGGTGGTAGTTTCTTCGTATGTAGCGCCACGTTCGCCCGCCGCCTGCCTAAACAGATCCGGCTTTGTTCGTGTCGTTGTAACTACCGAGTATCCAGTACCCCATGGGTTAGGCGGTAGTTGTCGAGGTGCTACTGGTACAACTGGCACAATGGGGATCGATTGTTGTGCTGCGTATTTTTGCCGGAATAGTTCGAGTATCAGAGCGTTGTCGACTTCTTGCGCTGATACTGCGAACGGTGTCAGTAGTGCGAGGGTAAAAAGTATGGTTCTCATGGCTAATCCTTATCCTTCCTAATTAATCTCAGTACGTTTAAAACCGAGTAACCGAAGTTCCAGCCATCCATCCCAATATACATCACACCGCACTGGTCGAATTGAAAGGCATGAGAACTCACACACTAAACCACCGGATAAGGATACTGTAACTATGGCTCGATATTTATAATCCGATGTCATTCGATGCTTAATTTCTATCTCGTATCGCTCATGGTTTTTAACTATTGTTTCCTTGTGCATATATTCCCCCTAATTAGAAGCTCCAAAAGCATATAAGGATTAGGTACCAGGCCACGAAGTTAACGAGGCCGCAGAGTAATTGTAGGCATAGCGTCATATAGTCATATCTCCGTTGTTGTTAGTCGTTAGTCTTAGTTCGTTTGGTAAATGTAAAATTCCACTACCTTCTCGCTTACTTCGTGCTCTTCGCCATCGTATGAACTAATGAAATGTCCACGCCCATCACACCTAATCGCATCTTCGATAAAGTGATCAATGTCCTCTATAAGAGCTTCCACAATGGAATTAGCGTTCTCGCCGAGCTTGTACTGCATTTCCTTCAAAGCTTCGATCTGATCGTCGTTTAGTCCGTGTTTAGTGTGTGAACTAACGAACTCGACATTAAATGCCCATAAACTTTCCTTAATGCGCTCGGCCGCAAGTTCATCGGCTTCATCTTCGGTAAGTACAAGGTATTCGCTCCCCTCAGCATCGTATGCATTATCGCTGTAAAGTGCTGGGCTTATTTCGCTAACATCGCAGTTTAGGTGCTTTGCTAGTGCGTGGATGCGTGGGTCCATTGTTTCTGTGTTTGTTGTGTCCATTGTCGTGTCTCCGTAAGTTAGTCGTTAATCCGTACAAGCATGACATCACCACCTTCTGAGATGTCGAGATGCCAGTAGCTATCCCCTCGTTTTACTTTAGTGTTGGTCAGTACCTCGCCCCACACGTCCCAATACAATTCTGGATTCTCATGTGGTCCCATCTCTAGAATCTCTCTCTGTTTGTCGGTCAACATATCGTGTGCGCTACATAAAACGGCGTAGCGTTGTGGAATGTAGATGCCATGGCATCCATCTACTAGGCATAATGAATCCACTTTGGGGAAATCAGGGTAGTTGTTCATAGTCGTATCTCCTGTTAGTCGTTAAGCTAATTGTTCAACAAAGGGGCTACTAATACGAACAATAATGCAGGTATGGATACCCACACCAAACAGGTCCAAAACAAGGTTGTGTAATCTGGTTGTCTTGTTCTCATAGTCGTATCTCCGTTGTGAGTTACTCTCACTCAATAATCATAGTATACATATATGATTACAGTTGGTCAACAAAAGATGCAAATATTTTGTGGTAGGTAACTATGCGAATAGGCTAGGGATAGTGAGATAGTTGGAAAAAAGTGAGGCTTCGATTGAATAAAATGGGGGTCCATTTCGTCTTCATGAACATGACTCGTAGCAATAGCGGAGAGGCATACAACCCGCAGGCTATGGCCGAGGAGATGACCGATAGAAGATAGCTATATGCTACCTAGTGGCAATAAGAGGGTAGCTAATGGTACTCAGTTGCATTACCATTCGCTATATGCACGTTCAGAGATTGACTGAGGTTATGACTAGAAAGCCTCTTACAGCCACAAGGATACGCAGAGAGCGACGAGAGTGCGGCATCCTATATAAGATTATACGCAGCAAGCTAGGACTCACACAGAGGCAGCTAGGCGATTTAATCGGATGCAGCCAAAGCGCAATCGTTAACAGAGAAAGCAAGAAGCGTGTCTATAGTGTGGTTGAGCTTGTGGAGCTGCTAGACATCAGCGGCATGACTAACGATGAATGGGTGTCACTACTCAGAGAGATAGCTAAGTAGCAGTAATCATTAAGCATACCAACCTAACCTATTGATATGACTAGCCTATCCTTACTTAACGAGAACCAGATAACTATTAAGCTATATATCTCACGCGCATGGTGGGCCTACCCTCCAGCTCCGGCGAAAAAAGTAGGTTTTGCTTGTAGCAAGAAACCGTTTCAAGTTCGGTTGGGTAGCTCTGTGTGTGGGCGTAGGCTTTCTCGTTTCGATTTCGATTTGAAAGTGGCGGCGTTTGTCCACACCCCCATATGCCATCTCCCACGTAAAAATCCCGTTTATACCACCCAACCCTCGTTCTACCTATGAGCCACAAAACTGATTCTGAAACTGATTTGAAACAGGCCGTCGATTCTGAGGATGTTGAGACTGTAAAAATTTCAGAAAGTGAGACTGATTACACGACTGAGATTGTGCGTCCGATAGTAATCAATCCACCTCGTAGGAAGGACTATAGTAACCAGCGGTATGAGAAGGACTCTGAGACCTGTGGCGCTGTTACCCGGCTTGCGAAGTTGGGATTGTCGAAGAGTGCTGTGGCTATAGCGTGTAGGCTTAGTCCGAATGAGTTGACGAAGTGGTATGGCGAGGAGTATGCGGCTGGCCAGGCTGGTATGCAGGAGGTTGTGGCTAGAGGTCTGATGGAGCAGGCGATGGCGGGTAACCCGCAGGTCTTGATGTACTTGGGTAAGTCTAAGTTAGGTTGGACTGAGGCTAATACGGTTGAGCACGTTGGCACTATAAACGCTGTTGTGTCAGCTAAGCCGTTGAGTAGGGATGAATTTGAGGCGAGGTATCTGAATAATGATGCGGATAGTGACGAAGAGTTGTAGAGTGTTTAGTGCAACGGTCACATACTGACAGCCTTTTTACTGTTTCGAGTTGTGATGTGTGTTTGAAGACTAGCCGAATACGAACAGTGGTAGGTGTCTTACGTTGCTTGACTTAAAACATGGAGACGTGGCGTGACTGCCAAGATTCAACAGAACATCCTATATTATTATTGTTGTCCTAAGTGCGGCTATATGAGCATTGGCGTTACTCATACGGATTGGCTGCGCTGTGGGCATAAGCGTTGTGGCCTACGGTTTATACGGTTTGGTAACACGATAGATGAGTGGGAATATAAGAGGATCTGGGGATAGAAGGTGAAAGAACTTTCTTTGTTTACGGGTAGTGGTGGCGGTATTTATGGCACTAAGTTATTAGGTTTTACAACCATTGGGTATGTAGAATTTGACAACTACTGCCAATCCGTTATTGCACAAAGGATTAAAGATGGAATCTTCGATTGCGCGCCAATTTTCGGGGATATCAGAACATTCGCCGTTGAATACGCGTCAAGCTATCGAGGGCTGGTTGATATTGTTACGGCTGGGTTCCCTTGCCAGCCTTTCAGCATTGCAGGAAAGCGAAAGGGCTCCGACGACGAGCGCAATATGTGGCCAGCGACCTTTGAAGTCATCCAAGCCGT
>TARA_R110002126_G_scaffold9519_13_pt1 | contig 11881 bp, 13 predicted proteins | sample TARA_R110002126 | Tara Oceans TARA_R110002126 (sample SAMEA4397536) | marine metagenome | biome: Polar Biome; feature: [DCM] deep chlorophyll maximum layer (ENVO:01000326); material: water (ENVO:00002006), including particulate matter (ENVO:01000060) such as... | depth 30 m
GTCCTGTCCCGTTTCCGCGATTCCCTGTTTCCATGTCGCCTGCTCCGTTTGCGGGGCCCACCGATCCGGTTCACGCAGAACGGTGTGTCCTGCGCGTTGAGGCCGGGGATCCCGACATTGCCTTGACCGGTCAGGATACCACAGAGAAGAACAAAAAGCGAACATTGGGGTAAAATTTGTTTTCAGAATGCGTGCGTCATCTGCATGCAGCTGGAATTGACGGGGAGGCGGGCGGCTCAGCCCCACAGGCTGAAAGCGGCAACCATCAGGACGGCCCAGACGAAGAGAAGCAAGGCTGCGACGACTGAAATTTTCAGCCGCCTGGATAAGGGGTTTCCGGTTCGGGGGGCGCGGGCCATGTTCAATCACAACGGATGGTCTATCCTCGTAATATACCAATAGTTGTACTATTTAACAAATCAATCTGATGGTTGTGTTGGGCGCTGTGCGCGTTCTGAGCGGATTTACATAAGACGGCCGGAAAGCTGCCGATATCCGGCATCCACCGGGAAAGTCGGGGCGTTGGGGCGTGCATGAATTTCCGGGGGAAAAATGGTGCCGCCAGAGAGAATCGAACTCTCGACCTCACCATTACCAATGGTGCGCTCTACCACTGAGCTACGGCGGCCCGTTAAGGCGCGGCGCACAATGCCACCGGCGACGAAAATGTCAACTGCGCCGATGACCGTTTCGCGATATAAAGGCGATATGACCAATCCTCCCGAAAACCCGCCCCGAAAATCGCCCCGGAACCAGCCCCGGAACCAGTCCGGAAAACCGTCGAGAGAGCCGTCTGCGAGCGAGACCGAGCGTCTTGCCCGTCAGGCCGAGGCGCTTCGCGAAAACCTGCGCCGGCGCAAACAGCAGACCCGCGCGCGCCGCGACGATGCCCCCGGAACGACGCCGCCGCCCGGGGACGGGCCGGAAGACGCCTGACCGCCCGCGGGTGTGTGGCCTTCTCCGGCCAATGTCCGGCAATGTCCGGCGGGAAACCGGCAGCGGCGGGCGCAACAGCACTGGTAAACGGCGGTCTGCGGCGATATATATCTTCCGGTCAGATATATCGCGGATAACCGCTTCATAATTAAGGACATTCGCGCCCTGCCGCCGGTCGGCACCGGGAACCGGCAAGGGGCGCGTCGGCATTTTACGGCATGGACCAGATTGTCATTCAGGGCGGACACCGGCTTGCCGGGGAAATCCATATCAGCGGCGCCAAGAACGCGGCCCTGCCGCTGATGGCGGCCAGCCTGCTCAGCGGCGAGGCGCTGACCCTCACCAACCTGCCGCGGCTTGCCGATATTTCGACCATGTCGAAACTGCTGGAACAGCACGGGGTCGCGATCGAAGAGGGCGCGTCCGGCGACTTCGGAACGACCATGACCTTCAATGCCGCCGAGATCGCCAGCACGGTCGCGCCCTACGACCTGGTGCGCCGGATGCGGGCGTCGGTGCTGGTGCTGGGGCCGCTGGTCGCGCGGTTCGGCGAAGCGAAGGTGTCCCTGCCGGGCGGCTGCGCCATCGGCACGCGGCCGGTGGATTTGCATATCCAGGGGCTGGAACAGCTCGGCGCCGAGATCGAACTGGACGGCGGCTACATGACCGCCCGCGCGCCGAAGGGCCTGATCGGCGACAGGTTCATTTTTCCCTTCGTGTCGGTCGGCGCCACCGAAAACCTGATGATGGCGGCCTGCCTGGCGAAGGGCGAGACCGTGCTGGCGAATGCCGCGCGCGAGCCCGAGGTCAGCGATCTGGCGCGCTGCCTGGTGGCGATGGGCGCGACGATCGACGGGATCGGCTCGGACACGCTGACCATACAGGGCGTCGATGCGCTGCACGCGGCGGAACACGCCGTGGTCTGCGACCGGATCGAGGCCGGCACCTATGCGATGGCGGCGGCGATCACCGGCGGCGACCTGGAGCTCAAAGGGGTCGGCCCCGGCCTGCTGGATTCCGCCTTCAAGATGCTGCGCGAAGCCGGGCTCGAGATCGAGGAAACGCCCGGCGGCACCCGGGTCCGCCTCGGCAGCGGCGGGCTGCACGGTATCGACGTGATGACCGAGCCGTTTCCCGGTTTCCCGACCGACCTGCAGGCCCAGATGATGGCGCTGATGTCGGTCGCGGACGGCGCGGCGATGATTACCGAGACGATTTTCGAAAACCGGTTCATGCATGTGCCCGAACTGGCGCGGATGGGCGCCAACGTGAACGTGCACGGCTCGTCCGCCATGGTCCGGGGGGTCGATCACCTGACCGGCGCCGAGGTCATGGCGACCGACCTGCGGGCGTCGTCGTCGCTTGTGCTCGCGGCCCTCGCGGCGCAGGGCGAAACCGTCATCCGCCGGGTCTATCATCTGGATCGCGGCTACGAGCGGCTTGAGCAGAAGCTTGCCGCCTGCGGCGCGGCGATCGAACGGGTACAGGAAACATAGGGGGCGCATGCGTCATGTCCGATAGTTCGTCCGGCGCCGTATCCGGCGGCGACCTGAAACTGGCGGCGACCGATCCCGAGGATATCGCGGTCTTGTCGGCGCTGTTGCAGGATGCCGTGATTCCGATCTCCGAAATGGTCTACCTCGCCGCCGAGAGCCGCTTCGCGCTGGTCGCCAACCGGTTCCGCTGGGAAGACGCGCCGGCGGAGAAGGTGGCGGGGCGGATCTACGAGCGGGTGCGCTGCGGCGTGACCTTCGACCGGGTGACGGGCGTCCGCCGCCGCAATTTCGACCACGCGCAGCGCGGCCAGGTGTTCGATTTGCTGGCCCTCGAGGCCACGAACGCGTATGTAGACCTCGTTTTTGCAGGCGGGGCGACGGTCCGGCTCGAGGTCGAGCGGATATTGTGCCATGCCGAGGATTTCGGAGAGCCGTGGCCGACCCGGTGGCGGCCGGAGCACGACCTGGGCGACGGGGAGGAGACCTGAGCCCGCCGGCGGGTTGGCTGCCACCGTATGTTGGCTGCCACCGTATAAAGACCTAGTTAGACCCGGGATATGGGTTAGACCGAAGTATGGCGTCGTCAGACGGTGCCGTTACAGGAGAATTCGATGACGACCGCGAACGATGCCCTGCGCCTTGCCGTGCCGAAGGGCCGCATTCTGGAAGAACTGCTGCCGGTGCTGGCGCGTGTCGGTATCGAGCCCGAGGCGTCGTTTTCCGACAAGCACGAACGCAAGCTCGAATTCGAAACGAATATTCCCAACCTGTCGATCCTGCGGGTGCGGTCCTTCGATATCGCGACCTTCGTGGCGTTCGGCGCCGCCCAGATGGGGGTGGCGGGGCGCGACGTGCTGATGGAATTCGACTATCCGGAGGTCTATGCGCCGCTCGATCTCGGGATCGGCTATTGCCGCATGGTCGTGGCCGAGAAGGAAGACCTGCGCGAAAAGGACAATCCGAAGCGCTGGAGCCACGTGCGCGTCGCGACCAAGTATCCCGACATTACCCGCCGTCATTTTGCCGGCCGGGGCGTGCAGGCGGAATGCGTGAAGCTGAACGGGGCGATGGAGATCGCGCCGGCGCTCGGCCTGTGCCGGCGCATTGTCGATCTGGTCTCCACCGGATCGACCCTGAAGGCCAACGGGCTGGTGGAAATCGAGGAAATCGCCGAGGTGACGTCGCGGCTGGTGGTAAACCGCTCGGCGCTGAAAACCCGCTCCGCCGAAATCCACGCCTGGATCGACCGCTTCCGGGAGGTTGTCGATGCCGCTTAGGCTGACCGCCGCCGATGCCGGGTTCGGCGAAGCGTTTGCCGCCTATATGGCGAAGGAGCGCGAGGCGGCCGCGGATGTCACCGCTGTCGTCGCGGCGATCATCGCCGACGTGCGCGGGCGCGGCGATGCGGCCGTGGTGGAATACACGCAGAAATTCGACCGGCTGGACGTTTCCGGCGGTCTCCGGATCGATCCCGACCTGATCGCCGCGGCGCGCGACGCCTGTGCTGCGGAAGACATCCGGGCCCTCGAATTCGCCGCCGCGCGCATCCGGGCGTTTCACGAACGCCAGCTTCCCGAAGGTTTCTCGTTTACCGACGACCAAGGCGTCCGCCTCGGCGCGCGCTGGACGGCGGTATCGGCGGCCGGCATTTACGTGCCCGGCGGCACGGCGGCCTATCCGAGTTCGGTCCTGATGAACGCGGTCCCGGCGACGGTCGCCGGGGTCGGGCGGATCGTGATGGCGGTGCCGACCCCCGACGGCGTCGTGAACCCGCTGGTGCTGGCGGCGGCCGATCTTGCCGGCGTCGGCGAAATATACCGCATCGGCGGGGCGCAGGCCGTGGCCGCGCTCGCCTACGGGACCGATACCATCCGGCCGGTCGACAAGATCACCGGCCCCGGCAACGCCTATGTGGCGGAGGCGAAGCGCCAGGTCTTCGGCGCGGTCGGGATCGACATGATCGCCGGTCCGTCGGAAATCCTGGTGGTCGCCGATGCCGACAACGATCCCGACTGGATCGCCGCCGACCTGCTGTCTCAGGCCGAGCACGACGTGTCGTCGCAATCCGTCCTGATCACCGATAGCGGCGCGCTTGCGGACGCCGTCGCCGATGCCGCGGAACGCATTCTGGGCGGCCTGAAACGCGGCGATATCGCGCGCCAGAGCTGGGAAAACCACGGCGCGATCGTCCTGGTGCGGGACCTTGCGGACGCGGTGCCGCTGATCGACCGGATCGCGCCGGAGCATCTCGAACTGGCGGTCGCCGCGCCGGAAGACCTGGCCGACCGGGTCACTCATGCGGGGGCGATCTTCCTCGGCCGGCACACGCCGGAAGCGATCGGAGATTACGTCGCCGGGCCGAACCACGTGCTGCCGACGGCGCAGAGCGCCCGGTTCTCGTCCGGGCTCGGGGTGACGGACTTCATGAAGCGGACGACCCTTGTGTCCTGCGATGCGGCGTCGATGGCGAAGATCGGCCCGGCCGCCGTGACCCTCGCCCGGGCCGAAGGGCTCGACGCGCATGCGTTGTCGCTGTCGGTCCGGCTGGGCGACGGCTGAGCGCCGGGGCGGGCGGGCATCATGCCGGACGATGAACGGAACCGTCTTTTCGATGTCAGGCTCGACGACCGCAATTTCGTCGCCCGCAATCCGGAAGTGGAGCACGAGCGCCGCGTCGCGATTTACGACCTGCTCGAAGACAACAGCTTTGCGATGGTCGGCGTCGACCAGGGCCCCTATGCGCTGCGCCTGCTGCGCCAGGAAAACCGCCTGATATTCGAGATCGCCGGCGATAACGGCATGCATGTCGCCGATATTCCGCTGGCCCTGTCGACGTTCCGCAAAATCATCCGCGACTACTTCACCGTGTGCGAGAGCTATTACGACGCGATCAAGTCATCCAGCCCGTCCAAGATCGAGGCCATCGACATGGGCCGCCGCGGCCTGCACGACGAGGGCGCGGATCTGCTGAAGACCAAGCTTGCCGAATTCGTCGACGTCGACGACAGCACGGCGCGGCGCCTGTTCACGCTCATCTGCGTCCTGCACGTCCGGAGCTGACCGACATGACATCCCTGCCGTCCAGTATCCTGTTCGTGTGCAGCGAAAACGCATTGCGCTCGCCCATGGCCGAAGCCCTGACCAAGCACCGGTTCGGCACCGGCGTCTACGTCGATTCCGTCGGCGTCCGCGACGGCGATCTCGATCCGATGGCGATCGCCGTGATGGACGAAATCGGGGTCGACATGTCGCGCCACAAATCGAAAAAGCTGGACGACCTGATGGATACGTCCTTCGAGATCATCGTGACCCTGTCGCCCGAAGCGCAGCACAAGGCGATCGAGCTGACGCGGATTACGGCGTCCGAGGTCGAATACTGGCCGACGCCGGACCCGTCCGTCTGGGAAGGCCACCGCGACGCCCGGGTCGCCGCCTATCGCGACCTGCGAGATTACCTGATAAAGCGCATCGAAGCGCGGTTCGGCGACGATTCCGGCGCGCCGTGACGGGGCGGAAACCGGCGGGTTTTATTTCTTCCGGAAAAAGGGCCATATTGGCGGCACCCGGCGCTTTTTCCGAAAATCGGCTGTATAACGGGGCGCCGTACCGGGTTCAGGCGGCCCGGCCGTAAAACCCTTGACCTGACGCTCGCAAAACCGCACTTTCCCGCCAAATGTGAAACGTGCCTGGAGACGAAATGGCTAAAGAAGAACTGATGGAGTTTTCGGGAACGGTTCTCGAACTGCTCCCCAACGCGATGTTTCGGGTAAAGCTCGACAACGAACACGAAGTTCTTGCCCACACATCGGGCAAGATGCGCAAGAACCGTATCCGCGTGCTCGCAGGCGACCGCGTCAATGTTGAAATGACGCCGTACGACCTGACCAAGGGCCGCATTACCTTCCGCTTCAAGTAAGACCCGTGGTCCGGACGGCCGGGCCGCAACGGCTGGTACTCGCATCCGCCTCGCCGCGGCGTGTGGAGCTTCTGGCCCAGGTCGGGATTCGTCCCGACGAAATCGTTCCCGCCGATATCGACGAAACGCCCCGCTCCCGGGAAATGCCGGGCCCGCTGGCCAGGCGCCTTGCCCTGGCGAAAGGGCAGGCCGTCGCCGAAGACGAACCCGGTTGCTGGATCCTGTCGGCGGACACGGTCGTCGCCGTCGGCCGCCGCATTCTCGGCAAACCGGATACGGAAAAAGAAGCCGGCAGGTTCCTGCGCCTGCTGTCGGGCCGGCGTCACCGCGTGCATGGCGGCGTGACCGTCATCGCGCCGGACGGGCGGGTGTCGAGCCGTCTGGTCGTGACCTCGGTGTCGTTCAAGCGGCTCGCGAAGGCCGAGATCGATGCCTATCTCGCGGGCGGCGAATGGCAGGGCAAGGCAGGCGGCTACGCGATACAGGGTCATGCGGGCGCGTTTGTGCGCAGCCTTACCGGGTCCTATTTCAATGTCGTCGGACTGCCGCTTTACGAGACATGTTCGCTTTTGCAGGGATCCGGCTTCGTGCTCTCCCCGCAACCGTCGTCGCGAAAATCCCAGCCCGAAAATCCTAGCAAGAGCCCGGCATGAAACAGGAACTTTTTATCAACGTGATGGCGGCCGAGGTGCGCGCCGCCCTGATGGACCAGTCGATCCTGATCGACCTGATCGTCGAGCGCGCCGAGCGCGCCAGCATCGTCGGCAATATCTATCTCGGACGCGTCGAGCGGGTCATGAAGGGGATGGAGGCGGCGTTTGTCGATATCGGCACCGGGAAGTCCGGCTTCCTGGGTCTTGACGACAACCGCCGGGGCAACGGCGAGACGTCGGCGCCGGTGCACGAGGGCGAAGCGATCGTCGTCCAGGTCACGAAGGACGCGATCAACGGCAAGGGCGCGCAGTTGTCGCGCCGTCTCACGCTGCCCGGTCGTTCGCTGGTGTATGCGCCGCAACAGGACCGGGTGATGGTGTCCCGCCAGATCGAGGACGAGGCCGAACGCGACCGCCTGACCGGCATCATGGGGAACATCGCGACGGCCGGCGAAGGGTTCATCCTGCGGACGGCCTCGGTCGGCGCGACGGCGGCGGAACTCGCCACCGACTGCGAAATGCTGCGCGAGACATGGCAGGGCATCGAGGACGCACGGGCCGCGATCAGGGCGCCGAGCTGCCTGCATGCGGATATCGATCCCGTGCTGCGGGTTCTGCGCGACCACGCGCTGGACGGCATAGACACGATCCATGTCGATGACGGGGCGGCCGCCGATGCGGCGCGCAAATTCTGCGAACGCGCCATGCCGGGCATGGCCGACCGGGTGAAGCTTCATACCGGGCCGCAGCAGATGTTCGAGCAATACGGCATTGAGGAAGAGATAGAGCGCGCCTGCGTGCGCCGGGTGGGGCTGCCGTCCGGCGGCGGGCTCGTCGTCGAAACCACCGAGGCGCTGACCTCGATCGACGTGAATTCGGGACGCTTCGACGCCGCGTCGGATCTCGAACAGATGGCGCTGCGCACCAATTGCGAGGCCGCCGCCGAAGCCGCGCGCCAGATACGCCTGCGCAATATATCCGGCCTGATCGTGGTCGATTTCATCCATATGGAGAACGACGACAACTGGGCGGAGATCATCGAGATCCTCGATGACGTGACGGGGCGCGACCGCAACCCGACCCGCGTCCTCGGCGTCACCGACGCCGGGCTGGTGGAAATCACGCGGCGGCGGCGGCGCGAACCGCTGCTGCATACCATGACCGAAATCTGCAAGGCCTGCGGCGGGGCGGGGCGGGTGAAGTCTCTTGACGCCGTTTCGATCGAAATCCTGCGCCTGCTGAAGCGCGAAGCGCGGGTCGTGCCGCCCGGCGAAATGGTGCTTTACGCGGCGAACGACGTCGTCGCGTCGCTGGAAAACGATTACGGCGAACTGGTCGACGGGGTTGAAGACGAGACCGGACGCACGATAGTGTTGCGCGCCGACAGGGAATACGGTCGCGAGAATTACGACATCGTTGTGGAGTGAACCGGGCGTGAGCGAAAAACCGACCCCGAAATGTCCGAGCTGCGGGGCCGAACGGGTAAAGAAATACCGTCCGTTCTGTTCAAAGCGCTGCGCCGATATGGATCTCGGCCGCTGGTTCATCGGCGCCTATGCGGTGCCGAGCGAGGAACTGCCCGACGAATTCGACATCGGCATGGACGACGCACCCCCGCCCGGGGATTCCGACGACGGCTATTAGCCGCCGCCTATCCCTGGACCGCCTGGCACATGATCTCGACATAGGTATCCGGCGTCAGCGCGACGCCGACGCAGGCGCGGGCAGGAGGATTGTCCGATCCCATCCATTCCATCCAGGCTTCGTTCATTTCGTCCTTCAGGCTCATGTCCGAGACGTAGACGACGGCGCTCATGATCTTCGTTTTGTCGGACCCGGCCCGGGCGAGGATCCCGTCGATCTTGGCGAGGACGTCGGCGGTCTGCGCCTTCATGCCGCCGGACTTGTCGTCGGCGACGATGCCCGACATGCAGATAAGGCCGTTATGGATTACGGCGCGGCTGTTCCAGTCGCCGGGCTGGATGTGTTCGAGCGTCATCGGGGATCTCCTGTGGTGAGGCGGGAAGGGTGTAAATCTGCCGGTGTGACTGCCGGCAATTTTATACGATAGCGCAGCCCGTGCGCGCTGGACAGGGCGGGCGATATTGCCTATAAGCTGCGTTCGCTATTTTAGTAAAATCGCGAAACGCCCAGGTAGCTCAGCTGGTAGAGCATCGCACTGAAAATGCGGGTGTCGGTGGTTCGAGTCCGCCCCTGGGCACCATTTTTTCATAAGTCATTGATAACAAACCAAGGTTATAAGTGGTTGTATGCTGGAGGAGAATCGCGCTTGCTTAACTCTTTAAGCGGCAATTCAATTTCCAAGTCGCGCAATTGAATATGGTTGTTTTTCGTCGGTGGTGGACGTCGTATAAGTCAATTCTGGATCATCGCTATGTGAAGAGCCAGACACTCGGTGACGAGAGATTCAATCGGAATTGTTACCGCGAATTTCACGGGAGACGTTTTCCTTGAACGTCCCATCTCCGTTAAACAGGAACGTGTGATTACCTTCTTTTATTTTCGCTAAAAACGCTTCCATATTCGGTATTCGTGATTGGCGGATAATGTTACCGCAGGTGAAGTGCAACAAGCCTCCAAATGTTTCGTAGTATGGACGTTCAATTTCGAAGTCCTCGGGGATCGACGCAGTTATCAGGGCTTCGCCAGAAGATAAGTCACACAAGGTGGAGTATTTGGGGCGATGTTTTAAATGCATGTTGATCGTAGATAAATGGGATAGGATCTCTCGGAGTTGGATGTTCGAGAGCGCACCAGATATTTTTTTGCTTATTGGCTCGAATCCTATATTGGCTGCTCCAGAGTCGTTTAGCACCGCCACCACACCCATCTGACCGGACTTGATCAATACAGATTGTGCTGGATATAGGTCGACGAAGTCAAAATCCTCAAACTGCGAACCTGTCTTCATGGGAAATAAGCATATTGACCCCAATACTTCCGGGGTAATTTTGCATTTAGAATAAATTGATCTCGCGATCGCGTGGATATGATGCAGTTCTTTCCAATCATATACGTCACTGATCCTATCGTCGGGTCTTCTCTGGTCGAGGCTCCAACGCATTGATCGATCTCGATAGTGCGTTTTGAATACGGTCAAACATAACCAACGAAACAACTTTCCAAGCGCATTTGCATTGAGAATTAGGTCAAGTGCCTCGTTATACTCAACGCTAAATATATTCCGGACGGGTTCTTCCAATTCCCGTCCAAGCAATTCGTTACAATCAAGGCAGCACGGAACTTTGTTTCGGCTGTACGTTGTGTTGTGCCCGTTAGGTAAAATCAGTTTTTGATCGTGAAGTTGGTGCTTTCGAAGAAGCCAATCCGGGATTACGTGTTCATCGTTAAATTCTTTTGTGTCTCTCGAGGCACCACAAATAAAACAACAATCAAGTTCGCAGATATCTTTTATGAATCGACTGACGCTAAAAAATACAACCTGCCCTTTGTCGTCGATAATCGACCCGTCCGGAGTTTTTCTCATGCTGAGCATGCCTGGTAATCTACCGGTGAAATTTCGTCAAATTTGCCCTTTCATTCTATAGTTCAACACCAAGTCGTTGGAAGTACGCATAGGTAAGACAGCAGTTCCCCCGACTCACCGTGATCAAGAATCGGCGCTGCAGACCGACCCGGTTTGCGACCGGCCCGGCGGCGGCTTAACCTAGTATCAAACCGGGCGTAAGCTAGGGTGCACATGCCGGACAGTCGGCAGCCCTGCCGGCGTATCTGCGGTGGCCGGGTCGGAGGAAACCGAAAGAACTTTAAAGAAAACAGGCAGAAAAATGCGCATAATTTCCTATCGCCATAACGGCGTTCCCGGGGTCGGGGTGATGACGACCGACACAGAGTTCGTGTCACTACGGAATGTGGCTCCGGATTTGCCCGACGATCTGCGGTCGATCATTGCGGCGGATCCCGATCTCGACCGGGTTCGCGCCGTCACCGACGGCAAATCCGCGGACATGTCGATCGAAGACGTTACGTTCGACCCTGTTATTCCCGAGCCGCATGCCACCTGGGCGCTGGCGCTCAACTACACGCTTCACATCGAGGAAACCGGGCTGACGACGTCGCGTGAATTTCCGCAGATATTCCTGCGGATGCCGGTTTGTCAGGTCGGGCACGAAGAAGCGCTCTGGGCGCCCAGGCTCGATATCGCCGAAGCCTATGATTACGAGGGCGAACTTGCCGTGATCATCGGCAAGCCGGGCCGGTATATAAAACGCGAGAATGCGTTCGATCATATCGCGGGCTATGCCTGCTACAACGAGGGCTCGGTACGGGAATACCAGAGCCAGAACCGGCAGTTCGGACTCGGCAAGAACTTCGAGCGGTCCGGAAGTTTCGGGCCGTGGCTGGTTACACGCGACGAGTTCGGCGATCCGGCGGAGCGCACGCTGGTTACGCGTCTCAACGGCATCGAGCGCCAGCGGGCGGAAATGTCCGGCATGCTGTTCGACGTACCGCACATCGTGTCCTATCTGTCGGAAGGCTACACGCTGCAACCGGGTGACGTGATCGTTACCGGCTCCCCGGGGGCACTGCCGCTACAGCCAGGTGAAAAGCCGGAAACGCCGAAAGGGCCGGTCATCGTCGAGGGGCAGCTGCATATGCGGGCCGGCGACGTGTGCGAGGTCGAGATCGACGGAATCGGCACATTGTCCAATCCGGTCATAGAGGATCCGACGCCGCCTGAAGGAGCCTGATTTTCGGCCTGCGATTTTGGCCATGTAGCGGTGTGTCGACATTTGTGCGGCGTCTGCATCGACTGAGCCGCGCACTCCCGAAAGCAAGTGGCGTTCGCAGATCGGGCTGTGCTAGGCTTTTGGCCGAAACCCGCGCCCGCCCGTCGG